>Ga0181591_10001190_pt1 | contig 22009 bp, 17 predicted proteins | sample 071ome_33_FD_133757 | JGI IMG/M metagenome (GOLD analysis project Ga0181591, IMG submission 133757) | Coastal salt marsh microbial communities from the Groves Creek Marsh, Skidaway Island, Georgia - 071412AT metaG (megahit assembly) | ecosystem: Environmental > Aquatic > Marine > Intertidal...
ATGTTGCCGGCATCATTGCCGGTATCGGCAACAATGGTATCGGCACCAGCGGCGTTGCCTGGAACGCCAGCATCATGCCACTGAGGGTGCTGGGGGAAAACGGAGGCAACCTCTACGATGCCGTACAGGCACTGCGTTATGCCGCTGGGCTGGACAATGATTCCGGCCTGTTACCGGCCCGAGCCGCAGACATCATCAACATGAGCATTGGCGGGACCGGTTACTGCCAGAGCAATTTCAGTGAGACACTCAGCGAAGTCCGCGACAGGGGAATTCTGGTGGTGGCTGCTGCCGGTAACGGATCGGACAGTTCCAACCGCTTTATTCCGGCCAACTGCAACGATGTCTTCGCGGTCAGTGCCGTCGGCCTGGACAGGGCGCTGGCGCCCTATTCCAACTCGGGCAATGTCATTGACCTTGCCGCACCCGGGGGACGTCAGGATTTGGACCAGGACAGCTCCGGCCTGGTCGATGCCATTCTCAGCCAGTCTGCCAGCCTGAGTGGCAGCACCCTCAGCTATGATTATGCATACCGTTTTGGCACCTCCATGGCAGCCCCCCATGTCAGTGGTGTGTTTGCCCTGATGCTGGCACTCAATCCGGCACTGAACGTTGATGATATTGAACAGATGCTGTTTTCGGGCCTCTTGACGGATGACCTGGGGATTGCCGGTCGCGACAACCTGTTCGGACACGGGTTGATCAATGCCCGCAAGGCTGTTAATGCGGCCAGTGACAGTCTCAGCGGCAGTAGCAGCCTGAATTCCTATTTAATCTCCTCCATCACAGGTTTTGAGTTCAGGCCTTCCCTGAGTTCAGCGGAGTTTGAAACCCGTAGCGTGGGAGAGGATCCGGTGAGCATCAACAATGTCATTACCTCCGAAAATTGGCTGGAAATCAGCCGTATCAATTCAGTTAATGATGTTGAACAGTGGCGCCTCAGCGTAAACCGCAACGGACTGGCAGCCGGTTTGTATCGCGACACTGTCAGTTTTGTCACCAGCAGCAACACCCTGAATCTGGACATTCTCCTGCAGGTTAATGATGCGAATCAGGTCTACGAAATGGGTCCCCTGGAAATCAGGCTGCTCGACAGCTCGAGCAATAACACCGTGAGGAGCGCGCTCATTAACGGTCTCAGCGGTGCCTATCCCTTCAATTTCAACAATGTCACTGCCGGTTCTTACCGACTTTCCGTCAGTAGCAGACTCAGTGGTGAGGGTTTCGGCGAGACCGGTGAGGCAAGCATACTCAGTGAGAGTTTTGAGCTGAACGGCAACCGGGTGAACGCTCCCCTGCAGCTGGAATGGGGCAACCCGCTGATCAGTTCACCGGGCGGCTGAGCCTAACGCGGCTGAACGGAAAGAACGCGTACACGCATCTGATTGGCACCGGCTTCACTGTCAGGCGGAAAACGTAAACCGGAATTCACGTTACTCGTCTGGTTTGCCGCCAGACTGGCAAGCCCACCCGTCGCCTGGGCTATTTCACCGTTGATGACGGCAGTAAATTCCAACCGGATATTCTGCAGGTCCATACCGGCACGATTAGAAACCCGTGCCAGCAGGCGGCCCTGATCGTCCACATAGGCCTGTGCCTGCACATAGGTCGCCGGGTTGTCAGCCAGATCCAGACGCACAAAAGCCAAGGCCGCTTCCGCCGCAACACTGCCGCCGCCAGAGGCAGCAGTTTGAAAGTACTGCTTGGCCAGCACACGGTCATTTTCATCCAGCGAAATCTTGCCTAGCTCATTCATGGCCGTTGCGGTAGGCAACAACTCTGCACTTCGTTCCAGATCGGATTTGGCACGGATTCTGTCGCCGGTCCGGGCATAGGCAACGCCCCTCCCCAGGTAATAATCGAAATACTGGTCATCCTTGAGAATCGCTTCGCTGTAGGTTGAAATGGCTTCAGCATAGTTTTTCTCGTAAAGCTCGATGTCTGCCTTGAGCCCACTGAAGCGGGCCTCATTGGGTACCATGCTGATAGCTTCGTCCAGATTCAGCTTGGCAATCTGCAAGTCATCATCAGCGATGGCCACTTGGGCTTCATCGAACAGGGCATAGGCATCGGCATTGGCCCGCAGGGAAGCAGTTGCCTGCTGATAACGGGCCTCACCCAACTCCATATCCACACCGGCATACAGGGTCATGATGTCATCAACCTGAGCCTGGTTATTGGCAACCCGTTCTTCTGAGGGAGGATGGCTGGCAAACAAGCCGTCCAGCCAGCTCGACTCCCTGCCCTGTGACAACCTGACAAAGGTTTCCTGCAGGCTCACGGCTGCTCGCGGGTCATAGCCTGCCAGCACCATGTACTGGATACCGTAGTAATCCGATTCACGTTCGGCATTACGCCCATAACGCTGGGTGATCAATTGAGCACCCAGCTGACCGGCGCCAACAATATAATCTGAATAGGCTGAATCCTGGCTGGCAATGGCCCCGACCGTCAGCACTCCCTGCAGCAGGGTTCCCCGGCTCATGGCCGAAGCACCATGACGCGCCGCCGCATGCACAACTTCATGTCCCAGTACAGCTGCCAGTTCCGCTTCGTTATTGAGCTCAAGCAACAAGCCCCGGTTAACGGCAATTTTACCGCCCGGCAAGGCCCAGGCATTGGGGACCGAATTGTTCAGCACAACGAATTCATAAGGCAGGTCATAATCAACCCGGGCCTGTGCCGCCAATCGCTGGCCCACTTCATTCACGTAACGAGAGAGTTCCAGATCAACCTGATACAGGCCACCCTGACTCTGCTGGGAAGGCCGGTACTGCTCATTGCCAATGGCGATTTCATCCTGCCGTGACAACAGTGAAAACTGACTTTCCCCAGTCACCGGATTAACTGCACAAGCCGTTGATATTAAAGATAAAAATAAAATTAACAGTTGTGTACTTATGCGCTTCATCGTCACCTGCCCGTGTTCAGTTCTGCGCCTATTATGACTCAAACAAAATAGCGAATCACCAGCCCCAGACCGGCCAGCCCCGACAGCACCAGAATGATACGTTTAAACCAGAGCTGGGAAATCCAGTTGAGGAAAAAACGACCGACAATAGCACCGACATAGACCAGTGGGATGCTCAGCGCAATGGAAGGAAAATACGCCGGAGTAAACAAACCCTGATACTGGAAGATGGGTATTTTGATGGTGTTGATGGTCAAAAAGAAGATGCTGCTGGTGCCGACAAAGGCTTTCTTGTCGAGTTTCAGCAGTAAAAAATACAGGGACATGACCGGCCCTGCCGCATTGCCGATAGTGGTCGATACACCCGCTAACAAGCCTGATCCATAGCGTACGCTATGGGGATAATGAAAAGCCCATTTCTCCATTTTCGGCCTGAATGGCTCGAGGCTCACCAGCACTACCACCATCAGGCCAATAGCCAGCCCCAGGCTGTCATTGTTGAGAAAGCTCAGCATGATGCCGCCCAGAGCGATACCAATAATAGTCGGTGGCAGCATCTTCAGGTATTCGGAGACATGTGCCAGACGCCAGTAAAAACACACGGCCACCAGATCACCGGCCAGCAGGTAGATCAGAATGATGCCCAGTGCTTCGCGCGGGGTGAACACCATGGCAATCAGGGCGGATACCAGCATTCCCAGGGCAGGAATACCGGCTTTGACAAAACCGATGGCAAAGGCTGTTAAACCCAGTATCACGAGGTATTCAGGTGCTAACAAAGACAAGTATTCGATCCGCTTGCTGCAGGAAAGGCGCCATTCTAGCAAAAAGCGACACCTGAGCCCGTGTTTTTATCGTGGGAATTTTCACATTGTTTACTTAATAATCCGGCGGTTTTTCCTCAGTTTTGTTTCATAGTAAGCACTACGTATAATGCCAGCTTCGATAATTCCACGGACCAGCCAACGTGTTGTCACAAGTGACCCATAGCCTCAAGCGCCTCGCTTCGCTCATGCTCTGCCTGCATGCGCCTGCTTCGCTGGCATGGGACTGGCAAAGCCTGTGGCTGAATGATGATCAGCTGGGGCAACGGAACTTTGAGCAGCAGCAATACCGAGACGCCGTCAACCAGTTCGAAAGCCAGGCCTGGCGGGCAGCTGCCAATTACCGGCAGGGAAATTTTGAGGCGGCCCTGATTGACCTGAGCGAACTGCAAGACATTGATTCGATCTACAATCGTGCCAATGCCCTGGCGCAGCTTTATCGCCTGTCAGAAGCCATCGAAACCTACCGAGAGGTGCTGGATCAGAAACCCGATCATCAGGCAGCAGCTGTCAATCTGGAAATCGTTGCCGCGCTGCTGGCCAGCATGACCGATGATCCCGGTGCTGACTTTGATGTGGAACGTGAAGAAGGCGAAGAATCGGATACCCCACCACCGGCAGAACAGGAAGAAATCACCGCAGCCACCAATGGTCAGGAAAATGAAGTTAATCAGGAAGATACCTCAGAGCGTCTGAGTCAGCAGGAATCGCAGGATGCCGATGGCAACACCGGTACCAGCCAGTTGGAAGACCCGGAAAGTGCCGAAGAGCAGGAATTTTCTGCAGCACTGGAACAGGAGCTGACGCTGCAGCAGTGGCTGGGACGTATCCGCGATGACCCCGCCGCCCTCTTGCGCAATAAATTTGAGATGCAAAAACAGCAAGAAGATATGCTGCGCATAAACCTGTTTAGCGAGAGTAACCAGCAATTATGGTAAGGCTGCTGTCCATCTTCCTGCTCCTGAGTGGCTGCGCGACTGTGTTTGCACAAAGCGATGCCTTGCCCAGCGCCACACTAAACAATGAAGTCATTCTTGTCACCACGCTATCCAAAGAACAGGTTTATGTGCAGGAAGAACTGGTCTACAGCATCAAGCTGTATTATCGCTACGCCTTTGAACGTGGCGCAGCCTTTTCCCGTCCGGAAATGTCTGATGCCGCCATCAGCCGTCTCGGAGAAAGTCTGGAATACACCGAGGAAATAAACGGAGTGAACTACCAGGTTAACGAAAACCGTTTTGTGATTTTTCCGCAGAACAGTGGCGACTTTATTATCGAGCCCGTCAGATTCCGCGCCTACACGCAAACGCGCAGCAGCCGTGAGAATCCAGATCTGCTGACTACTGAAACACGCCAGCGAATCGAACTGCAAAGTAACGCGCATCAAATCCGTGTCTTGCCGGTACCGATGTCCTTTCCCGGCAGCAACTGGCTACCGAGTTCTGATATCAGCATCAGTGAAAGCTGGAGCCGCCCACTGGAATCCATGCAGATCGGTGACTCGGTGGTACGCAGCATCCATGTAAAAGCCGAAGATTTGTTTTCCTCCATGCTGCTGAATCTGGATTTCACCGCAGACACCAGCATGCGCGCCTATCCGACAGCACCGGAACAGGTGGATATCCGCGAGAATATCGGCACCCGTTCCGAACACATTCAAAACATTACACTGGTTGCCACGCAGGCCGGCCAGCTGACCCTGCCAGAAATCGCCATCCCCTGGTGGAATACCACAACAGACAGCCTCGAATACACACGCCTGCCGGCGCGCAGTGTGGACATACTCACAGCAGATGGACTGCAGTTCAGACCAGAAGACCAGAGCACCATGAACGAAGAACAACAGAGTCGGCTGATCTTTGGTGTGAACCTTAACCTGCTATTGTTTGTTGGCATGCTGGTGCTGATTTCATCCCTGTTTTTTGCCCCGGCGCTGGTCATACTGGCCGAAAAAACCAGGGGCCAAGTGCTCAAACTGCTGCATAAAGGCAAGACTGCTGAAGCCTCACAAAAATCCGAATTGAAGCAACTTAATCAGGCCTTTCGTGCCTTAAAACAGGCCTGCCAGCAGGAGGATCTGAAGAGAGTCTATGAGCGCTTTCTGGATTGGGGACAGGCCTATTTCAGCAAGCGGAATTTGTACAGCCTCGATAAACTGAGTGCCGCTTTTGCCAATACTGAACTCAATACCCTGCTGCTTGCCATGCGCAGCAGCCTGTATGCCGATACGACAAAAGCCGAGTTTGACTATGCGCAGTTCATGGCGCTTGTCTCAAGACTGCAGCAGGCACGTAAACAGAAAAGTAGCCGACAAGTCAGGCTCGAATTGCCGCCACTTTATCCGCATTAATACTGAAGTTTGGCACTCAATCTCAGCTAGGTGGTGCTTCGTTAGCCTATACAACAACTTTTTTTAAAGCTTGTTGGGAGTTGAGGAAGTTTGAATTTTCTCTAGATTTTGTGAATTATTACGCAAGTCTGACTTCAGTATGAAAATTTGAGATATATTCCATAAAGTTTTAGATTTAATGCTGCTTTACTCGTTTGACTTGTAGGGAAGTAAAAACGACAGGCAGTATTAAAGATAATTAAATTGAAATCTATTTATAGTTATGTGGATTCTGAGATGAAAAATAAAAAAATATTGATATTTTTTTCGCTATATATGGTTTTGATCCCTTGGCTAAGTTTTGCCCAAAACAGAAATTCAGGTCCAGATTTCCCGGCCCATCGAATTATTGGAAACCTTTACTATGTTGGCACTTATAATCTCGGAGTTTTTTTACTCGCCTCTGAAGAAGGACACATATTAATTAATACGGCCTATGCAGATTCTACTCCTCAGATTCAGGCGAGCATTGAATCCCTTGGTTACTCAATGGATGATGTGCGTATTTTATTGACACAACAAGCACACTTTGATCATACGGGTGCGTTGGCTGAAATAAAACAACTTACCGGTGCGCAGATGTGGGCCACTCGAAATGATGCCCGTGTATTGGAAGATGGCGGGTTCAGTGATCCGCATAATGGTGGCCCTGAAAGTAGGTTTGCTTTCGAACCTGTCGAAGTAGATCGAATACTATACGATGGCGATGAGATTGAATTGGGCGGAAATCGACTCGTAGTTCATATCCATCCCGGCCACACAGAAGGTAGTTCAAGCTACTCCATGGTGGTTAGGGAAAACGGCCGCGATTACCGTGTGTTAATTGCCAACATGGGGACAGTCAATGCAGGAAAACGTTTGGCTGTCGATCCAACCTATCCAGGCGTTGCAGCAGACTTTGCCTATACATTTACCAATCAAAAATCTATGGATTTAGATATTTGGATAGCCCCACATCCGGATCAATATAATCTACATGATAAGTGGCAACCAGGACAGGCCTATAACCCGGAAACCTTTGTCGATCCGGAAGGCTTTCTTGAAGCTGTTGATGCTCTTGAAAATCAATTTTTAGAACTCTTGGCAGAAGAAAGAATAGACTAAAAAGTGCCTGATAACTTTCTGATTAATCAAATATCTTGTTTTACTTTAGTGAATGTCCGCTTTCGGCCTGAAGCGGACATTAATTTGTACCCAAGCTTGTATAAAGAAGGTATGAAATTTGCTTGTTCAAAATGCAATGAACATAATTATTGTCATTTAAATAGGAAAGGCTTGGGACACTAAGCGGCAGCATAATATTCCTCTATCTATTGTTTGCTAATCACATAGCAGCAAATGTGGATTTTACAGTCAGTGGAGCTAACACTTTTGGTGCACCAGCAATTAAATTGCATCTAATTAAGGCATTATCACAGCATTACTTTGGGGATTAGGAATTGTTTTTTTCTATATAGGTAAAATTAAATGTTAAATACTAAATTGCCATCTAAACTTGCAAGAGCCATATTTTTAGCCACAGCGTTGACATCTTTAGCAAATGCACAAAGCCTCAATGATGACCAGTTCACCTCAATCAGGCTTGATATTATCGAAGACATTGATGAGAAGGCTAAAATGGCCCAGGTCATGAATGATACGATTTTTAGTTTTGGCGAACTTGGCTTTCAGGAGTTTGAAACGTCAAGCTACTTGACTCAGTTGCTGGCAGAAAATGGTTTTGAAATTGAAATGGGTATTTCGGGAATTCCGACTGCATGGATGGCAACCTGGGGTGAAGGCGAACCCGTCATTGCGCTGGGTTCTGATATTGATGGCATTCCAAAGGCATCACAGAAACCTGGGGTCGCTTATCAGGACCCAATTATTGAAGGTGCGCCTGGTCATGGTGAAGGTCATAACTCAGGAAACGTCGTAAACATCATTGCCGCACTAACTGTCAAAGAATATATGGAAGAGAATAATATACCTGGCACTATAAAAATATGGCCTGGTGTAGCCGAGGAACAACTTGGTACTAAAGCATATTATGTGAGGGACGGCTATTTTGATGATGTTGATGCGGTTTTATTCTCACATGTATCAAATTCTCTTGGTGCAAGTTGGGGCGGCGGACGTGGAAACGGATTAGTATCTATTCGCTATGATTTTAACGGTGAAAGTGCTCATAGTGCTGGCGCGCCTTGGCGTGGGAAAAGTGCTGCTGATGCAGTTGACCTCATGAGCATCGGGATCAACTTCCGGAGAGAACATTTACGCCTGTCACAACGTATTCATTCGGTTGTTGTAGATGGAGGGGACCAACCAAATGTTGTTCCTTCTAAAGCCAGCATTTGGTATTTCCTGCGTGAAACCGATTATGAACATATTAAAGAATTATGGGATATGGCTGACATGATGGCTGAGGGGGCTTCATTGATGACTCAGACTGAGTGGAGTTCCACGGTGCTAGGTACAGCATGGCCACAGCATATGAACAGACCAATGGCTGAAAGATCTTATTATTATGCTCAACAAGTAGGCATGCCCGAATGGTCAGAAGACGATATTGCTCTCGCCAAAGCGGTCCAGGCTGAATTAGGGGTGGAGGAAGAAGGCTTGAATACTGAAATAAGTGAGCTTACTGACCCACCCGATCCTGAGACAAATACTGGTGGTGGATCAGATGATATTGGTGATATTTCATGGCAGGTACCGACCATCACCCTACGTTATCCATCCAACATTCCCAATTTACCAGGCCACAACTGGTCTAATGCTATTGCTATGGCTACGCCTATAGCCCATAAAGGAATTGTGGCCGGGGCAAAAGTTCAGGCATTAACCTTGTTTGATTTAATAACTGACGAGGCATTGCTTGAAGACGCCTGGAGATACTTTAACGAAGTACAAACCGCTGACATGACTTATGTACCTTTACTGCGTCCGGGAGATGAGCCAGCGATTCATTTAAACGAAGGAATTATGGCAACTTGGCGACCAATAATGGAAGAATTTTATTACGACCCTGAGAGGTATGATACGTATATGGAGCAGCTGGGTATTGAGTACCCAACGGTCCGATAGATGATGCTATATGAAGATGTAGAGAAGGAAGATAAAACATTACATTCTTGGATTATTGCTTCAACTAGATAATTTAAAAGGCATCGAATTTGCTTTGCTATTTATTATCTAATTTAAATCTCTTGAGTGTTACGCAAGAATTTAGATATGGCTTAATCTAGAAGCTGATTATCAGATTCTAGTAAATATTGATTTTAGAGAATATTGACAATTTTTGGTGCGCCCAGGCTAGATTAGTGCAAAATAAGACATATACACTATTCTTAGCAAAACAATGTCTAAAAGATTTTATTCGGAGTATGTAATGATTTTCCTGAAAATTAAGCACTTAACTTACTTTTGTTGCATAGCATTGACCTTGATTACAGCTAATACTTTTGCTCAAACAGAAGATCTAAGTGAATTGAAAGCCGAGGCTATTCAATCAATTGAGGATAAAGCAAAACTTATTCAAGAAATTGTTGACAGTCTTTTCTCTTTTTCAGAATTAGGTTTCCAAGAGTTTGAAACCCAACACTACTTAACTGATATCCTCAAAGAAAATGATTTTGAAGTAGAGTTGGGTGTTGCTGGTATTCCCTCATCTTGGTGGGCCACATGGGGAAGCGGCAAACCCGTAATCGCATTAGGATCTGATGTTGATGGTATACCCAGATCATCGCAAATGCCTGGTGTCGCTTATCGCCAGCCAATAGTTGAAGGAGCACCTGGTCATGGTGAAGGGCATAACTCTGGTCAGGCAGTCAATGTTGCTGCTGCTCTCGCTGTAAAGGAAATTATGGAGAGAGAAGGCTTGCCCGGAACAATTGTGTTATGGCCTGGTATTGCTGAAGAGCTTCTAGGAGCAAAAGCATGGTATGCCAGGGATGGTTTTTTTGATGATATCGATGTTGTGTTATTCAACCATGTATCAAATAACATGGATGTAAGTTGGGGTAGGCCTATAGGTACAGGCCTTGTTTCAGTTGAATATATGTTTGAAGGAGTCGCTGCTCATGGTGCTGGCGCACCCTGGCTTGGACGGAGTGCACTTGATGCTGTTGAACTGACTAATATTGGCTGGAATTTCCGTCGTGAACATCTTCATCCCTTCAGCGTTCCCATTATGTAATCACCAATGGCGGTGACCAACCAAATGTGGTGCCTTCTTATGCGAGTGTATGGTATTTCGTTAGAGAAGTTAGCGCTGATGGGATCCGGGAGAATTTTAATACGCTGCAAAGAATTGCTGAAGGAGCGGCAATGATGACGGATACTACTCTTAGCCGACGAATTGTTGGTACGGCATATCCAAAGCATTACAACCGTCCAGTCGCATTAGCAATGGCAGAAAACATTTATCAAATAGGGTTGCCAGAATGGTCAGAAGACGATCAGGTTTTTGCCAGAGCACTTCAGGAGATGATGGGTGTCAATGAGGTTGGCTTGGCCACTGAAGTTGATGGAATTGAAGAGCCTGCCGAGTCACCTGTGTCTGGCCCTTCTGATGATATTGGTGATGTTTCCTGGAACGTTCCAACAGTGACCCTGAGATTTCCTGCAAATGTCCCTGGGATGCAGGCACATCACTGGTCTAGCGCCATGGCTATGGCGACACCGATTGCTCACAAAGGTGCTGCCGCTGGTGCCAAGGTTGTAGCGACTACCATGTTGGATTTATTGCTGAATGAACAACTGGTCCAGGAGGCTAAAAATTACTTCAATGACATCCAAACCGCCAACGAAGAATATGTACCGTTTATAGGCCCTGATGATGATCCGGCGATCGAAAAAAATGCGGAAATTATGGCGGAATTCAAACCCATGTTAGAAGAGTATTATTACGACCCCTCACGATATGATACCTATCTAGAACAACTGGGAATAAACTATCCACAGCTAAGTCCATAGATAATTGAGGAACAGATAGAAGCACTTATCCAGGATTATCAACACGGTAATTTCTGTTAACTCCAGATTTAAATGGGCCTGGTCAACTTCAGTAAAAAAAGAGCCTTTTTAAATCAATCTGCAGTAAAGCCTGAACCAATCAGCTCACGTGTGTGCTGGTGCTACTATCCAGGAATTGAGCCTGTCGGCATTAGGATCGACTTTTAAGTTGCTTAGACCAGCATATGAAGTTTGCATATATTCCACATCGTCATAATTGGCTACTTTGCTATGCCCTGTATTTTCAGCAAAATCAATATTAACAATTTCATTCGTGCCCGATTCACAACCCATAATCAAATCCGCCAGGGATTGACCTGCCTGAACTTCAGATTTGAAATCCAAGCGCTGTTGGCATTGGTTGAGCATTTTACTGGGGCCCTCCATACGGTGATTAACATGACCGTTCTCTGCGAAAGAATGTTCTCCACGGTAAACCACACGGGTTCCGTAACTTCTGCCTAACTGTTGCAGACAAAACATGGGCCTGAAATTGGTGACACCAGCAACAGCAACTGGCATTGTCTGCCAGATTTCCCTTAACTCTTCATTCCAGAAGACAGTTGGATCACCATCTTCAAGCACGTGGATGTCAAAACCCCGGGCATTCATTTTCTTAGCAAAGCTCATGCTTTCAGGATAACGTTTATCCGCTAGAATCTTATAAAAAGGGATGCTCTTTTCAGCAGTATCAGAAAAGAATGCCTGCAGAGTATTGGCTTTAACTGATGAAGCTGCCAGAGGAATTGAAGAAGAAGCAATTCCTATTTTTAAAAACTGTCTTCGGTTAGCCATAGTTTTATCCACTATTTGTTTAATTCCAAAATATTAATTATTAAAGCCCGAGACTTAATTCGGATTATTTCTGGTTAAATAAGCCTTTAATGCCACCATATCTTCATCACTTATTTCTGTTTTTCTGAAAAATGGCATCAGACTAATTCCGCCTCGAACAATTGCTTCAATAAACTCAGGAGTCAGGTTTGTTCGGTCTTCAAGTTTGGCAGGCAATGCACCTTGATAACGCTCCTGCAGGCGTCGCGTTCCTATCATATCTATTGGATTGGCGGGTTCGCCGTGACAGGCTATGCACCACTTATCGAAAACCTGATTCCCTTGTTCTACCAGTGATTGAGCCTGAGCAAAGCTTGAGTGAGTGGTATTTACACCCAAAGCTACCAGCAAAATCATATATATTTTTCTGATCATGCCTGCTCCTCCCGGAAATTTCTGGGCCAGATTCCTCCTCGTCCGGGTGAAATAATGCCATTTGGATCAATGCCGTCTTTCAGTTCTTCACAAAAACGTCTAAGTATATTGTTATTGAAAGAGTAAGCATTCATGATTTGATCAGCAAAGGCGGGTGGAGCTCTATACTCACCCCATCCCTCTGCAGCGGCAGCATCAATACACATTCTGAAAGCTTGCCTGACACGGGCATTCAAATCTCCATCGGTACGACTTAATGGAAAACCATTGATAAGAATGAATGTCCTTGGATGCCATGTTGCCGGTCCCTGATATGGATTGGGTCCAGCTCCAAGCCCCATTTCCCGATAAATTTCACCAAAGACTTGCTGACCTCTGAATATTGCGTCAGCACTTCGTGGCACCAGTGCAGAAAAATATAGCAGGCCATCCTGAGGAACAATCCTGAATATTTCCATGTTTGGGACACCAATGGCGACACGGTGAGGGAAAGTTCGCTTATCCTCGTCACTCATTGGAAACCGGTAAACTTGTCCCGGCTCAAATTGGACCCCTTCAATATCTTCAGAGATTTTACGCTGTGCAAAAGCCCAATTAGCCAACACTGTTTCTTCAGGTCCGTAAAACTGAAGATTAACAGACCAGGAGCCTACACCTCGTCTTGCTGCGAGAGCGTCAAGCTCATCATCACTCGCACCTCCCGGTCGTGCCAGCAACTCCCGCAATTCAGGATTATCGCCACCAAATCCCCCCGCCGGGCTTCCATATTCAGGCTGGCCGATCAAACCAAGATCTTCGAAATTGTTCACATGATTCACCAGAGGAGCCAGATCACGTCTGCGAGGAACAATCACTCTACCCGAATAATATGCTTCGGGTTCAGGCAATAAATGGAAAGCCATTCTGGTGACAATTCCAAAGTTGCCCTGCACAAACAATCCGTCTACTTCCGGCCCGAAACCATAACGATAGTTGCCCATTTCACCGCCGGGAATTGCCCCCATGCCGGTTCTTAAGACTTCACCGTTAGGGAGAACAGCTTCAAGCCCTGCATGAGAACCGAAATGATCACGATAGCGGTTATAGGTATAGCCAACTCCATGATCCAGTGCGTTGCCCACAGGGCTGCCCCAGCCCGGGTCTGGACAGTCTATCCATACCTTGAGGCCACGTTCCTGAATATAGTTATACAGGTCAAAATAAGAAACTCCAGGCTCTACAATAGCGTAATTTTTATCTTCATTGACCTCAATTACACGGTTCATCCGCTTCAGGTCTACAATCAGACTACCTGACAGGTTTGGAGAGGAGCCGCCATAACCAAGGTTTTTTCCTGTTGATATAGCGTAAAGTGGAATACTGTACTGGTTGGCAATTCTGACAATAGCCTGAACCTGTTCAGTAGTGTCAGGCGCAACAGCGGCTGAGGCTTCCAGAGTAAGCTCGTCTTGTCCCCAAAATGGGTTATAAGCATCTCTATACAAGGCTACATCTTCGTCTGAACTGAAGACCCAATCCGCACCAATGGCATTGCGGAATTCATTCAGTGCAGATTGAAAAGTTTGTTCACTGACTCCTGGAGGCAGAGTGGCCATAGCTTTCTCCGGCTAGATGTTGTCAGGTCCATTTTTTAACATAGATCAAGATTAAACAAAATAGTTTGGCTTTTATTTAAATAGTCCAGCTATGAAAACACTGCATTCTTTTAAGTACACAGTAGCTGAGGCATGGTGGCGAAGAATATTCCAATTTTAGAGATTCAGAGGCACTAGCAATTATTGGCATATTGTCTGCTTTTGGCCAAAAGCAGATATAGCTCATAAGGCCCTTAGTAATGTACTTCATCCCCTATTTTCCGGAATGCACCTACCTGGCTGTCGTCAGAGATCCACGCGATGTTTATCTTTCTGCTTTGAATCACCGGGATAACATGAACAATGTCGAGCTTGCATTTAAAGTCGCGCCCCGTTCCTTCGAGGCCTGGTTAAATGAGGCGGTCTCAAAAGATGACTGGGACGTTCAATCCCTGGCAATGCTGACGCACTTTTTCCAGTCTTACTGGCAGTTTCGCGATATGCCGAACATCCATATTTTTCATTACGCCGATATGAAGCGGGACCTCAAAGGTAGCATTGCAGCCATGGCTGAAGCACTCGGGCTCGATGTCGACAACAAACTACTGGAGGACATGTGCGAGGCCGCCAGTTTTGAAAACATGAAAAAAAATGCCTCGCAGTTTGCTCCTGTCGGCAAGGATTACTGGAAATAGGAAGCAGGCTTTTTTGCCAATGGACGCAACCAGCAATGGCGAGAAGTACTCAGCGATGAACAACTGGCAGCATTTGACGAGCGTCTGGCTGCATTGCTGCCCCCTGAAGAGGCTCAATGGCTGCTCAATGGTAGTCAGAGAGCCTAGCTAAAGCTCTTTGCGGCTCAAACACCGGGTCTGGACAGTGCTTGCTTCGTGCCAGCTTGCATGTCTGAGGGATTAATTTGACCACGCTTTGTTTCATCCCTAGAATTAGCGCTTTTTCGCCTCAAGGATATCCCATGCGACTGCCAACAGCCTGTTCCCTTGGTTTTTTTATAGCCATTGCCTCCAGCCCCGAGAGTTTTGCCACTAATGGCTATTTCACTCATGGTCTTGGTGTGAAAAACAAAGGCATGGCAGGTGCCGGCACTGCTCTGCCCAGCGAAGCAATTGCAACCTCCATCAACCCGGCTGCCACAGTTTTCATGGGTAATCATTTTGAGTTTGGCCTGGGGTTATTCTCACCTCGTCGTTCCTACACGGCATCCAGCAGCCTGGCCAATGGTCAGGGTGGTGCTTTTACCATTGCGCCGGGAACCGTCAACAGTGACAGCGAGTATTTTCTGATTCCCTATATCGCTTATACCTGGGAACAGACTGACACTACAGCCTTCGGCATTTCTTTTTATGGACGTGGCGGCATGAACACCGATTACAAGACAGGCTCCGCCATCTTCGATCCGGATGGACCGGGTGCAGCGCCTGTCATGAGCCTGCCCGGTTCTTATGGAGCCGGTGATGCCGGCGTCGACCTGACTCAGGCTTTTCTGGACCTGTCCTATGCCTGGGAAAGCGGAAACTGGAGTTGGGGTGCTGCACTGGTACTCAGTGCACAGGCTTTTGAAGGAAAAGGATTTGGCAGTTTTGCCCCCTATACCGAAACCTTTGCTGCATCTGGCGGCACGGTCATGCCCGGCAGCCTGAGTAATAATAATAGGGACTACAGCTTTGGTGCCGGCCTCAAAGGTGGTTTTATCTGGGAGGCAAGCGACACCATCAATCTGGCCTTGAGTTATCAGAGCAAAATATTCATGAGCGAACTTGATGATTACAGTGATCTGTTTGCCGAGCAAGGTGATTTTGACATTCCTGCCAGTATCCGGGCCGGCATCAGCTTTAAACTGTCAAATACCAGTGCTTTCCATTATGACGTCGAACACACGATGTTCAGTTCAGTTAACTCGGTAGGCAATCCGATCCAGCATATCTTCTCCTGCCCCATGGTTGGTGGTACTTCTCTGGCATCCTGCCTCGGCGGTAACAGTGGTGCCGGATTTGGCTGGAATGACATGAGCACCCATAAATTCGCTTACGAATGGCAAGTCAGTGGCGCCCCCAACTGGACTTTCCGTGCAGGATTCAGTCACGGCGAACAGCCCATTGACAGTGACCAGGTACTATTCAACATGATGGCGCCAGGTGTCATCGAAAATCACATAACTGCTGGCTTTACCCATCGGGTGAACAGTGGCCGTGAATACAGCCTGTCATTGATGTACGCACCTGAGAAAAAGATACAGGGCCTGAACAGCTTTGACCCGACTCAGAGCATCGAACTCAAAATGCATCAGTTTGAGATTGAGTTCGGCTATAGCTGGTAGCAAGGATCTGGCTTTCAGATCAAACCTGACTCCCTACGCCAGGACCAGCTCCGTCATCAGACCCCGGTGGTCTGACATGCGACGCCAGGCCTTGCCATCGAGGATACGGCTATCCAGCACCTCGAAGCCACGCTGGTAAATTCTGTCCATGGCCAGCAGCGGGAAATACGCCGGATAGGTTTTTGCCAGACCACCCCTGACCTCATCATGCACTTCTCGTATTTTTAATGCCTGCAAGAGCCGGGAATGAGAGGTCTTGCGCCAGTCATTAAAGTCACCTGCCAGAATCAGGGGTTCCTGTGGCGGAATGTGACTGTCCACATAGTCCAGCAAGCGCTCTATCTGCAGACGCCGTTCGCGTTCAAACAGACCCAGATGCACACAGAGCAGGTGTACTCCTTGCTGGGTCCGGCCATGCAATACGCCACGCTGCGAAAATGACAGACAGGAGATATTGATATTGCAGGATTCCACAAAGGGGATCTCACTCAGGATGGCATTGCCGTGATGGCCATGCTGGTAAATGGCATTCTTGCCATAAGCAAAATGATCCCAGACCGAGTCAGCCAGATATTCCATTTGATTACTGTCTGGCCATTCCGCAATTTTTTCACGATGCCTGAGGTTTTCACCGACCACCTCTTGCAAAAACACCACATTGGCCTGACTTTCACGCAGATTTTCCCGGATCATGTCCAGGGTAAACTTGCGATTACTAATGGAAAAACCTTTATGGATATTGAGCGTCAGTATGCGATAGCTTGTCATCGGTCCTTTAAATGCTCATGTCTGCTTACACGTAAAAACACTCGGCATGTTACTGCTCACTATCGTGAGCACTTTCATCCGCTTTTGATTTGGCAAACAGGTGAGGATTCTTCTGTAAAAACTCATTAATCCAGCGTTCGAGAAAAGAGTCAATTTCCCTGGTTTTGATATACCCCCAACCCAACAGCGAAATAATAAAGGCACCAATGGCATCCACGATCAGGTCCCACATCGTATCCACCAGACCGCTCTTTTGCATGTTCAGGCCGAATAGCTGATCCATGGCAAATTCAAATATTTCCCACAGCGCTCCCATCCCCATCGCAAACATGAAGGCGAAGAGAGCCATGAAGTTCGGGTTGATATCCAGATCAATATCCTGCTTTTCATTGAGCACATAAATGAGCAGGAAACCCAGAATACCCAGCAAAAATGCCGATCCACTGTGCAGGACCAGATCCCACCACCAGAAACGGGCGTAATACCCGTAAACTTCACCCAGAAACAGGGACATAAAAACAAAGACTACTGCTAGAGTTTCGAAACCGTGTGGAATCCTGGCATCGAAGCGCTTGCCCATCAGTACCGGTAGCATGGTGATACCCAGAATGACCAGAATCTCGGCGGCAGACTGGTACTGGCGCTGCCAGAACATGGAGATGGCACCAATCACCAGTGTGATTTTCAGGATAAAGGAAAGCCGACGGTGGATATACTCCGTAAAATCAGAAGCCCGTAGTCGTTTTTTTCCAAACAGTGAGAACACGATTTCTCTCCTGGTCCAGCTCAGTCCTGTTTCATTACCCCTATCTTTTCAGATTCCGGTCAACACGGCAATCAATGCTAGAATGAAGCGATGATGCAGACCTTCATATAGATCAAATGCCGTGGACGCCGTATTAGACGCCTTTAATTTTTCTCAGCAGACCCTGCTGCTGCTGACACTGTTCTCACTGCTGACTTTCCTGGCAAGCATCATTTTCCTGCCATTGCTAATTCTTGCCATCCCCAAAGACTATTTTGTCGAAAAGGAACGTCACCCCTACCACTGGAAGCATGGTAACTTCCTGTTTCGCTGGCTGGTACTGCTCATTAAAAACCTGCTGGGCTATATGCTTTTTATTATCGGTCTGGCTTTGCTGGTTCTGCCTGGACAGGGAATTTTGACCCTCGTCGCAGCGCTGATCCTGATGGATTTTCCGGGAAAATTTCAGCTGATGAGGAGCATTGCCCGAAAAGAGCATATTCAGCATTCACTCAACTGGATACGACAAAAAGGTAACAAGGAGCCATTTGTCACTTGAACCCAGTTTTCTGTTGAATTCATGTCAGAGGTACTTTATTGTGCCCCTCTTGAATCAAGAAGCTAGCCATCGCAATACGCATAATCAACAAGGAGATATCCCATGGCAAAAGTATTGGTGCTTTACTATTCCACTTACGGTCACATTGAAGCAATGGCGCAGGCTGTTGCCGAAGGAGCCAAAAGTGCCGGCGCGGAGGTTGATATCAAACGCGTCGCTGAAACGGTTCCTGAAGACATTGCCAAAGAAAACCATTTCAAACTGGAGCAGGCAGCACCTGTTGCCCAGGTAGATGACCTTGAAAACTATGATGCCATTATTGTTGGCTGCGGTACCCGCTACGGACGCATGCCTGCACAGATGGCCAGTTTCCTTGATCAGACTGGCGGCCTCTGGCTCAAAGGTGCGCTTAACGGAAAGATCGGTGCAGCCTTTACATCCACGGCAACCCAGCACGGCGGGCAGGAAACCACCCTCTTCTCTATTATTACCAATCTCATGCACCTGGGTATGATCATTGTCGGCCTGCCCTACAGCTACCAGGGACAGATGACTCTGGATGAAATCAGCGGTGGCTCACCTTATGGTGCTACGACAATCAGCGCCGGTGACGGCTCACGTATGCCATCCGAGAATGAACTGGCTGGTGCCCGTTTCCAGGGTGAGCTGGTGGCTCAGACAGCCATTAAACAGTTCGGCTAAACAAACCGGCGGCTACGGCTTAAAACCGCATTCAGTATGACGCTGAATGCGGTTTTTTATTCCTGCAGCTGGAATTTTTGAACCCGTTTGCCCTCATTGACTTCACTGGTATAAATATTTCCTGCGGAATCGATAGCCAGGTTATGTACCCAGTCAAAATAGCCGGCATTGCGACCACCACTGCCAATCTCCCCGACTGGCTCGAGAGTCTCCCGCTCCAGGATCCAGATTCGCTTGTTGGCCCCGTCGGCAACAAACAGGAAAGGCTGGCCGGGCTCCGGTGAAATTTCAATATCCCAGACGGAACCGTTAGCCAGAGTCCAGGGGGCAAGCAGTGCTTCCTCGACAAAGTCACCGTTCTTTCTGAAGACCTGAATGCGATCAGCCGTGCGGTCAGCCACATACAACAGTCCATCTTCCGAGAGGCGGACACTGTGTACCGGCCCCCGAAACTGCTGGGCGGGAGCAAGCTCCTCCGAATATTCGACCATCGGGGCATCATCCGGCCTGTTGCCATAAGCCCCCCAGTGACGCTTGTAGGCACCGGTATCCATATCAAACACGATTACCCGGCGATTACCGTAACCGTCGGCTACATAAACTTCGCGGGCTTCTTCATCCAGGTCTATTTCAGCCGGCCTGGCCAATTTGCGTGTATTGTTGCTGTCGACCCGATAAGGCTCGCTGCGGTCCAGATCGCCAATGATCATCAACAACTCTGAGCCATCATTGCTAAACTTGAGAATCTGATCGCCTTCACCATTGCCGGCAAGCCAGACATTGCCTTCACTGTCGACCTTGATGCCGTGTTCATTGCTAGGCCAGACCTGTCCGGGTGAATCGTCAACCCAGCTGGATGTTTCACGGTTCCAGTACGGACCACCCCAGGCCTGTATCAGGTTACCTTCCCGGTCAAATTGCAAAACCGAGGGGGCAGGCACACAGCACAGGGTAATGGGTGGATTCTGAATGGCGCCGGCTTCCTGCGCAGTCAGTGAATGCGGACGGTGTACGATCCAGATATTGTCATCATCATCGACATCGATACCGGCAACCTGTCCGATGATCCAGTCATTGGGCAGACGCTTTGGCCAGTCGGCATCAACCTCATAGGCGGGCACGGATTGCGCCAGACTCTGCTGCCAGAGGCCAGCAAGCCCAAAGCTCAATGTTAGTAGGATACGGGATAAATTATGCTTGTTCATTCTTTCACCTGATTATCATTGTTGATTGGCGATCGGCGCAAAGCGCTTGCCCAGAGCATACAAAAAAAAGCCCGATGATGCTTACATCATCGGGCTTTTTCTGTGTTGAGGCTTCAGACCAGAAAGATCTTGCTATTCAGCGACATCGGCCTTTATGCCGCTGATGACTCCTTTTTTGGGCTTAAGAGATCCAGCATCAGCTGACGCTGGTTCTCCAGTTCAGCCGGTAATGAGTCACCGATCTCATTAAAGAGATTGGCCTGATCCTCAAATTCCCTGATGCTGTTTTCAGGATCAATGGACATCAGTGTTTTAAAGGTTTCCTCATCATAGACCAGACCATCCCAGTTGATATCCTCAAAGCGGGGCACTTCACCAAAGATGGTTTCGTCAGCGCTTACCCGGCCTTTAAGGCGGTTAACCACCCATTGCAGGACACGCATGTTCTGACCGAAGCCGGGCCACAACCAGCTGCCATCCGGCGCCTTGCGAAACCAGTTGACACGGAATATCTCAGGTAAATGCTCTACCTTGTTTTCCATACTGAGCCAGTGTGCCCAGTAATCGCCCATGTTGTAACCACAAAACGGCAGCATGGCCATTGGGTCACGACGAATAGCAGCCTGATTATCGGCAGCCGCAGTGGCCTCCGAGCCCAGGGTCGCAGCCATGTAGACACCGTGTGCCCAGTCGCGGCTTTGATACACCAGCGGGAAAGTGGTACTCAGGCGGCCACCAAAAATAAAGGCTTCAATAGGCACTCCTTTGGGATTCTCCCAATCCAGGTCGACACTGGGACATTGCGCGGCAGGCGCGGTGAAACGGGCATTCGGGTGCGCAGCCGGCGTCTCACTGTCAGGTGTCCAGTCATTGCCGAGCCAGTCAATCAGATGCGCAGGCGGCTCCTTGCTCATGCCTTCCCACCAGACATCTCCCTCATCAGTCAGGGCAACATTGGTAAAAATAGTGTTTCTGCTGATGGTATCCATGGCTGATGGGTTGGAATCATAAGACGTGCCTGGGGCCACACCAAAATAACCTGCTTCCGGGTTAATGGCATGCAAACGGCCATCGGCACCCGGCTTGATCCAGGCTATATCGTCACCCACGGTCCACACCTTCCAGCCTTCAAAACCTTCAGGAGGAATGACCATGGCAAGGTTGGTTTTACCGCAGGCACTCGGGAAGGCGCCGGCAATATAGGTTTTCTCACCATCGGGAGATTCCACACCAACAATCAGCATATGTTCAGCCAACCAGCCCTCGTCACGTGCCATGACCGAGGCAATACGCAGGGCTACACACTTTTTACCCAAGAGCGCATTACCACCGTAGCCAGAGCCGAAAGAAACCACTTCACGGGTTTCCGGATAGTGCACGATATAGCGATTGTCCGGGTTGCAGGGCCAGGCCACATCCTGTTCTCCCGCTGCCAGTGGCGCACCCACTGAATGCAGACACTTGATGAAAGGCTTGTCACCCAGAATATCCAGCACCTTCTGACCGATGCGGGCCATGATGCGCATATTGACGACCACGTAGGGGCTGTCACTGATCTGTACCCCTATCTGCGCAATGTCTGAGCCCAGCGGACCCATGCTGAAGGGGATCACATACATGGTGCGTCCCTTCATGCAACCTTTAAACAGGTCTTTGAGGGTGTCACGCATGACCGTCGGTTCCATCCAGTTATTGGTGACACCTGCATCTTCCTCTTTTTCAGAGCAGATGAAGGTTCGATCTTCTACACGAGCAACATCACGGGGATCGGAGCGGCATAAAAATGAACC
>Ga0181591_10001191_pt1 | contig 22008 bp, 36 predicted proteins | sample 071ome_33_FD_133757 | JGI IMG/M metagenome (GOLD analysis project Ga0181591, IMG submission 133757) | Coastal salt marsh microbial communities from the Groves Creek Marsh, Skidaway Island, Georgia - 071412AT metaG (megahit assembly) | ecosystem: Environmental > Aquatic > Marine > Intertidal...
GATTGTGTAATGGCAGTCGTTTTCAGAAAAAAAAGCGGTTCTCCTGTTGTTAGTATGTTGTCCTTGAGCGGTCACGTTGCTGAAGGCGGGGATAATGTCAATGGTGCTTACTACGATTGGTTTGAAATTAAGGTAGACACAACCATACCTTCGTTTACCAACGCTGACCAATTTGCTATCTGTCAACTTGACCCGGCTATTGTTTACGATGTTGGTTGGGGCGATTCAACTACGTCGGTGGACCAAACTGCAACAGGTGAGGCGGCTATTACACACACCTATGCGTCCGGAGGTATTTACCGGGTGAGGATGGTTGGCAGATTTAATTGGAGGCTCTACGCTTTCGGACCCATTGCTAACGATAGGTATAAAATAATTGATTGTATGCGGTATGGTCCTCTCTTGGAATGGAGAGCATCAGAATATTTATTTCCGCAAGCCAATATCGTCGGAGCAATTAGCGCAACCGATGCTCCGTTGCCCTCACAGGTTGGAGGTGTGAGAATGTTTTGGCAAATATCAGGTCTTACAACAGGACCGGAAAATTGGACGGGTGTTACAGGAAACACAGTTCCCGGACCTTCAAATCTTCTCGGTTGTTTTCAAAATTGCTCATCCCTTACCGCTGATGTGGGTCATTGGGATGTTACCGGAAATACGAGTATGAGTTTCACCTTTCGAGGGTGTGCGTCTTGGAACCATCACTTGGATTGGGATATGAGTGATGTAACATCTTTTAGTTCGTGTTTTCAGAGTTGCCCAAACTTTAATGATGGAAACACACCGGGTGTTTCAGGTGGGGGTGTGGGTATAGGGATGGACACTTGGAATATGAATAAAGTAAGTGGCTTGTCTCAAATGTTTAATGCGGCTACACAATTCAATACATACATAGGAAGTTGGAGACCTTCAAGTGCAAATGCAACGCCTAATTTTACTCTTAATTTTGCATTTAGTAATGCTCATTCTTTCAATCAAGATATTGGGGATTGGTGTGATGCAGGCAGTAATTGTAATGGACTTCAACAAGCCTTTGATACTGCAAGAGCCTTTAACAATAATGGTGTTGGGGGTTTGAACCTTGGCTTGGACAAGTGGTCCACAACAGGGAATACGTCTTTATTTGGAACTTTTGCTCGGTGTGATGTTTTTGACCAATACATCAATAGTTGGGACACAAGTCTTGTTTCAGACTTTAGACAATGCTTTTATCAGGCTCTTGTTTTCAATCAGGACGTTAGCCAATGGATTGTAAGTACAGGGACTCTTTTTAGTCAAATGTTCCAAGAAGCCGCCGCGTTTAACAATGGAGGAGTGGGGAGCGGAGTTGGAACAGGATTGGATAATTGGACTACTTCCTCTGCAACAAATATGAGTTCTATGTTTAATGGTGCTTCAAGTTTCAACCAATACATCGGCAGTTGGAATATGACCGGAGTCACAACTATTTCAGGTATGTTCAAGAATGCAACGTCTTTTGTTGATGGTGGCATAGGTAATTGGACATTTACTACTCTAAACACCGTTGCTTATTTCTGTCAAGGTGCTACCAACTTCAATCCTTCTCTTGATTGGGATTGTAGCACCGTTAGTAATATGGACGACTTTTTTTATAGCGCGGATTCATTTAATGGAGGGCAGTCAGCAGGGTCGTCAGGTAGAAATGTTCTGATAATTATGCCCACGTCACTTTTTTCGGCAAACTATTTATTTGGAGATTGTCCATCTTTCAACCAAGATGTTTCTACCGGAGGTGGTTATTTTGATATGAGTCAATGTACATCAATGGCTTCGATGTTTAGGACAGGAACGAGTTTCGACCAACCATTAAGTTCTTGGGATACCACTAACGTAGAGAACATATCCAATATGTTTCAAAACAATGGAGGCGCGTGGGACCAAGATGTAAGCAGTTGGAATATTTCAAGTTTGACAAACGCAAGTAATTGGTGCGCCCAAGGATTTTCAAGAACCAACTACGACCTCTTGCTTGACAATACAACAGGTTGGGCAAGTCAGGCTACAATACAATCAAGCGTTTCTTTTAGTGTTGGCTCAACGCAATATACCCTCGGAGGGAACGCTGAGGCAGGACACAATTACCTAACAGGAATTAAAATGTGGAACATCGTCGATGGTGGCGGAGTCTAAAACAAATAGCTATGCTACTATCTACAACAAGATTTTCTGCCACCGTAGCTACCGGACCCAAGTTTTGGTTTGCGTGGAGTGAGCCGGGCGAAGCCATCAAGAAATGGTACTATGGGTACATCGTACCCGGTCAAACGATTAGCACCGGACAACTGTACCTTGAGATTTTGGATACCGAAGCAGAACTCGAAACCCGTGTCGATGCCGAGCGAGGCATAGCGGGTTGGTACGATACCTGTGACAACCGCATCCCAAGTCCTCCGAACCCTAACGAGTGGGAATGCGTGGACGGAACCCCTGAACCCGCTGTATCATGAGCCACCATACTTTTACCGCTACCGAGCCAACGTATTGGTTGGCGTTTGATGGAACCATTGAGAAGGGCAACTACGGGTTTTTGTCTACGGGATTTGTTCTCGATACCGAGCAACATGACCTTGAGACCTTTACTACTGAGCAAGAACTTGCCGACAGGATTGATGCGGTCAAAGGAACTACGGGATGGTACTACCTCCCTGAGAACCGTATCCCTTCACCACCAAGACCTGAGTGATGGCAGTCGTTCGTAAACGGAGCGGAATACCCCCTGCGGCAATAGCTAAATACAGCGGGCATACAGAAGCTGACGGGGATAGAATCCTTGGAGTGCCGCAGTATGTCCATAGGATTCGTGTCAATACTGCGAATGTTACCGGGTCAGGCTCTTTGGACAACCAATATAAAATTTACTTTAATCCGGGTAATCTTGGAACCGGAACGTGGGATATAGCTTGGGGAGATGGTACGATTGAAGAAAGCCCTGACAATGGTTACATACACACATATCCCGGAGTAGGGACATATACCGTCGGCTTCAGCGGAACTCAATATGGACAGAACAATTTTATCGGCGGCGGCGGTGCTTTTGACTTGAATAAAGTTATTGAAGTCACTCGGTGGGGAAATACTACTTACTACTCAAGAGGGTGGGAAGCAAACGGTCAATGGAACTGTGCTTCTCCCCCTGCAACTATGGAGTACACGCAGTTTGAGTCTAACGCTATGACTTTTAGTGTATTTGGTAATTGTACTTCCCTTAACCAAGGCATAGACACCTTCCCGATTACAAGTGCAATGTCTCACTCTTTAGCGAGTTTTTTCTTTGGTGTTTCTTGGGTGCAAGCAGATTGGAGCAGTTGGAATCCGGTAAACTGCAACGGTTTGTCAGTAATAGGAACTTGTGCTACATACGGGATTGCAGGGTGGGACGTTTCAAATTTTAGTGTAGTAGCCATTAGCAATGTCAATTTCAATGAAGACATATCAGGGTGGACACCATCTTCCTCTCTTACTCAGGTGTCATTCAGTGGGTGCGAGTCATTTAACAGAAATGTAAATTGGAACATAGCACCAACAACAATAGCGAGTTGTTTTCTGAACTGTAAGGTATTCAATGAGCCTCTTGATAATTGGGATGTTAGCGGGGTGACAAATATGCAAGGGCTATTTGGTGCTACAAATGGCGCAAGAAGTACAATTTTTACAGGTGATTTGAATAGTTGGGACACTTCGGGCGTTGTCAATATGCGAGAGTTTATGAGGTTTTCAGGTCTTGCCAACCCGAACATAAGTGATTGGAGTACAGATTCGTTAGATAACTTGAGGCAAGCGTTCAGAAGCGCAAGTACGTTCAATAGAGACATTGGTACGAAAGTCATCAACGCAGGTTTGCCTAATGAATATGTCGCTTGGGACGTTAGTAGCGTTACTCAAGCTGAATCAGCTTTTGCGGGTGCGGCTTCCTTTAACAACGGAGGTAGTGACTCAATAAAATATTGGAACATAAGCGGTTGGGATTTAATCTCTTTTAGTGGTTGTGTGTCTTTCAACCAACCAATAAATACGCTAACAGTTCCGGCAGGCACAGTAGGTAATGTGGCTACTTATAATGCTTGGGATATGACAGGTCGAACAAGCATAACAGGTATTTTGCAAAATTGTCAGGCATTCGATAAAGAGGTAACAGATTGGGATGTAAGTAGCGTAACGAATTTTTCAAATGCTTTCAGCGGTGCTACTGTTTTTAACAATGGTGGTGTTGTAGCGGCGGGTACGGGGCTTGACACTTGGGATGTTTCAAGTGCTTTGACAATCTCCGGTATGTTTGCTGATGCAGATGGTTTTACAGGTGAGTTGAATGGTTGGGGAAGTAAGACAAGTGGAATCACAGATATGAGTATCTGCTTTCAAAGAACCCCGTATAACAATAGTTTGAGTGCATGGGATACATCAAGCGTAAATAGTATGTACCGTATGTTTTACCAATGCAACGGTTTCAATCAACCTTTAACTTCTTGGAGTATTGCGAGTTTGCAGGATGCTACTGAGATACTTCAGCAAACAGCTTATACAACGGCAGACTATGATGCTCTTCTTGACATCAATACAGGTTGGGCGAGCCAAGCTACGATTCAATCAGGTGTCTCATTTGGGATTGGGTCCGTAACATTCACCCTCGGAGGCGATGCGGAGTTAGGACACACTTACCTGACGGGAACTAAAATGTGGAACATCGTCGATGGGGGCGGTGTTTAAGAAAATTATGTCTTACCGCATCTCTCAATATCACAATAGCAGAAAAGGCAGAAAGCCCCATTCACAATATTGGATTTATTGGGATGAGGTTCCTTTGTTCCGCGACGAAAACACCTGTGACACTACGGAAGTAGCAAAAAAAGTGACTGATTTATCAGCCGATTCCTAAACGGAAGTAGGTTTTCTGTTGATTTTAGGGGTGGACAACAATTCGTATTGTTGTGCAAAACATAAATCATGCCCTCAAGTCAAGTTCAAGGTCAGCCAATTTTGGAATCTCTCACGGCTGAAAAAACATTCAACGGCGTTTCAAGCATTGCGATTTCTTCCGTCACAGGCGCAACGACCATCACTGCGAATGGCTCATTTAGTTTAACGGAAGGTTTGAGCAATGAGTTTACCGCTGATGGAGGTAATGGCTTGGGTGATATTACTGTCACTCCGGCGGGTACAGCACTCGTTGCTTATTTTTATTGAGATTGGAAGACCAAGGAATTGAAGACCGTCTTAAAAGCGTGGAAGAAAAATTAGACAGGATATGCCGCGCTGTTGTTGGAGACCCCACATTCCAACAAACAGGGTTAGCTGAACTTGTCCAACGCCATGACAGGTGGATTCAGAAACAAAAGATGAAAGAAGCCCGCATCATTGGCATTGGCACGGGTATTGGCGTTATTTGGACTTTGTTTTTAAGCCTTTTCGATAGGTTCCTGTAATGGTACGCGCAGATTCAGCCATAGTCTTTGATTTTTTGAATACAACTGCCACCACCGAAGGCATTTCATTATTCAAACTTGGCAATAGCACAACCGTTTCAACTCAAAACAATGTATGGCGCGGGGAAGGGTTCGTGCCTGCGTCAGTTTACTCTTACTCTCTCGGAAGGTTTGAAGCGATAGGCGTTGGTCTTCAGTTCACATATTCGTCGGGTGCAACAAGCGTTTTGTACAACATCTCCGGGTCTGACATCAATGGTCTTGAAACTACACCATCTATAAACTTGGGCGGGACGCTGACCATCGTTCCGGGCGCATCGCCATCACAGCCTTGGCTATGGACTTGGGTCAACCCAAGCCAAGGGATTCAAAACATTGGGCTTTTCTTATTTGCCGTCAGGCAATCTGACATCAACATTAGTAATGTCGGCTCTGAGGAAATTACCTCAAATGGAGTAGCAATTAGTGGAAACATACCATATAGCTATGTTCTTGAGAGTCAAATCGGCGCACCAATAAAAATCTATGCCATCGACATTCAGTGTGAAGACAACAGGCAAATTTTAGAGCCTTTGACTTACACTCGCGAAGACAGTAATGGAAACGGCATCACACATCAGTGCATTCCCACCATTGACCCCTATCAAGACCAAACGGGAGTCATCTTGAATAAAAAGGTCAAGGGATTCATTTTAGATGGTGAAACTTCCCTTTCTTTCAACCTACAACCAAACGTCAGCTTCAGGCTGATTTTGAACTATCTGAGTTTGAAAAATGCTGACTTGTTCAGGGGAGCTTTGAGACAAGAACTTGCCGTTGAGCGAATGCGTCTTTTGGGTTCTCTTGGAGCTACGCCGGGACAAAAAATTATCATTGGCTAAAGATGACCGCACTATGCAATTGTATGCTCATTGAGCAATTCAAAGAGGGACTACGCGCAAAAGGCTACACATTTTTTGAAAGGGGTGATTTGAACTTGAATATCATCGGTGTTCGAGGACCAAACCGCACAGCAGGGCTTTTTGACGATACGCTCGTTGTGATATACAAAGAGGAGGGGCAGTGGCAATTGAAGTGGTTTTGGATTACCACAGACGCAGGCACTTATTGGCTTGCAAATCCTATGAAACGCAATGGAACTGCGCTCTTGAAGCAAGGTCAATATCGTAGTTCGTGGGTGCTTGGGAAGCACAAAGGTGAATACACGGCACTTGTGCAGGCAAAGCCTGTTGAAGTCTACCGCGACAACACCAAAGACAAAATTTTAGATTTCGACGACGACACGGTACAGCGCGGCTTTTTTGGAATCAACATTCATCGCAGTAGTCCGACCGTAAAATCATATCATAACGAAAAGTACAGCGCGGGATGCCAAGTTTTCAGCGACCCAAAAGACTATGAATTCTTTATGGGGCTTGTTCAACGGTCAAGCATCAAATATGGACCGCACTTCACTTACACGCTGATGAACGAAGGCGATTTCGTAACCGACAATTGGAGGTTGGCATGAGCTATGTTATTTCACGCTACACGAGAACACAAGCCAAAAAACTTGGGGTACAGGTAAAGCCCTCGACCCGCAAAGGCAAAAAAATTGATGTTTTCAAAAACGGCAAGAAAGTAGCAAGCATTGGAGCGGCAGGAATGAATGACTACCCGACGTATATGCGGAAGGAAAAGCAGGGCAAAGTAGAAAAAGGTACGGCGGAGCGTAGAAGAAAACTTTACAAGATTCGGCACAAAAAAGACCGGAATGTTAATGGAACACCCGGATATTACGCTGATAAACTCCTATGGTGATGGCATATACGCCTGAAGAAAAAAACCGTATCGAGAGGTTGAAATACCTTCAATCTCACCTTGTACCCATTGCGGCAGTCATTACGATTGCTGTTGGACTTATCAGGCTCGCACCACACATTAAGAAATTCCTTAAAAACTAATCATGGAAGTATTTGATTTTTCTCAGTATGCAGGATGGGCTGAACTCATTCTTGCCCTTCTCATTGTTGTTGAAGTTGCAGTACGGCTCACGCCCTCAACTGAAGACAACAGCGTCGTAAACAAGGCGACAACCCTGATTCGAAACCTTATCAACTTTCTGATTCCTAACCGAAGCAAAAACGGAGGAACACATAGTTGATGAAGCGCAAAAGCCTCAAAGGAAATGCACTTTGGTTTGCGCTGTGTCTAAAGCACAAAGGGTTCGTCGGTAGCAGGAATGATTATAAGAAATAAAGACATTCAGGTCACGGCTAACTTCAACATGAAGGAGCTGTATAGCACTTCCTTCAATGCTCCCGCTGAACACTTTTTGGATGACCGCGTTATCCAAGCCTTGCAATACATAAGGAGTGCTTCCGGAGTGCCTATAAAAGTCACCTCAACCTTCAGGACGAAAGCACACAACAGTGCTATTGGAGGCTCAGTTTCGTCTCAGCATTTAGTCGGAAACGCGATTGATTTTCAGTTCGTTAATAACAATTCAGCCGAACTGACCCGCCTTCATACTCAAATGAAGGATGAGGATGGTCCACTTCGGCGGGCTTTGTTTGATATTGGCGTTCGTGGATTTGGTTACTACAAAACTTTTGCCCACATAGATGTCAGAGACAAAAACAGGTGGGTTACTTGGAATGATAACCGAGCTATGATTGACCAAGATGGCGTTACTGCATATGTCTATGACGTTACTGTTCCGCTTTTGAATCAATATAAAGTTCCCATTGCTTCAATCGCGATTTTAGGAGTTGGGGGCTACTTGTATTACAGGGGCAGAAAATGAAGCGACCGGGGCGAAAAAGCGCATCTCAAACGCCTGCACCCAAAAAAGACAGGGTGCGCGGCAGTGCGGTCAATAAGCCCGGTAGCGCAAAGTCCAAGCGGTCAGCAAAAACAATAAGTTTTGGCGTAAAAACGACGAAGACCATCAAAGACATGGTATCCGAGTACAACAAGCGCAACAGCGGCAAGAAGATTACCTTACCAACGGCAAAAGCCGTAGTCCGAAGAGGCATGGGGGCTTATAGTGCGTCGCATAGACCCACCATAAGAGGCGGACGACCAAACAGCCGTGTGGCATGGGGCATTGCGCGGCTTGCGGCTTTTATGCGTAAGAAAGCCGACTCAAAAACGGCAAATGGAGTAGTTCCAAGTAAGACCATCAAAAAATCTTACACTCAGGACAATGACCTGTTGTAATGTTCGGCTCGCAAGAGCATTTGTTTAACCCTAAAAGTCCAAACTATGTTTGACATCCAAAATCCCAACACTTTTCTTGGCGGGCAGAATGTACACAATCTGCTTATCCTCGGTGCGCTTGGTTACATCATCTACAAGATGCGCTGATAGAAAAAAAAGTGACAACTAAAAACCAACCCGCAATTGGGTTGGTTTTTTTTTGTACCAACTTAGAGCGTGGCTAACTTCAAGCAGTTTATTCCATTCATTACAACTTGGGAGGGAGGGCTTACAGGCAACCCTTCGGATAGCGCGTCTTCGAATCCCGCGCCTTGCGGCTACGACCCGAAGTATGATGCTCCATACCACACAAATAAGGGCATTACTTGGACCACGTTCAAGGGCAATGCCGACAAAGTTGGTTATGAGGCATCTTGTTCAAACTTTCTTGAAATGCCCCAAAATATTTGGGAAGGGATTTACAAGCAAAGGTATTGGGATAGGGTAGGTGGAGACCTGATTCAAAACCAAGCCATAGCAAATGCATATGTAAGTTGGGCTTGGGGCAGTGGTGTTGGTGGAGCAAAAAACCTGATGCAGAAGATGCTCAAGAAAGAGTATGGGGCAACAAGCAATGAGGTCAACACCAACTCAAAGATTGTCAATGTCTTGAATATGCTTTCCAAGCAAAACGCACAGAAGCTGTACAACAACATGATAGCCTATCGCAGGCAGTTTTTTCTTGATATATCGGAACCCGGTACAGCAAATGCACAGTTCAGGAGAGGTTGGCTCAATCGACTCAATGATTTCGCCGCAAAAAACGCCCAATTCGTCACGCCATCAAAAACGGCTTTAGTAGTCATTTTATTGATGGCAGTCGGCGCGGCGGTTTATATTAAAACGAAAACACAATGACCGTTTCAGGTAAAGTTGTTGGTCCGGACGGAAAAGTTGTCCCTTTTGCATCAGTAGCATACTTTGCACCAAATGCCACTAAAAACAGCGGAGGGGCAGTAGCTGATGAAAATGGTCGTTTCAACATTGATGTTCCAAGCACAGGTAGTTTGCGCTTCAGTTCCGTTGGTTACAGCCCTAAAAGCCACAACATTGGAAGCCTGCCTTTTGTCGTCATTCTAAACGAAAAAGACAACACGTTAGGGGTCGCAGAAGTAATTGCCTCAAACGACGGAAAGAAAATACCTTGGATTATTTATGGTCCGGCAATTGCACTTTTGGTGCTTTTGGTAATCAAGAAAACTAAAAAGTAAACTCATGAAAGGATTAGAAAGCATATTGCTATTAGGGTTGGGCGGTTTAATCGTTTATCTCCTCACGGACAAAAAAGACCGTCCGCAAACAACGCCCGAAATCATTCCCACTGAAAGTTTCATCCCTCTTGTCCTTCGTGACGATGAGGTTAATAAAGCTGATGAAGAAATCAGTCAGGATGTTGAAGTTGAAGAAATTGGGGACTTGGACGACCCGGAAGAGGAAGTGATGGAATCATTTACACCACGTCGTACACGAAACCGCTCAAGAGACAGCTTCAGCCAAAAACTTGTGATTCTCGATAACACCCCATTTCCGTTGCATAGGCAAGGTGGCGCGGATTTAAGCGCAGATGACCTTGAATACCCCGGTGCGGGTTTCTAATAAATGTGGAATGTTTACATTTTGCTTCGCTTTGATGACGCAGAATGTTTTCGGCTGATTGACTCGTTGTCAAGTCAAAGCCAAGCGATGAGAGTGCGCAACAAATTTTTAGCTGAGAATCCGAATCTGCGGTTTGTTCTTCGTAAACAAGCTCACGGAAAAGGTTTGTAACGATGGCGAAAAGAAGACTTCCTGTCCGTGCGTTGATAGGTTGGATGAGGTCAAAAGGCTTCAAGGTGTACACACGCCCATACGAACTCAACATTCTCGGTGTGCGTTCATCATCAACCATCCCGAACAAGTTTGATGATGCCATTTATGTTTTCTACAAAAACGACAATGGAAAATGGGTCGTACACGGCTATCCTGCTACAACTGATACAGGCACATATTGGCTAAAAAACCCTATGAAGCCAAGCGGCTCGGCTTTGCTTAAAGAAGGTCAGTATGTCGATGCCTATAAATTGGGTACACATAGTGGATATGCGGCTCTTCAGCAAAAAGGAGGAAAAGTTACCGTCTATCGAGACTATGACCGAGATGCCGTCTTAGATTTCAATAATGGAAGAGAAGAAACAGGCTATTTTGGCATCAACATACATCGAGCCAAATCTTCGGGTGTTACGCAAGAAGTAGATAGATATTCTGCGGGCTGTCAGGTATTTCAAAGTGCTGATGACTACGCAGAATTTATGAATTTGGTGCGCGACCACGAAAATCGCTACGGCAACAAGTTCACTTACAGCCTGATTGACCAAAGGGCTTTTAATCGTGCCTCTCGTCGTTATCTTTTGTACTTGAGCATTGCTCTTGGAATCTACTATGGAGCAAAACGACTGAAGGCAATTTGATTTGCTCGTGTTTCGGAAAATGGCTTCCGTTACTTTTTGAAAGTCTTTTCTACGCTTCGCCCTGCGAAGTATGCTCCAAAGGCAGTGAGCATAAGCAGTTCGAGTAGGTCAATGTAATTTTGTGGCGGCATAAATCGCTGAGAAATGCCATCCCAAACCGTAATCGCCATGTAAAAAAGAACGAGAGCTATAAGCATCATAGGTCTCACGTTTTTAGCTAAGTAGCTATCGGAATTCATATCCGCCTGCCACCTTGCTGTTACTTCTTGTTGAAAGTCCACTTCTTCTTCCTGAATAACAGACTCCAATTCGATTTTATCCTGTGAAGAAAGGCTTGGGTCGTTGAAAGCCAACTTCCTAATCAAACTAAAGGCTCCGGCATCAAGGACGACCTCACCAATGACCTCAAGGACTTGAGGAGCTTTGGTCTTTAGCCACGCCCCAACTTTTGTGTCCCTTAATTTTTTTCGTTCCCGCATAGTAATGCGAAAGTGTACGAATCATTTGGATAAGTGCAAGAATTTCCTTTTCAATTTCAACACGTTCAACAGTGGTCAATTCGCGCGTTTTGATGCGACCATTATCCCAATCACATTCTATTCGGTTCATATCGCGAAAAGAACGTAATTCATCGAGGTAATCTTGCAAATAGTAAATCAAACTGACCTCTTGCAGACTGTGAAATGTTGTTGTTTCATCAAAGAAAGTTTCAATTTCGTTGCCGACTGACATTTGCTTTCCCATTTAATGTTCCCGTTTTTTCAGTCATGTTGTCTTGGGGTTCCAAGTAAACTGTCATTGTTTAAGGGGAGGGGGTCGGAAGACCCTCTCTGCTTTTTGCCCCGGCTTCCCACAACGCATATGAAGTTTCGATGTCCCGGTTCACATAAGCAATTTGCTTATGCTTGTCATACTTGGTGTCGTACCAACAAACCTTGTTGTGGGTTACTTTCGTGAAGTCCACATCATATCGTTTGGAATCATATCCAAGTGAGCGAAAATGGTCCTGAAGATGTGACGAAGCCAATGGGTCTACAAAGGCACAGTCTGTAAGCCACATATAAAAGGCTTCTTCGTGAGTGGCAAACACGTCCATCATAACGTCCCGCACCCTGCCAATGATAGCCCAATAAAACGGGCTATAAAGGTCGTGGACTTCATGGTCATACCGAGAATGAACCAACTTCCCGTTTTCGTAATGGTCTATTCGCTCCAATTTGTTCAGACTTCCAATGCTGACCAACAAGCCCTTCTTCTTCCCCGATGCGATTCCTCGCCTGTAAAGCCGCTCGCTTATGAAGCCAAGTAAATATGCGGTAGTCCAATGGCAGTTGTTCATGTCCACACCCGTGACAGACTTACCCAAGTTGTCCGATATGCGCTGAACACAGAATTGTTGAATGTCAGGCTTGTCAAAAACGTCAATCCGACCGTGCTGTCTGATGTATTCGTCAATGTCTCGCCGAACCATTGGCGCAAAAAATGAGCCGTCCACAAAACTACTCCCGGCGTGTCCAAAAAACCTGAAGACCTTTGAACTTCCCTCTATTTGAACTCGCCGCGAAAGACCGCCACTTCTGACCGTGAAGGAAGCACCTTTTTCCTGATAGCCCCGAATGCGCTTTTCATACGTTTGAAGGTTCCCTGCTCTAAAAATCTGCTTTGCCATACTGACAGCAACATTACTGCCTTTCGTTCAACATCAAGAAATGTTGGCGAGAACTTTTTCCGTCGCCTCGTCGTCATAACAATCGTCGGCAAAATCAAAAGCAAGCTCATTGTCACTTGGGTAATGGACACCAAGCTGAATTCGGCTATTAGCGACACTTTCTTGAATTTGCTCAAGCGTGTCCTTGAGGTGAGGGTACATAGTCGCTAACATATTACAGGCATATCGCGTCTGTGCAGTGTGTCCTGAAGGATAAGAAGGGCTGTGTGCCGATTGCGTTGAGAAAGGAAATAGCGGCACGTTCAGATGATAAGCCAATTGAAACGGACGAGGGCGTTGGTAAAATTTTTTCAGCTTAATAACGCTTGGTCCAAGTACGGCGACAAGGTTTTTGACCACCGACCTCTTCACTTTGCCCTCAAGCCGCTCAAAGATGTAGCCGCTCAAATCTTGGTCGATTTTTAAGCATTCCGTGAGCGTAGTAGAATTCACGTCCATAACTGCTTTTGACAATTCTTGTAGCTCCGAAAGAGCTTCAACGCTGTCATTTTGAGGAAATGGGCTTGACTTCCACCTTTCAATCATGTGGTCGTAAATGCCATTTTTCTGTCCTACTACTTCGGTCTCTGCCGCGCAGTTGCCATACTTGAGTTCAACAAACAGTTCAGCCATCACATTCAATTTCGCGTGAGTGGATTTCGCATAATGCGTCTAAAATCATTTTGCGCAAGTCACTATTGGTGCTAAGGTTCAAAGAGTGGACGTAATGAATGTCGTGAGAGTTGATAAACTGCACGTCTCCATAAGCCATGACCTCCACTACTTCACATTCTGCAAGGATACAACTCAAGTTGCGCTCATTGTACAAGAAAAAGAAAGCATGACTGTTGTCGTCGGTTAGGCGGAAACTAACCATGTCCCAATCTCCAACCTCAAGATTTTCCAACCACTGAACAAGGGTATGCACATCATCCCCGGCAAATTTTCTCGTCAAATAAGTATTTAATGTGTCTGTATTTTTCCCCATAAGCCAAAGTTTTTGTTGCGGCTACAATATGCCTGTATTGACTTAAAAGAAAAGGGATTCAATCGAACCCCTTTTCCATTTCACCGCAACAAAGCGGCTCCTGTAAACACACTAAACAGGTTAGTCCTTCAATTTTTCGCGGCAGAATTCAAGAACATCGTCCAAAAGAAAAGACAGCGTATCTCTGTCGTCAGGTTGCAACTCCTCCATAAGACCATTCTCAATAGCCTTACGGTACACTTCGTTGAATCGTAAAACCTCTTTGAGGGCAACGATGGTCTCGCCTCTCTGAGTTAACTGATTCGAAGTAAGCTCTTGGTTGCTGTCCATTGCTCTTCGCTGAAAATAAAACTCTCTTGGCACAATGATTTGGCTTCAGATGGGTAATTGACCATTCGCCGGACTAAACCCGGAATTTTATAAACCTCACGAGTCAACGCCCCCGCATCTTTGTTTGTCAGGTTATTCATGGCTTTTGATTTTTGTGGCTCTTACCTCACGGGTCTTGCTTTCTGTGGCTTTCACAGTTTCAAGACTTCGAATTGTGTCAATAAAGAAAACCGGATTAAGTCGTTCGTGCAGTAGTTCAGTAACAATGGACTTTCGCAAAACAATGTCCGCTTTGTTCTCAGCTTCATGCTCATGGTTGATGAGGTGTCGCAGTTCGCAAAGTAGCTCTAATGATTTCAGATTACGATAGCCCTCAAAAAGAGTTTCGTAAGCTGTTGTCAAAGTTGTTGTTGCGCTCATGTGTTGCACAATGTTTGTTCCATATACAAGATACGAAACTTTTTTTTGAAAACAACTTAATCGTTGCGGAATTTGTCAGCGTGAGCGGCAACCCAAAAGTCTAACAGCTCATGCTCATCACGCTCTAAACGCTTTATGTGCGGCTGATATGAGACAACATCAATTGAGGTCATCGCCACACAAATGCCCAAATCATTCCAATTCTGTGAAGCCATGAGCAATGTACATTGATTGCTTATGACTCCACGGGCATGGCGCATCAACGCCTTTGCTTCGTCCGGGTCAGTCTCGCTATGCAGAAAGGGAAACTCATCCATTCCCGCCTCAAGACACATCTTTTCAGCGTGTTCAAAATCACTCTGTGAGCCAACGAAGACAAAGCACAAGTCATGCTTTCGCGCTAAATCCACAAGACGGGAATACACTTTGGAATCCCACCGATGAATCAAATTGTCATCGTAGGCATGAACCGCCCCATCATGCAAAACAACCCAATGTTCCGGAAATTGACTTCCTGCGAAGTCAGCAAATCGCGCATCTGTTGCGCTCATTAAATCAAACGGCATCAGTTCAAACTGATTTCGGGCTTTATTAGACCGTTGATAACGCGCCGATGTCCTTCAACATAGTTAAGAAGGCTGATTCCTCCGCTCCATTTTTCGAAGTTGCCCATAGCTTCATAACGAACCAAACGCGCCGCCTCCATAACATTATGGGTAAGTAGCAAAATTCGAGGAGGGGTTTCCTCTTGAAGCATTTCAGCATAACCATGACGTGCCGTTTGCTCAATATCCCAAAGTGTTTCTTGGGTAATCTGCCCTTTGTTCAAAGACCTTTTCAATTTGCGCACTAACTCTCCTAAATCCGCAGATTCTAACGCCAACATCAATTCTTTAGGTGTCATCCTTGTGTGTTTTAGTTGTCAGACTTCTTCTACGGATACGCCTCCGTCTTTGCGTAGGATATAACGGTATTCAGTACCCATGTCCTCATTCATTGGATATACGCCCCAACCTGTAACGGTACTCTCATCCAAGCTATATGCTTTTGCATCCGCAATACTGCTACGCAATAATTGCGCAAACTTGTAACCATAGTCGTTAGGTCTCAGGTCTGAAAACCTTCGATTGAACCACTTCAACCAAGGCAAAGTAGCTTCAGGATAGCCATCCCAATGCTTATAGACTTTTACCTCGTCCATTCCTTCAACGATAATTTCACTTCTTGTAGCCATAACTCAGATTTTCTCTTCCCAATTTACAACTTTGGTTGACTTGTCTGAGACCTCCAACCGCTTCATAGTCTTGGTAGTATCGTTCGATTTGCAATTTGATGCGACAACCTTGGCTCCAAGCAAAATGCTCAAAATTGGATTTTCATCAAGGAGCAAAACACCACCATCGCGCAACTCGTGATATGACTCAAGGATGTGGTTCATCCGGCTCTCAGCCTGATTGCGATTCTTGAAAATCTGCAACTCGCGTTCGCCATGTTCCTCGTAAGTGATGAACGACTCATCAACGTCAGGAGCGTTAAACGAAAAGGGTTGTTTTTTCTCAAGGAGAGCAACTTCACCGTCCCATCGGTGAAATGCGAGAACATACTTTCTTGGCTCTTTTCTCATGACAATGTGATTAGGCAAAAAATTCAACGATGATGACCCCATCATGCAAACTGCACAGCGCACCTGAAACTGACAATTCCCTAATAAAAGCAGAGGGAGCTTCAACCAATTCGATTTTTTGTCGAGCGTAGTTGAGACGAAAAGTTGGGGGTAAGCCGTTGAATTGTTTAACAAATTCAAGAAAAAGCTCAACAGACTGAGGGAAGTCTTTCATTGTTCCTGTGTGTAGTGTGTTTTGTTGGAGACCATCTCCATACGCAAGATACACAGAAAAATTATTTCAGCAAATAATTTGCGTGTTTTTTTCAAGACGGCTCGGTCAGGCTCAAATCAAACTGATGAGAGCCATCACCTATGCTACCAACCTCAAAAAACGGACCCGGCATTAAACACTTCATTGGATAGCCTCGTTTAATGAGGTTTTGTGCGGTGTCAAAGTCCGCACTGCTTACGTCGCCGTACATCATGTGCTGAACGTGTTGCCTTTGTAGGAAAATGCCCAAGCCGCAAAAGTTGCTGTAAATTATGCCATCCACTCCTTTCCGCATCGAGTCAAAAAGCTCGTCGTTTGGAAGATTGTGGCTCCCTCCTCCGGTATGATAGGGGTACTTTACTTGCGCCAAAGCCCATGCATTATCTTGAATCAAGGCTAATTGGTCAATTAACGCCTGCATACGATTGGGAATCACCAAATCGTCGTCATCCAAAAACCCAATCCACTTGGATTTTGCCGAATGAGCCGCTATCGTGAGATGAAAGTTGTACGGGGCGTAATAACGCTTTTCGTCCATCACGCTTCTTGGACGCTCACCCCATCGAAATAAATTTACAGGCGGAACTCGAAGGATTTGAACTCCGGGAAATTGCCGTAGCCACTTTTCGTGAGCATTTGTCTGACAAGTGACTAAGTGGTTGACTTGACTCTCACACTTTTCAGCGTGTATGCTTTGGTGAGTTTTCGTAAAGCCCGCTTTTCGGCTGAAGCGGGTAATGATGGTAAGAAACTTCTCGGTTTTCACGCAGGCATTTTACCTAAGAAAATTCAGAAGCCCTCTTGATTTGTTGAATTTTGTTCAAGGTGGGATTGGTACATTTCACCAATTTCAACTTCAGTCCAACTTGGAGAAGGACTTGCCTCCTGCTCCATTACATCATTCATCAATTGACTCCCCACGACAACATCATCTTCGACGACCTCTTCATCTTCGACTTGAAGGTCATTTTCATCTGCGCTCTCCTGCTCATTCTCATTGTCTCCGGGGACAGTAGGAGAGGTGGCTCCTCCTGAATCAGACGTTGGTTCGCCCTCTTCTTCGCCGTCTCTTTGCGGCTCCGGACCCTGCCAATTTTCGCAACAGTTGTCCTTACCGTCTTCCTCAGAACAGTTGTTGCTATTGTCTTTCAAAGACTCGACAAATGAGTTTAATTCATCCCAATCGTCAGGCTCGTCACCATTATCCTCTGTCTTCGGCTGAACCCTTGATGTCATCTCATCACGGACTTTTTCAGCATCCCAAAACTCTTCATTCAGTTTTCTTTCCTGACCCTTGTCCTCAATGGGCTTCCACAAAACATCATCCTCAAGAGCCGAATGCTTTTCTGTATTTGACTCTTCTTCCTTAACAAGCTCTGCCCAATCAGCACAAGAAGAAATTAAAGAGTGATTTTTTGAATCATCCATCCAATTCAGAACAGCATGAACCATATCGGTGCGGCTCAATCCAATTGGGCGTTTTTTGAAAAGGTGTTCGAAGACCTTCATCAAAAAGCCTTTTCGACCTAAATGGATTTCACTTCGCTTCAGCATCTCCCTTAGTTTGAATTGCAGATGTTTCAACAAGCCACTTGTCAATCAATGGGTGGTTGCCGTTGGTCAAAACTTGTTCGACGATTTCGCTTGAAATACCACCTTTTGAAATTGGAGCATCTAAAAGCACTTTTCCAAGGCTCATTGCCGTACCCAACTTTCCTTCGTGAACGGCTCTTGCCAAAAGCCACAACTTATGTCCTGTTTTGCATTGAAGAAACCAATTCTCGAAAGATGCGTCGTCTGCAATGACGGGTTTTGCTCCTTGCTTTAAGGTTGCTCGTCGCGCTGTTCGAGAGTTGGCGGGGACAAACTTATCCTCCCCATAACGAAGACCCATCACTCTTTTTTTGTCAAACTTCGGCATAGTGGCTCAAAATTGTGTTCAATTCATTCCTGTCATGAACGGTGTACAGTTTCAAATCGGAAGAAGGATGCAGTTGCCAACCGGGGTGTCGTTCAAACTGCATGATGACTTCTGTTGGAGCAGATGCACCATACACAGCTTGCAGGATGGCGCACCCACATAAACCCAACTTTTGGTTGAATGCGATAGTAAATGGAAAGGAGACTGAATCAAGCATGAACTGTTTCTCTCTGTGTGTTTTGCTTGGTCTAAAGATACAAAATGTTATTCTAAAAAACAACCCCAAGGACGTTTCCTTGGGGTTGAAGTAACCAAATTGCTATCACACTTGCCTGTGTAGCTCTACTAACGTCGCGCTCTAAGCGCACCAACTAAGAAAAGCAATTACGGGAAAACATCTTGGCGAACAAGCTCTTTGTACAGCACTATTTTTTCATCTAAGTCCTTTCCGATGAAATCGTCAAACTGTTTTGGGTCTTCAGGTCTTTTTCTCATCGAATAAATCCGAAGCATTGTGTAAACCCTGTCTTCAGTCCACCTAAATTTCCACCCTTTTTTTCCTTTTACAGGCATAATCAGTTTTGTTTTGATACACGTTACAGGCACATACTCAGCAAAAAAAGCCCCGCATTTTTACGGGGCTTCAAACTTGCTAAACAGCTATATCAAAACGGCAAATTCTCGCTTTTGGTTTTGCACATCTCTCGATTCTCTTCGTTGAAAAAGTCCGCGACTTGTTGCCAATTGACAAAAGCCATTTCAGCAACATGACTCATGTCCGGAATTCCTGAAGGAAATAATTCAAAGCAAAACATCGCGGCTTCAAGCGGGCTAACAGGAGCCTTTTTGTTGCGATTTTGCAACCAATCGCGATAAGTGTGATACATAGGCTCGTCGTTGTCGAGCCATAACCTCACTTTATGCGCCATGTTATTGGCTTCTAAACTTTGGGTCTGACGATGAAACATGACTTCAGGAACAAACAGGGCAAGCGCAAACGGTTGGGCGCAATTCGTCGTCGCCCCCAAACACAAAACCTTCTCCGCCACAATTGTGGCAGTCTAAATTCAAAATTGGCACAACCATCGACTTCTTGAAAATGGCACAATGAAGCTCATAGTTGTCCGCAAAAACCGCTTCCGCCGCAAAGCAACAGCCATCATAGTTTTCATGTGTGTCGTGGCTTTGCTCAACGCCACCATGCCGAGACACTGACTTTTTCAGAGTTTCTGCAAAACTCACAAAGGCTTGAGCATAAGTGTCAAAAACCATGGGCTTCCGAGAAGTCATCAGCCCATCAGGGTCAAGTAAAGACATCCTCACCTCATAGCGAATCTCTTCTGCCATTTTTCGAGACCCTCTCGTTTGCGTGTTTTGTTCCATCATTGCTCTTTTGGAAAAGATTTGATGCTTCCAAGCTCTTGCATATCCTGCATTTTGGACACGAACCAACCCAAACCAAAATGGCTTAAAGCAATCAGTTCAAGGTCCGCCATGTCAGAAAAAGGCTTGCGCTCTTCAGGCAATTTTTCATATTGAAGAATTGCTTCCCGAATTGCTTGTCCAATCAACAACGCGCCTCTTGGGGAGGTCAGCAAATCTCTTGCAACTTCTGCAAGTTGGTCATCCTTCAAGTCCTTCCACTTGTCAAAAGACAACTGAGACTGCATGGGAATAGGGCTTTTTGTACTCATTTGGTTGGGTTTGTCTTGTGGGCTTGTTCGATACCAAGAATCAGCAGAACCAAATCTTGTGTGAGCGGTTCATACAAGCCAAGACTTGAAATGTACTTGTGGGCTGTTTCAAGCCGAATCTTGACTTGCATGGTCGTTGGCTCATGCTCCGGCTCTTGCAACACATAGCAAATGCAACTCAGAAGTTCCCTACGGGCAGGGTCAGCATAAAAGCCGCCGTTCATGCTTGTGCAATACAAGTCACGGTTGCTATCAAGAATTTTGAGCAGATTATCGTGAATTTTGCTCAACCGCTCAGAGTGTGGGGTAATCAACTGACTCATGTTTTGTGTGTTTGGGTGAATCATCAGAACAAATGTACAGAATTATTTTGAAAGATAACTATCAGCTTGAAAAAAATATCGGGGCTTATACATATATGTATGCATGAGTAACCCCTTCTTCTCGAAAAACGCTGTAATCAACTACGCCCGGAACATTGCTACAAGCCGCTTCCAAGTCGTCTTCTGTAAGCGTTGTCTCAGTCACCACAATCCCCGCACTTCCGGACAGCGGACTTACTTCAATCACTTCAGTCTGACAATCGCCCATAGATTCAAGGACGCGAATCAGCTCGTCAACCGCATCGTTGACATTCATTGTCGGTGCGGCATAGTCGTGTTCTTCCCACATAATCATGACTCAAGCGTTTTGTGCAACCTCACCGACGTAATCCGCCAAGTGTTCAGCAATGTTCTGTACCACAGCGGCGTTGTTTGTCATGATTTTCACCATTTCTTCGACAAGCTCCTGCTTGTCAACCCGCCCATAAACCTCCACCTGACGGCGGGTGAAATAGTGCGCCGAATCCGTGTTGTTGTTCAACAGATGGTAGGCGATTTTCGCGTAGTAACCTTTCGGACACGTTCTTTTTGGCATCTCTCGTGTGTTTAGTGTGTTTTGCTTGGAGACCATCTCCACACGCAATATACAACATTATTTCAGAAAACAATGAGGTTATTGAAAAAAAGCGCAAGAAAGCGTATGTGGCTGTGTATCAAAAAAAAGGGAGCCATCGTTATGACCCCCCTTTCAATGAAAACAATTCAACCACTGCTGAAAAACACCTGCCTCGCAGTGATGAGGGGTCGAAGATATGCTTTTGTACGAATCCGAGAGGGCTTTGTGAAAAAAACAAGGGAGCGATGCCTCGCCCCCTTGCAGTATAACAAAACACACAAGACAGGAGAGAGTCTGACTTGAGACACAAACATAATACAAAACAAAATATGCCTGTACTTTGCGCTCATGACTTTTGCAGTTCCCATTCCAATTCATGGTAGGAGACCGTTAATTCTTGACACAATAAGTAGGTGGCTTGACATGAGTGTTCACGTCGTTTGCATTGGAAATCGTGACATAGACAGAGAGCTTGTAGAAGCCAACTTTCCTCAAGTAAAGTGGCTAAATGCTCCAAATTCACCGCTTGGAAACAAGTGGAATGTGGGATTCAAAGAGGCGATTAGACACGCAGACCATGTGATTTTTGCCGGAAGCAGTGATTGGGTCAGTCACGATTACCTTGAACAAGTACGACAATTGGAGGGCAATGAAGTTATTGGTAGTCTTGGCTGTACTTTCTTGGAATTCTACAAGCTAAGTGAGCCGAAAGCCCGACTTTGGAAGGGATATGCAGAAGGACACAGAAAGCATGAGACGATTGGAATCGGAAGAGTGCTGAAAAGCACACTTGTTGAACAGATGTTTGCGAAGTGTAATGGTGTCTTCAAGGCAGAACTTAACAGCAGTTTGGACTTCAGTATGTGGGCGAAAGTTGCCGCACTGAAAGAGTCAGGAGTCGCCATCAACAAAGCCATAATAAGCAATAAGGCGACCAACCTTGTCAGCATAAGCTGTCCACAAATTTGGTCCAACAAACACCGATTTTCATTCTGTACGGACA
>Ga0181591_10001194_pt1 | contig 21986 bp, 20 predicted proteins | sample 071ome_33_FD_133757 | JGI IMG/M metagenome (GOLD analysis project Ga0181591, IMG submission 133757) | Coastal salt marsh microbial communities from the Groves Creek Marsh, Skidaway Island, Georgia - 071412AT metaG (megahit assembly) | ecosystem: Environmental > Aquatic > Marine > Intertidal...
CCGGAATTTCGTGGTGCGCAATCGGCGACCGCAACTACGGCGAAGGTTCGTCCCGTGAACACGCGGCCATGGAACCTCGATTTCGCGGTGGTGTCGTCATCTTCGCCCGATCGTTCGCCCGTATCCACGAGACCAACTTGAAAAAGCAGGGTCTCGTGCCTCTCACATTCGCCGATCCGAACACCTACGACCTCATCGGTGAAAGCGATCGCATCAACGTGCTCGGACTACCTCCCGTGCCGGGACGCAACGTCCGCTGTCAGATCGTGAAGGCCGACGGCAACACGATCGACTTCGAAGCCGTGCACACCTTCAGCGACGAACAGGTCGAGTGGTTCAAGGCCGGATCGGCGCTCAACATCGTGCGCGCCAAGGTCGCACGAGGCAACTGACTCGATCGGCAGTCGACATGGATCTCATCGATGCACTGCGCGGTACCGGCTCGGTTCGTGCGTTCACCGACGAACCTGTCGACGACTCGGTACTCGCTCGCGTTCTCGACATCGCACGTTTCGCTCCAAGTGGTGGGAATCGCCAGCCATGGCGCGTGGCCGTCGTCAAAGACCCCGAATTGCGCCGTCGTCTCGCCGATGCCATGACGCCGGTATGGGACGAATACGCCGCCATTTCGGCCACCGGAATCACGCCGTTCTCCTCGGCGCCTCCTGCTCCTTACGAACTCGAGTCGAAACGTCCCGGGAACGTTCCCAATCAACTGCTCACGGAGATCGCCACCATTCCGGTGGTCCTCGCTGTCGCCGCCGACCTGACCCGAATCGCCATGATGGACAAGGACCTTGATCGCTCCCCCATCACTGGCGGCGCATCGGTGTATCCGTTCTGCTGGAATGTGCTGTTGGCCGCCCGTTCCGAAGGGCTCGGTGGCGTGATCACGACCTTTGCGTCGCGCGCCGAGAGCGTGACCGGACCGCTCCTTGGCCTTCCTGAACACCACGCCTTGGCCGCCACGATCTTTCTCGGTCACCCGGTGAAGCAACCGACTCGGCTGAAGCGTCACTCAGTCGACGACTTCGCCACCGTCGACCGTTTCGACGGAGCGGCGTTTCCCCACCGCTGATCCATCGACGTCAGTCGGTTCCGGGTCGACGACTCGTTTCGCGCTCGGGATCCCCGGAGTAGCCGGGCGGAAAAGTCAAAAGGAGTTCGGCCTCGGTGGGGGTGCGTTTCACGCGGGCCTCGTCGGGCAAGAGCGTCGTGATCGCCGACATGATGCGCTTGGTCGCCGGTTCGGGCTGCTTGCCACGGAGAACGATCGGGCGACCCACTCGAACACGCACGAGAGGAGGGTTGGTGACGTTCAAGACGTGAGGAATCCGCGATGATCGTGGCCACACCTTCTCGGTTCCCCACAATCCGACGGGCACGACAGGGGCCTTGGTTGCCATCGCCAGCCGAGCTGCGCCCCAACGTCCCTTCAACACCGGATCGAAAAAAGCGGGTCCTCGTGGGATCGTGCCCTCGGGCATGATCGCCACCATCTCCCCGGCGGCTAGTGCCTCCTCGGCGAACTGGAGAGGTTGATCGCTTCCGGTTCCTCGATCGACGCGGATGCCGCCCATAGCCGACGCCAATTGTCCGATCACCGGAGCTTCGAAAACTTCTTTCTTGCCGAGAAATCGAACGGTGCGCCCCGTTTTTGCGACGGTGAGAGCCATGGCGAATACGTCGAAATACGAACGATGGTTGCCACACAGAATCGCCGGGCCTTCGGACGGAACGTTCTCGACGCCCTCGATGTCGAAGCGAGCGAACGGAAACATGCTCGGCCGAGCGAATTCGAGAGCGATCCTTTGAACCTCCACGTTGGCCACCGGCACTTTCACCACTCCAGGTGACACGTCGAAGTGAAGGACAGGCCAGCGACGTGCAGTCGCCACGATCTGTAGTCGCGGATCAGGATTCACAGCGTGCGGGAAACCGACCGCGCTCAACAAGGGAAGGTCGTACACGCTGTCGGAGTACGCATACGAGTTACCGAGTTCGACACCTTCACGAATGGCCCAGTCACGAACGGCCGACGCCTTGCCGCTGTTCCAGACGAACGGGCCGTCGAGTCGTCCGGTGTACGTGTCGTTCTCGTCGTATTCGTACGTCGTCGCGATCACGTCGTCGAATCCGAGAAGCGATCCGAAGGGTTCGACAAGATCACGTGGTGTGGTGGTGGCGATCACCACGAGGCGGTTCTCAGATCGATGCCGTTCGATCTCGGCGCGCGCGAACGCAGGGACGAGTTCAGCGAGTCGAGGTGCGGCCGCCTCGGCGGCGCGACGTACTGCGAGTCTCGACTTTCCTCGAGCCAACGCCACGCCTTGTCGGGTGATGGCCATCGATGGCAGCGTTTCCCCGATTCGATTGAACACTTCGAAAAGAAGTCGCTCTCCGGGGATGCTGCCCGAACGAAGTCCGGCTTCTTGAAGAGCGTCCGACAGAACCGGACCCGATGCGCCAACGAGAAGAGTTCGATCGAGGTCGAAGATCGCCGCTTCTCTCATGCGATCACCCTACGGAGCTGATTGGCCCACATTCGATGTGCGGCCGACAACGGGAAAGGCCCCGCTTGGGGAAGCGGGGCCTCTCAACCTGGGGTTCCTGTGGCGGGGGGAGCCACTTCTTGGAACCACGTCGTATGCGTTTGGGGGAAACGCACAACGATCTATATGTGAAAGTATGCACGTGAATAGGGGAACGTTCAAGTCGATAGGCGAGATGACCCCTATCATTTCTGGCGATAAGGTGACGGGGTGGACCTCCGGCAAATTTCGTCCCTGATCGCCATCGCCGACCACGGGTCATTTTCGGCCGCCGCTCGAGCCTTGTACACGGTCCAATCGAACGTATCGGCCCATATCGCCCGCCTGGAGCGGGAACTTGGCGTCTCCCTCGTCGACCGCACCACCGGATCGATCACCGACGAAGGAACCCTGGTCGTGGAGCGAGGACGCCGAATCCTGCGCGAATTCGACGAAATCTCCGCCGACATCGCCGCCCTCGACGACATCGTCTCGGGTGACACTCGTATCGGCGTCATCGGCACCACAGGGCGATGGCTCATGCCGCAGTTCTTGAACCAGCTGACGATCGACTTCCCCCACGTGCGGCCGACCATCTCCGAAGGCGGTACGTCGAGCCTCGTACCTCGGCTTCTCAGTGGCAATCTCGACGCCTGCATCGTCCACCTTCCCGTGGACGACCCCGAGGCGTACGTCGAACCCCTTTTCGCCGAGGATCTCGTGCTGTTGGCGCCGGCCTCCCATCCGTGGTTCGAGGTCGAACAACTCACCATGCGCGATCTCGCCAAGCACCCCATTTTGCTGCCACCCACGTCGTCGACGCTTCGCCGCATCATCAATCGAGCCGCCGACAATGCAGGAGTGACCCTCACGTCGCAGGCCGAAATCGACGGCGTTCGCCTCATGACGTCACTGGCTTTCGAGGGCTTCGGTGCCGCCATCGTTCCGGCCACCGCCGTTCCGAGATGGCTCAAAGGCGAGTTCCGACGCGTGGCCGTCCCCGAACTCCCCCGGCGGGTCGTGGGTTGGGTCCAGCGACGACGACCCCGCCCCGGACCTCCCACCCGTGCTGCGTTCGAGGTCGCCCGTGATCTCATCGAACGTCGCGGACAACGTCAGCCCGGAGTTCACGTGGGTGCCGACGCGTTCCCGCTCAAGGCGACATGAGGCCTACTGTTCTCGACATGGCCGTCCCCCTGCGATCCCGTGTTCCGGGAGCCGCCCGAGCCGAGGTCAGGCGTTGGGGCGATCGCTCAGTCGTGTGGGTCGAAGTCAGCGGCGAGGTCCACAAAGGAGCGCTGAGCAACGAGGCGTCCTCCATCATCGAAGCTGGCGCCCGCACCGCCGTGGAAGAGCAGATACCTCTGGTCGCCGTCATCGCCTCGTCGGGAGCCGACATCGCCGAGGGTATGTCGGCCCTTCATGGCTGGGGGCTCGCTGCCCGTGCCCTCACCGATTGTTCAGGCAAGGTTCCGACCATCATGATCGTCGACGGACCAGCTGTCTCTGGACCGGCCCTTCTGCTCGGCATCGTCGACCACGTGGTCATGACCGAACGCTCATACGCCTTCGTCTCCGGACCCACGATGGTCACCGAATTCACCGGAGTGGTGATCGACAACGACGAACTCGGAGGAGCCGTGGCCCACGCGCGCCACACCGGAGCCGCATCGCTCGTGGCTCCCGATCTGGAGTCCGCCATCGCCGCCGTCGAACAACTTCTGTCGTACCTGCCCGACAACTCCGACGTCGAACCGCCCGACGTCATCACCGATGACGTCTCCGAGCGTCCGACTCCTGAGGCTGGCGATCGAATTCCGCCGTCATCCACCGGAAGTTACGACGTCCGCGACGTGATCCGCGACATCTGCGACGACGGTGACTTCTTCGAAATCCGCTCCCGTTGGTCGGCGAATCTCGTCACCGGCTTCGCAACTCTCGACGGTCGACCCGTCGGCGTTCTCGCCAATCAGCCCATGGTGCTGGCGGGCACACTCGACATTCCGGCGTCCCAGAAGGGCGCCCGATTCGTGGCGTTTTGCGACGCGTTCAATCTCCCAATCATCACCCTCGTCGACACTCCAGGCTTCTATCCCGGCAAAGATCTCGAGTGGCGCGGCATGATCAGACATGGCGCTCAACTCGTCTTTGCTTACGGACGAGCCACCGTCCCGCGCATCTGCGTCATTCTTCGCAAGAGTTACGGCGGTGCCTACATCGTCATGGACTCCAAGAGAATGGGCAACGATTTGTGCATCGCCTGGCCGTGGGCCGAACTCGCCGTCATGGGTGCCGGGCAAGCCGCGGCCATCCTCCAACGTCGAGCCACACCCGACGAGCGGGCCGCCTTCGAAGCCGACTACACCGAGCGACTCCTCAATCCTTATGTAGCCGCCGAACGGGGCTACGTGGACGCAGTCGTCGAGCCGGCCGACACCCGGCGCGTGATCTGTACCGCCCTGTCAGCCCTCCTCGACAAGCGCGAGAACCTGCCCGGGCGCAAACACGACAATTCGCCTCTGTGATCTCGACGGTCGCCGCCGACGACCGTTGCCGGGACTGAGGGTCGACCACGCCCGACGGTTATCCTCGAACCGTGGGGGAGAAAGCCTCCGCACGCAGGACACGACCCGAACAACGGGCCGCCGAACACGAAGGGGACGAGCAAGGTGCCCGACACCATCACGATCATCGACGACCGCACCGGCAAGAAAGTAACGGTTCCGATCGAGGGAGGAGTCTTCCCGGCCTCGGCGGTACGAGAGCTGGATCCATCGCTCTACATCTACGACCCGGCCTACATGCAGACCGCGGCCTGCAAGAGTGCGATCACGTATCTCGACGGCGATGCCGGAATCCTGCGCTACCGCGGCTACCCCATCGAACAACTGGCCGAAAAGAGCACGTACCTCGAGGTGGCATACCTCTTGTTGAACGGTGAACTGCCGAACAAGTCCCAGCTCGAGAAGTGGACGCACGACGTCACACACCACACGTTCATTCACGAGAACATGCGCAAGCGGTTCGTCGACGGTTTTCACTATGACGCCCACCCGATGGGCATGTTCGTGAGTTCGGTCGCGGCCCTCGGCACCTTCTACGACGACGCCAAGGACATCCAGAGCAAGGAGAGCCGAGACAAGCAGATTCTCCGACTCATCGCCAAGTCGCCCACCCTGGCCGCCATGGCCTACCGCTTCTCGGTTGGCCTGCCCTTCCAGTACCCCGACAACAATCTGTCGTTCCCAGCCAACTTCCTCAACATGATGTGGAAGGTCGGCGAGTACGAAATCGACCCCCGTCTCGAACGAGCTATGGACGTTTTGTTCATCCTTCACGCCGACCACGAGCAGAACTGCGGCACCACTGCCATGCGCGTGGTGGGCTCCAGTCATGCCGACCCGTACACGTCGGCCGCAGCCGCGGCGTCAGCGCTCTATGGCCCTCTTCACGGTGGAGCCAACGAAGCAGTGGTCCGCATGCTCGAAGACATCGGCTCGATCGACAATGTGCCGGCGTTCATCGACGACGTGAAGAGTGGCACGGGAAGCCGCCTCATGGGATTCGGTCACCGCGTGTACAAGAATTACGACCCGCGAGCCACGATCATCAAGAAGACCGCTTACGACGTCTTCGAAGTGACCGGCAAGAATCCGCTTCTCGACATTGCACTCAAACTCGAGGAGACGGCACTCAACGATTCGTACTTCGTCGATCGCAAGCTTTACCCGAACGTCGATTTCTACTCGGGGCTCATCTATCAGGCACTCGGTTTCCCGGTTGCGATGTTCACCGTTCTGTTCGCCATTCCGCGCACCGTTGGCTGGCTGGCCCACTGGCAGGAACTGTTGAACGACAAGGAACAGAAGATCTCCCGGCCGCGCCAGTGGTACACGGGCGTCGACCCGCGCGACTACGTTCCCGTCACCTCGCGCTGACATCTGGTGACCGAACTCGCCGAGGTCGATCCGGCGGCACCTCGTGATGCCGATGTCTGGGCGGCCCCACCCCGTTGGGCTGGAGCCGTGGCGGGAGTCGTCGCCGGAGCACTCGGATTGTTCGTCGGTCACGTCGTCGCCCAGTTCGGCGATGGCGTCTCACCACTCGATCTGGTCGGAAGTTCTTTCGTCGACCGCACCCCGCGCTGGCTGAAGGAGTGGGCGATCGCCAACTTCGGAACCAACGACAAGTTGGTGCTCGAGATCGGCGCGTATTGCGTCATGTTCGTCGTTGCACTCTCATTGGGCGTCACGTCTCGACGGCGGGCCACCGTCTATACCATCGGCTCGTTCGCGGTCGCCCTCGTCGGCAGCGTGAGTGCAGCCGAACGGGCCGGCACTCCGGCGCTCTCGATCTTCGCGCCATTCGTCGGGGCTGCCATCGGCTCGATCGTGTTCGCCATTGCCTGCGACGCCCTCGTCGGGAAGTGGCTCGACGCCCGACGACCACACGTCTCACGAGTGCCGGGTGGCTGGGACCGACGTCGCTTCCTCCGCACCACGGTCGCAGCCGGGACAGCGGCGTCGATCGCCGGGGTCGTGTCGACGCGCCGCGAAGGTGATCGTCTCGACCGGATCGAGTCGCAACGCCCGACGTCGCTACCCAGTGCTGATGGCGGCGCCGTCTCAGCCGACGAGTTTCACCCGACCGACCCTTTCGTGACTCCGATCTCCGACTTCTACCGCATCGACACCGCTCTTTCCTTCCCGAACGTCGATCTCGATCGCTGGAGGCTCCGTATCTCGGGGCTCGTCGACCAGCCCGTCGAACTCTCCTACCAGGACCTGTTGGCGCGACCACAAGTCGAACGCACCATCACGTTGTGCTGCGTGTCGAACGAGATCGGCGGACCACTGATCGGAAACGCCGTCTGGCAAGGAGTGCTGCTCTCCGAACTCCTCTCCGAGGCAGGTGTAGCCGACGAAGCGGAACAGGTCTTCAGTACGAGTCTCGACGGCTGGACGTGCGGTTTCCCAGTCGAAAATGCACTCGACGGACGGGACTGTTTGGTGGCACTCGGTATGAACGGCGAGGCCCTTCCTCTCGTTCACGGATTTCCGGCCCGCCTCGTCGTTCCCGGGCTCTACGGGTACGTTTCGGCCACCAAGTGGCTGTCGGCGATCGAGCTCACAACGTGGGATCGGCGCGGATATTGGATTCCGCGTGGCTGGTCGCGACTCGGACCGGTCAAGACTCAATCTCGGATCGACGTCCCTCGTCGTGGGCAGACGGTGTCGTCGGGCGAATTCGTGATCGCTGGCACGGCGTGGGCCCAACACACGGGTATCGCCACAGTCGAAGTTCGTGTCGACGATGAGCCGTGGCGCGAGGCGACCCTCGCCGACGACGTCAGCGATGACACGTGGCGCCAGTGGAAGATCCTCTGGAACGCAACCCCGGGCGAACATCGACTCACGGTGAGGGCCACCGACAAGAGCGGGTACACCCAGACCGATCGCGTAGCTCCGGTGGCTCCCGACGGGGCAACCGGTTGGCATTACCGGCGCATCAAGGTCGTCTGAACGACTCGCTTGCTTCTGCATATGCCAGACGTACGCGAGGAATCAGGATTTCTCGAGACAACGTCACGGCGAACTGCTCTTCGAGGTGCGTCCCGTCCGGACGTTGCCGTCGGCCCTCGGGAGTCTCCGGATCGGCCAGCAGGTCGTCGTAGGGAACGACGACGACGTCTCCGAAGGTCTCATCCCACGATTTCATGACGGCGTTCCATGCCGAACGCGGCTCCTCGGTGTCGCCATTCAGCATCGGCTCGTCGGCCACCTCTGGTGACTCGAGGAAGAGAACCGGCAGCGAACGTGGAACTGTGATCTCACGGATCGACTGCAACCACTCGTCGAGGTCGTCGACGTACCGATCCGAGCCCACCACGACGCGTTCACTCGAACCCAACGGGCGATAGTCCCACTGATTCGCCACACTTGCGACCACGAAGATCGCGTCGATCGACGTGCTGTACTCCTCCACCAGGCTCACATTGTCCGGGCAATAGGCCGTGTCCTGGTCTTCGTCGACTCGGCGATGAACGAGCGTGACGCGCTGCAAAGGACACCCGAGGACACCTCCGGAAATCACCCCAAGCCCTCCGTCCGCGGCACGCGAGAAGGCCAAAGCGACGTTCTCGGCCACTGAATCACCCAACACCAGGACCGTCAACGGGCCGTCGGGATCGACGGCGTCGATGGAGGTCGATGGCGAATCCGATTCGGCCCCGAGTTGCGTGGAACTCGTCGGCTCCTTGCGGTCCTCGGCCAACGGAAGAGGCGCGACAGTGGACAACACACGGATCTCGGAGGCTTGAACCGGAGCACGGCTCGGAAGAAAGACGAGAGGGGTGACGACGACACCGACGAACGCTGCGGCGCCGACGATGGCAGCGACTCGGTTGCGGGCGAAGATTCTCTTCGAGCGAATCGGCTGCTCGATCAGTCGATAGGACACGGTGGCTATCGCGAACGTCACGGCAAAGCGAACGGCCAGCAGCGGTGCACCTGACCAGCCGACGAGCTCTTCGTCGACCCAGACGAACACCGGCCAATGTGCCAAGTAGATGCCGTAACTCATGCGGCCGAGAAGAGTCAGCAACGACGTCGACATGATGCGTCGCATCGGTCCGGGAAGTACCGCCCCGACACAGAAGGGAATGTTCACGAGAACGAAGATCCCGAGCCATCCGTCGTAGAGCCACGACGACTGTGGATCGACGATTCGCGAGAACAGGACGTAGAGAACGAGAGGCACGAGCCAGATCACATTGATCCACCTGAAACGCCCCGTCGCCCATCGCTCGAGACGAGGGCTCAGAAAGCACGCCAGAACCGCTCCGGCGAAGAGTTCGACGGCGCGGGTGTCGGTGCCGTAGTAGATCCGGTCGGGGTCGTCGGCGATCACCGCCGCAGCGATCGACACGAGACTCAATCCGACGAAGAGGAGTCCGATACCTCGTCGACGGAGACCACACAAGAAGCCCACCGCCACGACGAGCGGAACGAGTACGTACAGCTGCTCCTCGATCGACAACGACCAAAGGTGCTGCAATGGACTCTCGTCGGCGAACAGCTCGCTGTACGAGTGCCCGGAGAAGATCGCATTCCAGTTCGCCACGTACAGGGCGGCCGAAATTGCGTCGCCCCGCACCCGTGCTTGTTCGACGGTGGTTGCGAGCCAGGTGGATAGCAGAACGACGCCCACCAGAGCGACGAGCGACGCTGGAGCCAGTCGTCGAAGCCGGCGTTCCCAGAAACGACGCAACGAGACCCGGCCGTTGGCCTCACCCTCGAAAAGGAGCAGAGACGTGATGAGATACCCCGACAACGTGAAGAACAGCGACACGCTGATGAATCCACCCGGCATCCAACTCGGCTCGGAGTGGTAGATCATGATCATGACGAGCGCCGAAGCTCGGACGCCGTCCAGACCCGGATGGTGGGCCATGCCCCGCCGGCCCTCTGCGACCAGCGGCACGGTCACGACGATGAACCGACGTCGATCAGAATCTTGCCGGTGTTGGCATTGCTTGCCATGTAGTCATGGGCTGAAGCGATGTCGTCGAAGTCGAATCTCGAGTCGACGATCGGCCTCAGGCGACCACTGTCGAACAAGGGAAGCATCTCGGCCACGAATTTTTGCGTGACGGCGGCCTTCTCCTCGAGAGGACGAGCGCGCAGTGTGGTGCCGATCCAACGAACTCTCTTGGCCATGATCAGACCGACGTTCACCGTCGTGGAGGCGCCGCCCATCAGACCGACCTGCACGATCGATCCCTTCAGTGCAACGACGCGAAGATTGCGATCGATCTCGTCGCCGCCGACGACGTCGAGAATCACGTCGACGCCACCCGGAATGGCGGCCTGAAGATCGGACGCCCAGTCGTACGGTGAACGTTCGATCACCAGGTCGGCGCCGAGTGAACGGCACGAATCGGCCTTGCCCGACGAACAAGTGACGGCAATACGAGCACCGATCGCCTTGGCGATCTGGATGGCGGCTGTGCCGACACCAGACGCTCCCGCGTGCACGAGCGCCCAACGTCCGGACGTGAGACCACCTTGTAGAACCAAGGCGTCCCACGCAGTGAGGAAAACTTCCGGAATGGCCGCCGCGTCAGCCAGTGACACACCCGTTGGCACCGGCATGAGTTGACGTTCGTGCGTGCACACGAGTTCGGCGTACGCGCCACCAGCGTCGATGGCCATGACCTCGTCGCCGATCTTCCAGCGGGTCACTCGTCGACCGACGGCTCGTACCGTTCCCGAGTATTCGAGGCCGGGAATTTCGAAGTCGAGGTCCCGACGGGGGTCGGGGTAGGCACCCATTCGCTGCAAGAGGTCGGCGCGATTCAACGCCGTGGCCCGAACGGCCACCAACACCTCGTCGGGACCAGGTTCGGGGTCGGGAACGTTCTCGAACGTGAGGACCTCGGTTCCGCCGTAGGAGCGAAGGACGACGGCCTTCACGTCGACTCAGCCCATCTTCTGCTGGAGGCGGCGATCGAGTGCGGCCAGGTAGTCCTCAGTGGTCAACCACGGCTGGTCCTTCGACACGAGGATCGCAAGGTCCTTCGTCATCTCTCCGCCTTCGACGCTCTCGACGCACACGCTCTCGAGGTTCTCGGCGAACTCGATGAGCTTCGGATTGTTGTCGAGCTTGCCGCGATGCTTCAGACCACCGGTCCAGGCGTACACCGATGCGATCGGATTGGTGGACGTCTTGTTGCCCTTCTGATGCTCGCGGTAGTGACGCGTGACCGTGCCGTGCGCCGCTTCGGCTTCGACGGTCTTTCCGTCGGGGGTCATGAGAACCGACGTCATGAGGCCCAGCGAACCGTAACCCTGGGCCACGGTGTCGGACTGCACGTCACCGTCGTAGTTCTTGCACGCCCACACGTAGCCGCCTTCCCACTTCATCGCGCAGGCGACCATGTCGTCGATGAGGCGGTGTTCGTATGTGAGGCCGGCCTTGTCGAAATCAGACTTGAATTCGGCGTCGAATACTTCTTGGAACAAGTCCTTGAACTGGCCGTCGTACGCCTTCAGGATCGTGTTCTTGGTGCTCATGTACACCGGGTAGTTGCGAGCGAGTCCGTAGCGGAACGACGCCCGGGCGAAATCGCGAATGCTGTCGTTGAAGTTGTACATGCCCATCGTGACACCGCCGTCCTTGCCGAACTTCGCAATGTCGAACTGCATGGGCTCGCTGCCGTCGTCGGGCGTGTAGGTGATGGTGACAGTGCCGGCACCGGGGACCTTGAAGTCGGTGGCCTTGTACTGGTCGCCGTGTGCATGACGGCCGATGACGATCGGCTTCGTCCAGCCCGGAACGAGACGCGGGATGTTGTTGCAGATGATCGGCTCACGGAACACGACACCACCCAAAATGTTGCGAATGGTGCCGTTCGGCGACTTCCACATCTTCTTCAGACCGAACTCTTCCACTCGAGCTTCGTCGGGGGTGATCGTCGCGCACTTCACACCGACACCGTGCTTCAAGATCGCGTTTGCCGCATCGACCGTGACCTGATCGTCGGTTTGGTCGCGGTACTCCATGCCGAGGTCGTAGTACTCGAGATTCACGTCGAGATACGGAAGGATCAGACGGTCCTTGATGAACTGCCAGATGATCCGGGTCATCTCGTCACCGTCGAGTTCGACGACCGGGTTGTCGACCTTGATCTTCGCCATGTTGGTGCCACCTTTCGGACCCGAGGTCCGGCCACTTGTCTAGGACTTGTATTATAGGTCCGAGCGAGAGGCTCGCACGACTTCACCGCCCAAGCGCCACCAATGCGACGGCCACGCCCACGCCCACGAGCCCCAACACCTGTGTTGCGCTGAGACGCTCTCGATCGAATCTCACGGCGAGCAGGATCGTGCTCACGGGGTAGAGAGCGGTGATGACCGACACCAAGGACAAAAGCCCCTCTCGAGTAGCGAGAACGAACAACACGTTGGCTCCCATGTCGAAGACACCAGCCGCAACTGCGTACCTCGTGACACGGCCACCAGTTGCCGTACGCCGCCGCCCGGCGACCACCGCCGCCGCCACACCGATGGACACGACGCGCGCCGCCACCAGAGGCCACATCCCCGACTCGTCCGACGTCTGGTCGAGACAGACGTACATGAATCCGAAACCGGCGCCGCCAACGACGGTGAGCAGCACGATGCGTGGTGCCGTCGGCACATGTGGCGTGCCGATCGCTCCGGTCACCAGCACGATTCCGGCCAGCGCAAGAACGATGCCACCGAAAGCGACGAAGCTCGGTCGCTCTCCGAGCGCGAAGCCCACGATCACGGGCAGTACGGCACTCACGACGGCCGTCAGAGGACCGACCACGGTCATCGCGCCGTTGGCCAAGCAGTAATACAAGAGACCGAGGCCGATCAGCCCACCGGCCCCGCCGAGCGCGCCCCACGCCCAGTCGACGGCCGGGGCCAAGGGATCAGCGAATCCGATCAGGGCGATGCCGAGAAGTACCAGCCCGAACAATTGCCCGACGAGTGTGACCGACAAACTGTCCAGCCGCCGCGAGGCGCGGCCTCCGCAGAAGTCGCCGAGACCGTAGATCCATGCCGCGGCAGCGGCCAGAACGATCTCCACCCCCTGTGCTTAGCAGACGGCGCGATTCACGAGTTGGCGATTCCGCACTCTTGAATCGATGACGTTTCGACGAATGAGATCGATGGGATTCGATCTATGGTCAAAGCGTGCATCACGTTCAATTCGGCAAGACCGGCCTTCGGGTCTCGCAGCTCTGCCTCGGCACCATGACGTTCGGCTATCAGTGCGACGAAAAGACGTCGAAAGAGATCCTCGACACCGCTTTCGACGCCGGAATCGACTTCATCGACACCGCCGACGTATATCCGGTCGGAGCTCCCCCGAAGGACTTCGGAGCCACCGAAGAGATCGTCGGGCGATGGATGAAGGGCCGGCGCGATCAGGTGATCCTGGCAACCAAATGCTTCTTCCCCACCGGACCGAAACCATGGGACTCCGGCAACTCGCGACAAAACGTGATGCGCGCCATCGATGCGTCACTCCGCCGCCTCGGAACCGATCACATCGACCTGTATCAGATCCACGCCTGGGACCACCACACGCCGATCGACGAAACCTTGTCAGCGATGGACGATCTCGTCAGGTCTGGCAAGGTCCGCTACATCGGCTGCTCCAACGTTTTGGCCTACCAATTGGCGCGCTCTCTCGGTCGAAGTGAAGTGCTCAATCTCCACAAATTCGTGTCGGTGCAGCCCCGTTACAACTTGTTGTTTCGACAGAACGAACGAGAGCTCCTCCCCCTGTGCGCCGATGAGGGCATCGCGGTCATCCCGTACAACCCGTTGGCCGGAGGGCTCCTGACCGGCAAACACTCCCGGGGCAACCCCACCGAAGGAACTCGATTCACCCTCGGATTCGCCGCCGAGCGCTATCAAGACCGGTACTGGAACGAGCGCATGTTCGACGTCGTCGACGTCATGAAGGACATCGCCGATGAAACCGGTGTCAGCCTCGCAACGCTGTCAGTCCAATGGGTGCTCGCCAACGCGGCCATCACCTCTCCGATCATCGGAGCCAGTCGAGCCGAGCAACTACATGACGCCATCGCAGCCACGACGTCGCCGATAGATCTCGAGGTGAAGGGTCGACTCGACTCGCTCACCTCCGAATTTCGCCACGGCGACGCCGTCGTCTGACGACCACGGGCCTGCAGTCGACAGTTGGCGCACCAAGCGCGTGAGATACATAATTGTCGCGTGATCGTTCTCTACTTCTTCGAAGTCTCGAGAATTGCTCACTACGGAGCCGCCGTGAACACGCGTGACGACCTCACTTTCGTACCAGTCAGCAACCGCGTCGACGTCGATTCGGCCCTGGACTCGAGGATCGTCAACGCCATCCTCGTACCGGCTCGATCAGCGGATTCCTGGTTCGCAGTCGAAAATCAGATCGCCCCACGAATTTCCATGCCCAGAATCCTCGTCGTCACATCGCCCGAGCGTTCCACGCTCTGGAACTCACGTCTCGCCGAGGAATCCGGTTTCGACGGACTCGTCCTCCACGATCCCCTGTCCCCGATTTCCGACTTCGCCCAAAGATTCACCCGCTCCGTGCTCTCCTGCACTACCGCGGGTGCCCGAAAGCCCGAGAAGCTTTCCGACCTCACTCGGTGTCCGTCCGTCGAGGAGATCTCGCACGGAGACGACTTGAACGTTCGGATCCTTCACTTGATGTCAATCGGCCAGACACACGAAGAAATCGCCCAAAGCCTCGAGCGAGCTGCACAAACCGTGCGAAACCGCATGTCGAACATGATTCAGCGAGCCGGAGTCCGCAATCACACGGAACTGGTGATCACTTACGAGCAGGCGATCGCCAGACAGGCGATTTTGATCGAGTCCACGTCTTCATGAATCGGCTCGTCTCGACGAGCCTGGAGTAGTGGCCACGGGATAGATCCCGTTTTCATGTGATCGGACAGATCAAGTCGACAGTTCTCATCGATGTGTAGGCCCATCCCAGATGAGTTCGGTTCGAACAACCCGAACGGTCGAGCATCCCACTGACGCGATTTCTCACCGCTTGGAGCGACAGGTGGACTCCGTCGGCGATCTCTCGGTCAGATAGACCCAGGGCCACGAGCTCGATGATCTCGATGTCGAGATCATCGGCCACGCATTCCTTGACCTGAATCAACCCCTGGTAGTTGCCTGCATCCTTGGGATCGACCCAAAGACGCGACACCCCACTCGCAACGTCGACCAAGCGATCAACAAGGTCGTCGGCTGAAAGTTCAGAGAGACTGACTACTTCAAAGAAACCGAGCCGCCGGACGCGAATGTCCAGAGCCTGACTCCGCTGCGAATACCCCACGACGATTCGAGCCGCCGGTACTCCCCCGTTCGAGAGAACTCGCTTCAATAGCGATGAGGCACTGAGCCATTCAGGATCGACCAGGACGATCTCGGGTCGACTCCGCCGAACGACCTCGACCATCCGATCCGTACTTACGCCGGCCTCGAATACTTCGAGAACTGGACTCCCACTCACCCGTTGTAACGCTTCAAGCAGGTCGGGAACGGATCGATGCACCGAACTGTCGACGACTACTCGCATGCTCAGACCCCCAAACGACGAAAGTGTTTTAGTCAAATCGAGGCTAAGCAAGACATGATCTCTGTGGTTCCGAATGAAAGTACTTGACACGGCTGGAGGGAACGCGGACGAAAGGGGCCGTGGTCAGGCATGTTTTTGCTACGCTCATCTGACGGCGAGCGTTGGCTCTTCCGTCGAGACGAGAGGAGTCAGTGGTGCTCAGCACGTGTATCGCCGGCTGGAGATCGCCCGAAGCCGATTTCGCTCACTCTTTACTGTCCGGTCGACCGGACTGCCGCGTGTTGCCGCTTCACTCGACCGGTGTCGAAGTAATCGAAGCGCTTCGCGTCGATTCGATCGATGCGGTGCTTCTCCCGTTCGACTGGATCGAGGTGGCACGCTCCATCAAAAAGGACGTCGCGCCTGCCCTGCCGAACGACCCTGCGCTCGTGCTCATCGGACACAACCCACGACTCGGTACTCGGGCACGAGCCTTGTCGAGTGGCTTCGATGGCGTCATCGATCTTTCGGACGATCCCGAATCGCTAGTAACGACGCTCAGCCGTATTTGCTCGTCGTCGGCACGCGGTGACAGCGACGTGCTTCAGACCTTCGGGGTGATTCCCGATCTTCTGATCCGTCCCGTCCAACTCACCGACTCGGACGACTCCGACCTCCTCGACCTCCTCGCGATCGGCTCCACCGACGAAGAAATTGCCCACGCATTGGACTGGAACATACAGAAGGTTCGAAATCACATCGCCTCACTGCTCGAGATCAACGGCATGAAGTATCGAACTCAGCTCGCCGTGACTCACGTGTCGTCGGCTCGAATCCCGGACTTCGTTCGAACAGTCCTCGAATGATCGAGCGAGGGTGCCGACTTCTCGCGGAGAGCACCACGACCGATGAAATCGTCGATTGCCCCGACTTCACAGTGGTGTCAGGTGACGGCGAGATCTACACGTTGTTTCACATCGTGCGAATTACCCATGACTGCACCGAGACCCACGACACTTGGTCTCACCTAGCCAACGTATGGCGTGCCGCCGATCACGCCATGGGTGTGGCTCGAATCACCGTCGTCGACCGGGTAATCGTCGATGCCTCGGTCACCATGGCACCACGGAAAACCTGACCACGATCGCCATTCAGAGAATCGACTGGTGGGCGTGGCGGGACTCGAACCCGAGACCTCCACCGTGTCATGGTGGCGCTCTAACCAACTGAGCTACACGCCCGAAGACCGCCGAGCCTAGCCGCCGCCGGGCTCGACCCCACTCAACGAAGTCGCATCGACACTTCGTTGGCCATGAGGCGACCGCGACGCGTCAGGACGACCCTCTCTCCGACCACTTCCAGCATCTCGTCCAGAAGCTCGAGATCGGTCGGGGCGAAGGCCTCGATCGGAACTCCCCCTCGGGTGCGCAAAGCCAGTTGGAGCCCTTCGATCCGACGAGTCTCGGCGTCGAGAACTTCTTCGGACGATTGAGGTGACCGCCCGGTTTCGATCGCCTCGACATAACGGTCTGGGGTCCGAACATTCCACCATCGACGGCCGCGATCGTGCGAATGCGCCGCCGAACCAAAGCCGCGGTAGTCGCCTTGGTTCCAGTAGACGCGGTTGTGTCGGCTCTCGTGACCCGGTCGAGCCCAGTTCGACACTTCGTAGTTGAGAAGTCCGGCGGTGGTCAACAGATCATCGGCAACCTCGTACATCTCGGCTTGTCGGTCGTCGTCGGGATGGTTGTCAGGTCGATCGGCGAGAGGAGTTCCAGCTTCCACGGTGAGTCCATAGGCCGAAACGTGGGGTGGATCGAGGGCCACCACCGAGCGAACCGTGCGCTCCCAATCCTCGACGGTCTCACCATGCGCGCCATAGATCACGTCGAGATTGAAAGACAGGCCGATTCCACGTGCAGCGTCGACACCGCGTCGCACGTTGTCGGGATCATGAGTACGTCCGAGCGATGCCAACACATGGCCCTGCATCGACTGCACACCAAAACTGATTCGGTTCACTCCGCGGTCGGCGAACACGCGGAACATTTCGAGCGATACATCGTCCGGATTGCACTCGACCGTGACTTCGGCCCCCGAGGTTCGAGGGATCACGTCGAGAATCGACATCAAGAGTTCGGGGGCGAGTCGACTCGGCGTCCCACCGCCGAAGAAGACGGTGTCGGCCGACTTCATCCCCGTCTCGATCTCACGACGCACCTCGGCGCGCACCGCCTCGACGTAGCGAACCATCAAGTGATCGCGATCGGTGAAGGTCGCAAACGCGCAATAGTCGCAACGGTGCCGACAGAACGGCACGTGCACGTATACGCCGAAATCGGTCATCGAGCCGGTCGATAGAGCAATTCGAGCGCATCCAGGCGGGCGGTGACGTCCTCGAGGGGAACGTCGAGCATTGCGGCAATGGCGCGGACGTCATGCGCACGAATAGTGAGGACTTTGCCGTTGAAGTCGCCGCGCTGGAGTTGGATCATCGCCAAGAATCTCGTCAGCATCTCGGCGCTGGGTCCGGTCATCTCCGACAGGCGCACCAGATCGATGGCCAATTTGCGCGAACGACTGGACACCGAATCGGGGTCGAGACCGGGGTCGGATTCCTCGAACGGCAGGAGTTGTGCCACCGGAACCGAGTACACATCCGCCAAACGTTGAAGACGGGGCAACGAGATCGCTCGCTCGCCTCGTTCGTAGGCGCCGACGACCGATGCCTTGAACTCTCCCTTCGACACTTCGTCAACTTCGTGCAGAGACAATTTCTTCTGCCGGCGAATCGCCCGTAGGCGCTCTCCCACTCGACGGCTGTAGTCGACATCGGCCGGATCGATCGATTCGTCACCCTTGGTGTTCGACATACGGGGGGAACGCGCCATCGTCAAGACTCTACGGCGACCATCACCACTCTCCGTGGTCAGCGATGGCGATCGACAAGGAGGGCACCAGCCACGACTGCAGCGGTTTCGGTGCGCAGAATCCCCCCGGGCAAAGAGACTGTCGGGCGACCGTCGAGTTCGGAATCAGTGAATCCGCCTTCGGGACCGACAGCGACGGCCACCACCGAAGGATCGAGTTCCGCTCCCCCTGGTTCGGCCAACGACACGTGGCCGACGAGTGACACGGCTGAGGCCAACGACGACTGAAGGTCATCCACGCGAGGAAGTACGACCTGTCGGCTCTGCATCGCCGCCTCACGCGCCACCTTGCGCAGACGCTCCACGTTTCGTCGCGCTTTGTCGGGATCCCATTTCACCACCGAGCGTTCGGCAACGAACGGCACGATCCGAGACACTCCCAGTTCGGTGAGTTTCTGCACGACGATCTCGGGCTTGTCGCCTTTTCCCAAAGCGAACAGAACCGTGACGTCGACATCCGAATTCTCGGACTCGACGGTCCCGTCGGCGGTCAGCGAATTTGCTTCGAAGCGGCACGTGCGCCAGTTCCCCCGGCCGTCACTCGCCGTGACCCGCTCTCCATCCCGCAGGCGAAGCACACGAGCGAGATGATGCACATCATCATCGAGCAACTTCGGGGCGTCGAGATCGTCGACGAACACATGAGCAGCCGAGGATCGGCGCTCGATCATGAGAACGCCGACTTGATGCGTGAGAAGAACCCCTGCTCCTCGGGGGCCACCTCGTCGCCGTTCATCTCGGCCAACTGCCGTAGGAGCACTTTTTCCTCGTCACTCAGCGACGTTGGAACCTCAACGTTCACCGCGATGCGCAGATCTCCTCGACCGCGTCCTTGAAGCCTTGGTACACCGCGACGGGGCAAGGTGAAGACACGGCCCGACTGGGTGCCCGGCGGCACGACGAGGGTCTCGTTGCCGTCGAGAGTTTCGATGTCGAGCGACACGCCAAGGCAGGCCTGGGGGTACGAGACGTCGATCTCGGAGACCAGGTCGCTTCCATCACGTTCGAACGTCTCGTGAGGCGCAACCCGCAGATGCACGTAGAGATCTCCGGCGGCTCCACCTCGAGGGCCAGTGGCGCCACGTCCGGTCAGTCGCAACGTCGAGCCGGTGTCGACACCTGCCGGCACGTCGACTTGGTAGGTCTTGTCGGTGACGACACGACCTTCACCCGAGCAGGAGGCGCACGGTGTGGCGATCACTTGACCGAATCCTCGACACCGTTGACAGGCCTGGGTGCTGATCATCTGACCGAGAAGACTCTGCCTCACGCGCTGAACCTGACCCGTTCCGCTGCAGTCGACGCACGTGACCGGCTCGGTGCCCTGTCCGGCTCCACTGCCATCACAGTCGTCGCAGGCCACAGCCGTTCGCACCGTGACCGGCAGAGTCGCTCCGAACACCGCTTGCTCGAAGGCGATGTCGGCGACCACTTCGAGGTCCTGACCCCGCGGTGGACCACTCGGGCCGCGTGAACCACCGAAGGGACTCCCGCCGAAGAAGGCGTCGAAGATGTCGCCGAGCCCACCTCCGCCACCGAAGAAATCGCCTCCGCCACCTGCACCACCGATACCGGCCTCACCGAAACGGTCGTAACGCGCGCGCGCCTCGGGATCGGACAGGACCTCGTACGCTTGAGCGACCTGCTTGAACCTCTCCTCAGCTTCGCTGTCTCCCGGATTGGCGTCGGGGTGAAGTCGCCGCGCCAACGTTCGGTAGGCCTTTTTGATCTCGTCCGCCGACGAGTCGCGCGACACTCCGAGAATCTCGTAGTAGTCAGCCATGGTTCAGCCTTCGCCGAGTCGACGCCCGAGCCGATCGGAGACGACCTCCACGGTGGCCAGCGCCTGCGGATAGTCCATACGGGTGGGACCGAGGACTCCGACGGTCCCCATCGACTGTCCGTCGACGACGACCGGTGCCACGACCACCGAGCAGTTGGCCAGCGGTTCGACACCGTGCTCGGCTCCGATGGCGACACTCAGGCCACGATCGAGAACGTCCTGCACGAGAGTGACCACCAAGAATTGCTGCTCGAGAGTGTGAAGCACCTGGCGTACCACGTCGACCGCGTCGAACGCCGCTGCCATCGACGACACGCCGCCGAGAAAGACCGGATCGTCAGGGCCCTTCGTCCGCAACGCCTCGAGTGCAGAACGGCACAATTCGTCCACGGACGCGTCACCCGTCGACGGCGGTTGCACTTCAATCAATTGCCGACCGACTGCTGCCCCCTGTAGAGCAGCGCTAGCAGCCAACAACGTCGATTCGGGGACGTCGTCGAACGTCTCGATCTGTTGACTCTCGACCTGGCCGTTCGACAAGACGGCAACGGCCAAAGTCGCGCGCGGCGACAGCGACACGAGCTGAACGGATTTGACGGCCGCTCGTTCGACGGTGGGTCCGAGCACGACCGAGGCGTAGTTCGTGAGTCCGGCGACGAGCTGAGAAGTTCGAGCGAGCAATTCCTCCAAACGACCATGGGCACCGTCGAAGAACTCGCGAACTTGGCCGACTTTCACATCGTCGAGTCGACCGGGCTGAGTGAGGTGATCGACGAAAAATCGATAGCCCTTGTCGGTGGGCACTCGCCCAGCCGACGTGTGGGGCTGAGCCAGATACCCCTCTTGCTCGAGTACCGCCATCTCGTTGCGGACGGTGGCCGACGACACGTGAACCTCGTGGGCCTGAGAGATGTGAGTCGAACCCACGGGCTGCCCCGTGCCGATGTACTCCTGCACGACTGCTCGCAGGATCGCGGTCTTGCGTTCGTCCAGCATTGCGACGATGAGTCTACTCTCCCCGCCTCGTCAGCCTCCGGTGACCGCCTTGTACCGGGCCAGCGCTTCCTCTCGTTCGACCGCGTGGTCGACGATTGGCGGCACGTACCCGAGAGGCACTCCCCCGCCCTTCGACCACGGCGCATGGATCTGCGAAGTCGCCAAGTCGGCCAACTCGGGAACGAAACGCCTCACATAGTCTCCTGTCGGATCCCACCGCTCACCTTGCGCGACCGGGTTGAACACGCGGAAGTAGGGCGCGGCATCGGTTCCCGTTCCTGCCGTCCATTGCCAACCGTGAGAATTGCTCGCCACGTCACCGTCAGCGAGATGGCGCATGAAGTGACGGGCTCCCCATTGCCATGGGAGATGCAGATCCTTCACGAGAAAGCTGGCCACGATCATGCGCACCCGGTTGTGCATCCAACCAGTCGCGAGCAACTCGCGCATTCCGGCATCGACGATCGGATACCCGGTCCGACCCTCGCACCACGCACGGAACCGCTCGACGGCAACTGGACCCTCGTCGTGGACGATGGCATCCATCTTTCGGTTGAGGTTCTGCCACGTGGTGTCCGGGCGATGGAAAAGCACGTCCCCGTAGAACTCACGCCAAGCGATCTCGCTCCGAAA
>Ga0181591_10001198_pt1 | contig 21963 bp, 25 predicted proteins | sample 071ome_33_FD_133757 | JGI IMG/M metagenome (GOLD analysis project Ga0181591, IMG submission 133757) | Coastal salt marsh microbial communities from the Groves Creek Marsh, Skidaway Island, Georgia - 071412AT metaG (megahit assembly) | ecosystem: Environmental > Aquatic > Marine > Intertidal...
CTGTTTCAATAGATTCGTAAGCTCCACCTTCGGGTTCCCACCACCATTCTCCATTTTCATCTTCCATCCAAAGATGAATTTCATAAAGTCTAGGACTAAAGCCCATTAGTCAATCCTTTCTGGTTTAAAAGTGTTCCATTCCCAATCCCCTCCATAAAGAGGGTCTGAGTCATAAAAACTACCTCCATCAACATTTTCTTTGACCCATTCTCCCCATTCATCTTCAGGAATATTGTCAGGTATAAATACTTCTGTTTCTAAATCAACAGCCATAGTTGCATAAGCCCTTACCATTGGCATTAAAAGTACTCCTTTACTGCGTCTACTGCATCATAAAAGCTATAGTGTTTTTCTGTTGCCATAGCTTCATAGAATGGATGAATAAAATCATCCTCTTGCGCCCACAAGATAATAATCTTATTCTTAGTATGAGCAAACATCAGTTCCATAGAAGTACCAGTACCACGACCAGAGTTTCTACGTACATCAGCAAGCACAACTTTTGAATTAGCAATATCTTGTAAGTCTTGTTTAAAGATACGCTTACAAGCATTCATAGTTTTAGTAACATCTTGTAAGTTTTTTGTTAACTCATCATGAAAACTAATTCTACGAGTAGGGTCAAGTGTTTGGATATCAGAATGAAGCAAATTATCCGTAGCTGCTTGTCTCCAACGTGTCATTACTTCAACAGAACAATCTTCCATTGGTCCTGCTAAGTATACATAGTTTTTCATTTGTTTACCTCTTGGTTGACATATTTCGAAATATAGGGAAGGCTATTAAGCCCTCCCTTTAAAGAGTGTTTAGAAGTTAATGTCGTCATCTAGTTCTTCAGCTATATCAATAACTTGATTATCAGCTACTTTTTCTATTTTCATTTCTACCATTTCAAAGTCATCTTCACGAGGCTTTGGTTCATATTCTTTGTAGGTAGTTACTTGTACCGCCATAAGCATAGAAGCCGTTCCTTGACGTCCTCCTACATTATATGGGTACTGATAAATACGAACATTTCCGATAGAACCATTACCTAGTTTATCAGGATCAATAGGTGATAAATCACCGCCTACGAGTTGTACAGGGTTTTGAGGCGCTCCATCACGCTTCTTTGAACGCTTTTTCAAAGTAGCCTTGTAAAACATACCCGAATCATCTTCGTCTGGTTTTACATTAAGGTTCATTTCTTTCCATTGTTTTGCTTTTGCTTTATTGCGAGTACGAATTTGTACTTCCCATGTAGGGTTTTCTTTATCAAACATAGAGTTTGGTTTCTCAGGGTTTAACTTTGCAAAGAAAAGTTCGCAATCTTTTAAAATAGCCATAAATGTTTTCCTCTTGGATTGTTAATTTAATTATTCTTTAACGTCAGGTATAGTTTACCCAAACGTCTCAACGATATACCAGTGTTCTGGTTGATCTTCCATATACATTTCTGCATAAGTTTGATTTTCACTTCCTGGATTTATTAGTACTTGCAAACATTCATGTACTTTATCATAGTCAGTAATAAGAATTACTTCTTTTACGTCTTCAAACTCTACTACTGCATACTTATGCAAAAGCGAAATCGGATTTGAGTACATCGCTGACATCGAGTTTTCCTTTATTTGGGGTTAAGTCTAAAGAGTTTAATTGTTCAAGTATAAACTCTAAGGGTTGAAGGTTGTAAAGTTCTACAAACTTTTCACGTACATGATAAAACATTTTGCTCATATTTCCTGCGTGAGACCCAAAAGAATCATGGACTACAGTAACAGGATAATTAGCATCGTGAATGCACATAGTAAGGTGAACAGCATCTAAAGAGTGTACAATATTAGGAGCAGCACCAGTCTTTTGTTTACTTTCATTGACTGTTGTTTCTTCCCATACTTGCAATTGTACTTTTAAAATGTCATCACCATATTTTAACTCAGTCCGTTTAGTTGTAGGTTTACGGTAAGCCTGAGTAACAGGAAAGTTAGTTACAGGTGAAAACCATCGTAAGTGTTCTTTCTTTTTGTTTGCTCTTTCTGCTAAAGTTTGAAAAAGGCGCAGCAACATAGCTGGCCCTTTTAATTCTTCGTAACAGGTCTTGTATACTAGAGAGCCAAGGAGAGCACCCCAGAGGTGTTCTTTATCTCTTAAGTAGGGTGATATATCACGAGTATCTTCTATCACTTGTTGGCCCATACCGTAAGACGTGCCGCCATAACCAAGGGTCATAACATTACGTTTAACGGTCTTACGTTGTATCTTTTTACTGTTAATATTTAGCCAGTAAATAGGAAACAACTGTTCACGAAGATAACGATTTTGATTACGCCATGATTGAGCCTGTTGAAAAGCTAATACCTTTCTTTCAGACTTATCAGGAGCATTTTCATAATCTCTTTGTAACTTAATAGCAGTATTAAAAACCTCCTCAAATTGTTCTTTAACGTCAGATGTTATGTCTTTAGCCATTACTTCAAGGCGTTCCCACACCTTTTCTGCAATAAACATATAAACATCACCTGGAATTTCGCTTGGAACAAGATTAACAAGAGGTGCTACTTCGTGGTCTTGAGACATAGCAACAAGGTGTTGAACGCCATTATTTGAACCGTCAATATAAACTGGAAGACAACTAGGAAAATCTTCTATGTTATTCCCATCATCATTCCAACTAGATATCATACTGTGTTCATAACAAGCAGCAAGAAAACTAAAAGGCTTATCTGCTTCCATCCATCCTGAATTTTTTATAGGATCAGAAACATAAAGCATTAAGTTATCAAAGTTATCTTGAACCCATTGTGCTCTGTCGTCTAGGCTAACTTTATCATTACCCCAAACATTAGCTGTATGTACGCATAGCCAATAATAACCTTCTTCTCCTAATGGAACAGGCTCATTTAACATTAATAAGCCTTTTGCATTATCACTAGACTGCTCATGTAAGAAGGCAGTATTAGGATAAATGCGACCACGAAAGTCAAGGTTATACAAGTGATAGAAAGGTCTACCCTTGTGCTTCTCTGCAAGACTCTGTATAGCTTCTGCTTCGATAATTAATGAAGCTCGCTTAATAGGGTCAATCTCTTTAGTAAACTTAAAAGGATTGCTTACGTTATGCATACATTCTTTATATACTTTAAAAACTTTGTCATTAATACGCCATGCTGTAGATTGTAGTTTATTAAGAGTATCTACAATATAAGACATATCATTATTTTCAAAGTATTTTAAAGCGCTTTCATGCCCCTTTTTAATTACACCTATACCTGTTGTTTCGTGATAAGCTTTGCCTGTCCACGGTTCAGGGGGTGTATTAACAGGAAACATATCGCAATGTTCTTCATTAACAAGATCCATCATTTCTTTAATTGCATTCCAATCTTTAGCAAAAATAAAGTAAGATCTATGTTTATCTTTTTTACCATTACGATAAATATGTTTTTTTCGATAACCAAGGATATTTAGCTCAATATAACTGATCAATACAAACCAGCCACCTTGAGCATCTAATACTGTATTCTGCGGTTGTCGAAGTTTTTGTCGTAGTCTACGACCAATACTACAAGCTATTTCTACAAGTGTTAACTTCCTTTCTAAGCCTTTAAGAACATGGATATAAGAAAACTCAATAATTTCTCTTGCACTATAATTCTTAAGAAAACTTGCTGATTGCCGATTATTCAGCATTGATTGTCTATATTCTAGATCTTCTACTAATAAGTCTAGTATAGTTTTTTGCATAAACTTCCTTTCACAAGCATTGTACTTACGTACCTTGTATATAATAGACTTTAGTTCATACGATCGGTTAATGTACACGCTAGTAGCATGAATACTAATATGATCAGTATGAGTTGTATAACAATATCCTAAAAAAAAAAATATTTAGTAGAAACCCCGCCCAAACGGACGGGGCAAAATTTATTATTTATTATTTATTCCAATAGCTGTTAGCCATATTAAAGGCTTTCAACCATTTATAAATGGTGTTATGAGTAACTTTAAATTTTTGTTTAGCATGTCTAACACTATAACGATTAGCAAAATCAGCTACTTTTAAACGAAAAGCGTCATCATAAATACGATTTCCATTTTTGTAATTTTTAATAAATACGCTAGGTACTCGTTCTTGACGTTTCATACTATGAAATTCATTATTAAAATCAAAAGCACAAAGCCAGTTATGAACACTACCACGAGCAACTTTAAATCGTTTAGCTGCTAATTCAGTGCTACCTGTTAGCATTGCATAGCTAACTACATTGCGGCGAAAATCATCGTCATAGCCATAACCTTCTTTGTGTACTGTTGCGTTAGTCATAAGAGATCTCCTTATTTATTTGACTAGCTCGATGGATCACTGTGATCCAGAGAAGACTCTGCGGGAGGTGCGCTTAGTCTGGGAGGAGTGCGCCAGAGCCTTCACTGAATAACAGTAAAAAGAGCCGCCCCGAAGGGCGACTAGTTACAGGGAGAGTTTTGCAGTCTCTATATCAAAGAAGACCTCTAGATCGTCTTCCTCATAGTCGATATACGTATGAGACCATTTGTCATTAATAGCTTTAACTAAGTTGCTAAAACTAATTTCTTCTAAATGTTTTTTGTGTTCTTCAGCCGTAAGCTTTTTCTTCGGCATAGACTTTCCTTTCTATAGTTGCAACACCTTTAAACTTTTCAAGCTTTGGTGCTACTCTAAGAAAATATTCGTCTGCTTCGCTTTGTGTTTGACAAGTTTTAGTTGCAAACATAAAACGACGACTATCGTAAAGTTTTACTTCCCAGTACATTGTTATCTCCTAGTTGTACTTTATTGTCAAGATGTTATCATGCGTTATGCTGTGCTTTTTTAGAGCTACATCATAAGCTTTTTTATAAGCATCTTCGTTTGACCTACTAGACTTTTCCATTACATTTGTTACAAGCAATGTGTCTGGAATGTAGTAAGTAATTTTACATACGAACATTTTCTACTCCTGTTGGTACTCGCACGATTCTTTTCCATGTATATTCCTGCTCGTTATCTACATGGCATGACCAGTACCCATCAGCTGTGGATACTAGCATTTTATCTGCAAACTCTAAAGCCGAATCTGCATCAGTTTTGTTTACTGTCATTATTGTTTTATCGTAGTTAAAGATAAACATTACTCTTTTTCCACTAGAAAATATCTAACTAACAAGTAGTCAGCAATAACCGCTAGCAAAGGTGCTGCGATAAAAAATGCAAGTGCAATAACGAACATAGCCATTATTTTTCTCCTTTTGGTTTCCACTTGGTTTTTTGTTTTGATACATTGTATCACTATAGATGCATTAATTTTCTCACTTTTTATAGAACAAATGTGAACCAATTTTACCAAGATATTTCATATCTGTAGTCCAATATGGTTGCACATAGTCTGCATGATAATGTGTTGCACCTGTTTTTGGTAAAAGCTCAGGATCATTCATAATCACCTTTGCTGCTTTATAAATTTCTTTCCAAGACTGGCGGTCAAGGTAACTCATACGAGTTGGATCGTCATGTTTACCATCATGAGTCCAAGAAAATTGTTTACGTTGCCATACAACATCACAAACATTGTCTGGGTAGCTATTACTAGCTACTCTATTTAGTGTAACCTCTGCGACCATTGCTTGACCAGCCAAAGGTTCATTGCGTGCTTCAAAGAACATATTTAGTGCCAAGCACATAGTTGCAGTCATAATCATCAGTTCATCCTTTCGCCTGATATTAGAGAATTTTTATGGAAAAACATATCCATAATTGTTTGGAATATTCCATACGCATAATACGCAAGAAATATTAAGATTGATTCACTCGCTTTTTTCATTTACAGGAACCTTATTCAGAATGTTATTTAAAATATCTTTATACTTTTCTTTTAAGTCTTCATCATCTTTTATGACAAAGTAAATAAAATCAAATATAAAAATACCTAGCATAAAAGCTAAACTTTTTGGAGCATAGAAAGCAGAGATTGCCATAGCCAATAAAGCCCAGAAAACAGGAACATTATACATAGCGCCTTCTGTGACTGTTTTAGTCCATACAAGTCGAAGGGTTATGCCGCATATAGCAGCAAGTATTCCAGCAGTAATCATTTAGATCCTCCATTAATAGACAAACTGTCCTAATTGTTTAGCAGCTAAATCACGGGCGTCAGGTTGATACGTATTACGTAAGTACAACTTTTGACGGAAGTAACTAATAGCGGCTGCGGTAAAAGATAGTACTTTTACAGTAAGTACAAAAACTGTTACGAAAATAATAAAGTTCATTTTAGATACCTCTTGGTTTGCTTTTGCGTTATGAACAGTTTTAACACTTATTCAGGTGTTTGTTTTAGTCTTCTTTGGGGCGTGACCAAAACACATACGCCATTGGAATTGCTCCAAATATAACTGTTAAAACAGACCATAGCCATTTGCGTTGACCATTGTATTTAGCCATAACAAATGTCATACGTGCCATTAGTGCAATACCAATAGCCGCATAAATCAAAATAAAAGTACCCATAGTAGTCTCCTCTTGGTTTGCTTTTGCGTGATACTTCGTATCATTATAGATGCGTTAATTTTCTCACTTTTTTTGCTGACATTTTTGAATAAAAAGGGAAGCCCTTTCGGACCTCCCAATGAGTTATCTTCTATAATTATTTTCTTTATTAGTTATATTAACACCTGAAGTAATTTCAGGAATCATTCTCACAATTTCTTTACGTGTTTGGCGACTTACATCACCAGAAACATTAATATTAAACTGTTGAGTGCTTCCTGACATGCCCCTCATAAAGTTGTCAACTTTATTTGCTGGAACAACTAGTTCTCCTGGAGTTAGCATAGTCGGAACAGAGTCTATACCATCTCTAGAATAAGGTGTTCTAGGTACAATACCTCCTTCATTCATAAAACCAAAAAGGCTAAGTCCTGTTTGTATAAGTGAACCAATTCCACCACCGCCGCCGCCGAAGCCGCCTTGGAGACCTTGCATTAAACTATTAAGTGCGCTGCCTATCCCGCCTTTTAAAGCACCAAGAAAACCTGTAAGACCTTTCATTAAGCCTCCAAAGAAGCCAGAATCTGGCCCCATATCAACGGCAGAATCATCAAAACCTGCTTTTGTATCTTGCCCTATTCTCTTACCAACTTCGTGAGAAGAAGAAAACAATCCTGAAAATAAATTGTCAAACATTTCTTTTAATCCTGCAGTTTCAAAGAAAGATTGAACAAAAGCATCTACAACAGTATCAATGATTTGATTACTTAAAGAGTCTAGGAATGTATCAAAGAAGTCTTGAATACTACCTCCTTCTTTAATAAGAGTCTTAAGACCACTTGATATCGAGTCTCTCATTCTTAAAGAAGCAGTTTCTGCTTGATTAGTAATTCCATCTAGCAATTGGCTTTGTAATTCTAATTCACTATTAATTTGTCTTCTTGCTTCAACATCTCGAAAACTAGTGTTTAAAAGTTTTTGTTGCAAATCATAAATAGATACAGTAAGGTCTAAAGTTTTCTGATTCGTAATTAAAGAGACATCACCGCCAATAGCTTCGATTGCAGGAGCTACTTGTTGCACAGTCCCTTGTGTAAGTAAATCAAACAACTTTTTTCTTTGTTCTTCAATTATTTTAATAGACGCTTGTCTTGCTGCATTGTCTTTTAAATTAGAGTTAGTTAAGTCTTTTTGAGCTTTATTAACACTATTTAAAGACTTATTAATAGACTGAAGAGTTTTATTTGATAAAGAAGCAACAGTGCTTAAATCATAAGAAAAACCAAGGTCATTTAAACGACCTACAATTTTCTCCATAATTGTTTCACTGTCTTTACCTGTTGTTTGACCAATTCCTTTAAAGAGTTCTTGAATTAATTTTTGAACTGCTGTAATTTGTCCTTCTACTTGATCTTTAGTAAAACCTGCAATAACAGAACCAACTAAAGGTGTTTTACCAAACTCATCTGCAATTATCTTAAGACCAATTAATTTTTCTTGAGCTTCAGCAATTTTCTTAATAGTTGCATTGTCTAGCTTTAAAAGATCATTAAGACCAATGTCTCTATTTTCAACTAAACTTGCTGCCTCTTCTAATAAACTTAAACCTTGGGTTTCGGCTAAAACTTTTGAATTTAAAACTTTTACTTGAAATTGTATACTTTGGGTTAAAGCATTAATTTTAGCATCTTGTTGATCAAGTGCTGTACTACCTTCTGCAAGCATACGTGCTCGTTTAGCCCTAAGATCTTCTAATCGTCTTAAATTTTGATCTAAAGCAAAGCGACCTACTTGGTTGTCTTTAAAATCAGAAGAAAATATTTCACCTAAAGCTGTACTTAATCCGTCTACACCCGCTTTTTGAAGTTGTTCATTTATATCTTTTATTGTTCCAGGTTCTAGAGTAAAACTTAAACTTTGTACTGTAATTGCTTTTAGTTCTTCTTGCGCCTGTCTTAAACGAATATAAAGATCATTAACTTCTTTACTACCTTGTGCAGCAGCAATTATTTGTTGAGCAACTTTTGGATCATCAATGTCGCTCCCAAAAGCTTCAAATTGTTTTTCTATTTTAGAAATTTCTTTTACTAGATCACGGATTTCTGCCATATCCCCAAGGTCTAGCAAAGCTTGAACTTGAGTTAAGGAAACCTCTTCCCCAACAACTTTAGAAGTTACATCTGCAATTTTCTGTTGTTCAGCAACTAATACTGCAGCAGAGTTTATTTTGCTCTGAATTTCTATTGCCTTAATAAGATCTTTTAATTGTTGTTCAGGTAATGATAATCCCGTATCTTGAAACAAAATTTTAGCTAAAAGTTCAGGATTTTCGGATGCTTTAAGATCAACCAAAGCATCAGCAACCCGTGCCTCTACTCGTCCTGTATTAGAAATTTGAACAAGCAAAGCTCTAAGCGCTCCAGGTAATACATCAAGATCAGGAAACTTTCCAAGAATATTATCAGCAAAAGCTTTTGCAACTGAAGGATTATCAAAGGCGTTTTCCCCTGAAAACCTTGGATCTTCTAGAATTGTTTTTAATTCCTTTGCAAAAATTTTAGCTTGATTAACATTAGTTCCAAAAAGGTTGTTTACAAGTTTAGATAATCCTCTTGTAACAACGGTAGAGTCTCTACTGTCTAAGTCTGCAATAAAAGTATCTCGTAATGTTGAAATCGCAGCATTAGTTGTGCTTTCCCCAGAACCACCTTCTCTAATTGCAACCTCTACTTGGTTAACTGCAGCTTTAATAGCTTTACGAGTTTCTTCAGAAACAGAACCAAAAGCGGCAACTTCTTGATCTGCTTTTAATCTATTTCTGTCTAAGTTGTTAACTGCTTTTTCAATTTTTAATAGATTTCTATCAGAAGCTTTAGACAAATCAATATCTTCTAGCTTAGTAGAAAGGTTAATATTAAACTCTTTGCCAACAAGCTTTTCAATATTCTTTAAAGTCTTTAATGATTCTTTTCTAACATCAGCAACGCTTTTATTTAATAGCCCAAAGAAAGCTAAGACGCCTTCAAAGTTACTTTTAACTCTTTCTAAAAAGGTGTCGCCCTCTCCAAAGAAAGCAGAATAAATTATACCACCTATACCTGCAGTGGTAATAGTAGCCGCAGCAACAAGAAATGATCCTGTAATTAAAGGAATACCCGCAGCAACCCCTGCTATAGCGGCCCCTGCTGATGTTAAACTTGTTAAAATAACTCGGCCTAGGGTTAAAGCTGCAGTTTTAACAACTCCACCAAAACCAACAAAAAGCCTTTTAAAACTAGCTAAAACAAGTTTACCTAATTTTCCTAAAAGAGCAGCTATTTGATCAGCAAACAACAAAGCTGCAGATACGCCATACGCAAACATTTCTGATAAAGAAGTTCCTGTAGACTCTGCGCCATCTTCGGCTGCATTTGCTGCAGTTGTAAAGAAAGTACCTAGCAATACAGCTAAACCTGCTCCTTTTAAAACTGCCCCTTTATATTTACCTACAACTTGAGCAATAGAAGAACCAGATGCAATAGAAGCTATTTTCCATGATTTTGAAAAATCTAAAGCTGCAATTTTATTAAAAGCAACAAGTCCTTTCAAAGAAGAAATAGCATTAGCTGAAAAAGAAGCGAATATAGCGCTTAAACTTGACCCTATATTTAAAGAAGAACTAAAGGCAAGAAGTTTTGCTCGAGCAGTAGCTAAAGTTCCATTAAACAAAGCCATAAACGCAGCAACCCTTTGAGGATTACCAATAATTGCTTCTTGAACAACAGAAGCGCCAATACCTGCAATAGCTGCGCCAGTTGTACCTAAAAATCCTCCAAGTAAAACTTCAGCGCCAACAATAGTTGTTCCAATCCTAGCTAAAGCCGCAATACCTGCTTTTCTATTTTGCAATGCTGCTTGTTTAGCAAAACCGTCTATTGCTGATTTGCTAGTTCCTAATATTGTTGTTTTAAGATTATTTGGGTCTGACCCAACAAACAAATTATAAAGTAAACCTTTACCTTGCAATTTTCCAACAGAAGTTAACAGTGATTTGACGTTAGATATAAGTATTTTTCTAACACCGCTAAAGAAAACTGCTGCACCTAAAGTGCCATATAAAATTGTAGTTAATAAACTACCTCCTGGAATAAAAGAAAGTATTTGAGCAGGAAGACCTATTAAACTATTTTTAAGAGTTTCTTGAAGACCTCTCCCAAAAGCAGTCGCTAATTGAATTAATGCTTTAAGTATTTGAGGTATGTTTTCAACAATAGTATTAAGACCTTCTCCAATTGCTTGGCCAACCCCGTTTGCTAATGCTTGGAAAAATCCTGTTTTTAATACAACCCCATCAAACGCATTAATTAATGCTGCTCCGACTGTTACAAATAACAAAGGACCAAGTTTTCCAAAAGTTTTAGCAAACAAACTAGGGCTTAAAGCACGAGTTAGCCCTGCTGTTACAGCAACAGTAATAATACCTGCAAGTCTTGGCGATATATCTTGCAAACGAGTAATACCTGATCTTAATTTTTCTGCAATGCCCGTTGCTATTTCAGTTCCAGTAGTATTTAAAAATTTACTAATTTCTCCTGCTTTAGCTTTAATATTTCCAATAGTAATATCAATTGTTGTTGAACTAGATAGTACAGGGGAATTAAGTGAATCATAAATTTTTCTAACATAACCAGAAACTTCTGAAGCAAAGTTTTTAACTAAATCTTTAGTCTTGTTTAGTTTATCAGCAGCTAAAGAATAAGTACCTTCCATTGTGTCTGTCCAATAGGAATTTCCTATTACTTTATCATATATATCAAGAAAAGTTCTTTTTACTGTATTTCCAAAATCTTTTATTATTTTAGTTGTTCTAGACAAGGAATTATTTGCAATTCTATAAACGCTTTCAAAACTATTACTTAAGAAATCAAATCCTTTTTGAGGTTCAATCCTTAATAAATTAAATATAGCATCACTATAAGCTTTAAATAGCTGTATTGATTTAAGTATTGATATCTGTATAAGAACAAAGAAATCACTTGCAGCAATGTTTCTTTTAACTTGGGATAGTGCGTCTGCTAAAACTGAACCTGCTTTAGATAAACGTTCAAAAGAGGTATATCTTAGCCTAATAAGCTGTCTATCAATTAATCCTAAAAATACACCTGTTTCATACAAGTATACTCTAGCAGATCTAGAAAAACGATCTGTTAAATTTCCAAAGTTATACCAACGTCTACCATACCTGTCTAAAACTTCGCCTAATCTATATAAAGCATCTCCAAATTCTTTTAAACTTTTAGCTGAAAAAATTTCTCTAAATACTCCTGCAAAACGAGTATCTGTAATTTTTCTAAATGCACCTTCAATATCTAATCCAAATCTTTTAATTAAAGCGCTTGCAAATAAAAAACCTCCTGCAACTTCTCCATAAAGAACTTGTGCAAAGTCTCTAAAGGGGGTTGTTATTCTTGGTATAGCGTCTGCAAATCTTCCAATAATTACAGTTAATATTTTAGAAACGCCTCTTGCAATAGCAATAATTCCTTGGAATTGAGATTGAAAACCTCTTGCAGAATTAACAACAGAAGCTACAATTGCTTGTCTATTTTGCTCTATAAAATTAGACAAAGCATTAATTCTAGAAGTAAAGGCTGCAGTAATACCTAGCTGCTTACTGATTTCTGCTGTTACACGACCTACTTGATCTCTTAATACAACAAACGCTTGACCAGAAGTTTGTTCAATATTTTGAAATTTCTTTTCTAAAGCATCTGCTTGGTTTACTAATGCATTAAATACAACATCAGTTGTAATTTTACCTTCTTCAGCTAATTTACGTAAAGAACCAAAAGGTACTTGTAAATCATTTGCAATAACTCTTGCAATCTCAGGGGCTTGTTCAAGAACAGAATTAAGTTCTTGGCCTCTAAGTTGGCCTGATGCTAAACCTTGACCCAATTGAAACAGGGCTGCACGAATGGATTCTGCACTACCACCAGATATAGCGGCTGCACGACCAACTGCCTCAATTGCAACATTTATTTCTGCAACACTTTTTCCTGATTCTTGAAGCGCAATACCAAAACGATTGAACGTTTCAGCTGCTGCATCGACAGGTTGGCGAGTTGCCTTTGCAATCGAAAAGATTGCGTCCATTTGTTGATTAAGCTCTTTGCCACGTCCTGTAACAAGAGCAATTCTGTTTTCTAAACTTGTAAGAGAGTCTGTTGCATTGTTTATACCTTTAGTTACTGCTGTAGCTGCAAAAGCTGAACCAATTGACAAGGCAAGAGTTTTAAAAGCACTACTTACGCCTTTTACTGTTTTATCAATATTTGCTACTGATCTCTCTAAATTAGATAAATCTTTTCTAGCTTGTCTACTATCAGACCTAACTCGAATAGTTACACCACTCATACGTGACCTCCTTAATAAAATTGCCCCCTAACGATTTCCCGATACAGGAAGCCATCAGAGGGCAATAAAATTTTAATTAGGGGTGATAATACCTATTTTTGACAGTGTTTGTTCAATGAAATATTTTGGAGCTTGTTTACTATGCCCCCTATTTAATACATCAATATATTCAACATTGTTGGCTATTTCACCGTCAATATAACCGTCAATATCTTTTTTAATTTCGCTTTTCCAACCTTTTCGAGCTTTTCCTGTATCAACAGGTGTAACAATTTTTAATGTTTCTGTAGCAAAATTAATTCTTCCTTTTAAATCATCATTAGCAAATCTCTTAACTTCTTGCTCTACTCTTTTCATTTCTTTATTAAAGTTAACAATTTCCATACTTATTTTAGTCATAATTTATGTCCATCCCCGCCTTTAGCTTTTAACATAAGCTCAAGAAATTTTCCTTGAGGTATTGCCTTATCAGGTGTTTGTTGTTTTTCTTTATTAGCTGCAAGCATTTTTAAAGTAGGAAAAATATTTTCTGCTTTTTCTTTTACACCTTGAGTTCTAAGCATTAGATAAGTTCTCTGATCTTCTCTCCAGCCAGGAGGTCTTCTTTTGAAGAATTCAACCCATTTTAACAATTCAGTATATGGCATTTCTTGTTCTATTACATAGACAGGCATATGCAAATGGTATGCTAGTTCATAAATTGATTCTTCTGAATCGGTTAGTTTCCCGCCTCTTCCCCACTAAGTCCTGAAAAAGATAGAACATTATTTGATAAATTACTTAACTCTCCTAAAGGAAATTGATCAAAATCTTCGTCAGATAACTCGTTTGCACCAACCACTGCAAGCCTAATTACGTCACGCAATAAAGCGAGTTGTGATGCTTCATCTGTCTTTTTATTTGTTTTCTTTACAAGTTCTTGAACTTTAAATACTTCAGAAACGGATAGCTTACGAACTTCTACTTCGTCATCCATAAAAGAGTATTTTTTTGTAATTACTTTGCCAACTAAATGTTTCATATTTTATCCTAACTTAACTTGTCTTTTTCTGTAAATAATTCTGGATTATGCTTTTGAAAGTCATCAAGCATCTTCCTGCAAGTATGCAATACGGAAAGAGTTTCCATAATCTCTTTACCGACTTTTGAATTCTCATCGAAATCTTGAAAACGTTCAAAACTCTTACGAATACTAATGTCAACACTTCGGCGCATATGCCGAAAAGTTGTACGCATTACAAAACTTTTACTAAACGGTTTTTCTGTCATTATAATCTCTCTTATTTAAAAGAAGCCCCTAGTTAAAGAGGCTTCTAATAAAACTTTTATTTTTATGGAAGCGTAGCTGGACCAAAGAAGTCAGACTGTGTAGACAGCGTAATTGTTGCTGTGTTAGCGTCTGTCAACTGAGGGTTAACCAAGATAGCTTCGATTTTACCTTTAAAGTAAAATTCTGTGTTACCATAAGACAAAGGTGTAGTACCTGTGTCTAAGCTTGCTGCTAAAGCAGTTGCTTCGTCACACATCATAAAGCGGAATGCGCCTTGTGTACCTACTAGGTTATGAAAGTCAACCATGTCACTTGGAATATAGTTTACAGTAACTTCTAGTGAAGGTGCGTCAGCTTGACCTTGCACCTGTGATGAAGTTGACTGACCATAAACAGGTACGTTAACGATGTTAGCAGGAGTACCGATTGAAGGAAACTCACGTACAGAAGGTAAGCGATCGATATCGCTAGAGTTTCCTGAAACGAAAAGACCTGCATATTCTGCTGCTGTGTCTACTGTGTCGGCAACTGTACCAGAATAAAAATCTAGGTACGAGAAAATACCTGCACCCAAAGATGTAATATGTGCCATTTATTATTCTCCGTATATTTTAAATGGAATTATGTATCGTGCGCTAAAAAGCGATTTGTTAGCTGGATCTAGCCCCTCTACATTTAAGTAAGATGTACCAAGCTCTGTGCCATTAGTTAATGTTTTTTGTTCTAAATGGTTATCAAAAATATCTGCAATTTGCATTAAACGGCCTTGGCCCTCTCCTGCTTTTACAAAAATTTTAATAATAATTAATCCTTGAATTAATTTGTTTCCACCATATTTGTAAGGTTCACTGCTGCTAGGTAAGATTGATAAACGACAAAATTCATTGTCATTACTAATTTCGCCTTGGTAATTGTCAGGATAAATAGCAATATTTTCAGAAGACCATGCGGCTAAAGAAAACACCTCTTCAATATCTGATAAAGCATTATCAAACATTTACTTCTCCTTCACAATTATTGCTTCAATGATAAAACCATTATCATCAAAGTCAACTATATTGTAAACATCATCTTCAACTGTTAACGTGTCATAAACTGAAATATCTATCCCAGATTTGATTAAAACACTTACAATAAAACCGTCTTGTGTTTTATTTTTAGTGCTTTGAATAATTACATCAACTGTTTTACTTGAAGTTGTGCTTACAGTAGTGCCAGTGCTAAAATTATAACCTGAAACTGCTTTGCTAGAAAGAGTTCCTGATTTTACTAAATCCCCTAACGCAGTAAACGCCTTATTAACTGCAGACGTTACTTTTGCGTTTAAAGACATTAGTTAGACCTCCACCATGAATTTGTAGAGCCTCTGCTTAACAAAGGTCTAATATACTTCATTACACTTGAAGGCTTTATAGAAGTACGAACAACATCATTGTTAGAATCAGTTATACTTATACTTCCAACAGAAATAGACTCAAAATTTTGAACTGTTCCTGCTAAAAGGTCTTCATTATTTAGTAAGTGTAATGCTTGTTCATATACCGCAGTTTTAACTGCAGCTGGTGTTTCGCTTTCACTAAATTTAATTTCTTGACCCATTCGATCATCATAGTAAATAGCGTTTTTACGAGGCCATGCTAGAGCTTGGGAAGAGCTAACAGCTGAACCAATCCATGAATGGTTGTCAATAATTTGTGTAGCAGTGACTAAAGCGTCTTCTTTTAGTTCATCTGAAGCATCATCCCAATTCTTTGAATCGATTCGAGTTTCAAAATAAACGTCTGCATCGTCTAATGATACAAAACTATTGGTGTTTAATTCTAGTGCCATTAGCTCCTCCTATTACTTATGAGTGTAGGATTGGCAAGATGCCTAGGTTCAATGCGTCCATCTTACGTCCATAAGATGCTGCTGCGCCTAGTGTTGTGTTAGTTGCGAAAGCAGTTGTAGAACCTGTCCAGTTGTAACCTAGTGGATGCATGATAAATCCATAACGATACCATACGTTTGTAGAACCACCGCCTGTGTAAGCAGCTGCATCACGATCAACTTCTACTGGTGTAGGAACTGATACTGGAGCAAAGCTTACTGAAGAAGGCTTAACTACAAATGTACATTTTGCTGAACGTGAATTTACGTCACCTGTTGCGTGGGATGATGATTGGTTTGCACGAGTCATTACTAGACGGAATTTACCACCAAACAATGTGTTAAATTGCAAGTTACCATCTGTAATAATTGTTTCATCAACAACGTTAGCTGCACGCATTTCTGCCATTACTTCTGGTGAAGTAACTAGATACATAAAGTCTGGCTCATAGTCTTTAAATGCCATACCTATAGCTTTGAACAAACGCTCACCACGAGCTGCGCCTGTTGCTGTTGAATCGAATAGTTTACGCTCATCAGAAGAACCTGTTGCTGCTGCACCAAATTCACCTGCTGCGTTTATGTCAACGAAGAAACCCGTTGCTGATGTATCTGCATCTGTGTCGAACGATGTGATACCGCCGTTACCAGAGCCACCTGCGTCACCCAGAGCAACTTCAGAAGCTGCAACACCTTTTAGTACTGACATTAAAGCATTACCTTCGTCATCACCACGTACTTGTGCGAAGTCACGAGCAATTTTTGCAAGACCATCTTGCTTTGAAATTACTTCTTGCATGTTAACTTGTTGAGCACCGAATGTACGTACTGTTTTAACGTAGTTTGCAATATCTGTTGAGATATCTGTGTATGTACCATCAGTTGCACTTGATAAAGATGCAACATTGATATTTGCAGCTAGTGGTTTGTACATACGGAACTGACCAACGAAAGATTCACCATCAGCAGTAATGTCGTCACGCTGACCAACGATACCTGTTGAGTTCAGCTTTTTAGCAGTTGTATATGCTTCGTCAGCATATGCTGAGATAGCCAACGCTACATTTTGAAAATCGGTATTTGTAATAGCCATTTTATTATTTCCTTATAATAGATTAATACCCGAAATTTCCAAGTTGCCCTTTAGCAGCCATATTTAAAATTTCTTCTGTTGTCATTTGTGAAATTGATTTTTGTTCAGAAGTTTGAGCTGCGGCAGCTGGAGTCGAGGTTCCACTCCCTGTATTTGCTTTTACACGGAATAGAAATTCATTATCTTCACTTTTTGAGTAAGAGTCAATAAAGTCTTGAATAGAAGAACCAGACTTATGTACCCATGCACCATTTTCGTTTTGGACAAGTTGCTCAACAATATCGCGCTGTGCTAGTTGACGACTACGCTCATTACGGAACTCTAAGTTTGCAAGTTGATTATTAACAACATTGTCACGGTTCAGTTTAGTGTTTTCTTCTTCGAACACTTTTAGTTTAGCGTTAGCTTCAGCAAGCTTCATTTCAAGAGCTTCTTTAAGCTTTCCTTCTGCTTCTAGACGTTCAATCTCAGCAGCTTTTTGTGCTTGTTCAACTTCAGCTTTAGCTTTTAAAGCCTCGTCACGCTCTTTAACCATGCGGTCCATGTTTTGTTTCATTTGTTGAAGACGTTCTTGCACCGCTGCTTCAATCGGATCAACATCATCCTTTTTAGCGTCTGGTGCTTCTGGTTCAGTCTCTTGGACTGTTTCTACTGTTTCTTCTTCAATTACTGTATTTTCTTCACTCATAATTTTTCCTTTCAAGCACAGCTTGGATTATATAATTTGTGTCACAGACACATTAAAAGCACATAGGCTATTACAAATAATCTATGGGCCAATGCCGTACCAATCTTGTCCTTCGGCAATCGGAGCAAGAATGTCACGGCGTGTTATTTTATTTGGTGGATCTATAAGACCCTGTTCCTTTGCTTTACGCAAAAGCTCATTGTAAGATTTTCTAGAAAGACCCTGTTTGCGCATTTCTTTTAAAGTCTTTCTAATAGTATCGCCCTCTAGAGCATCAGCATAGATGGTTCTAAGAGCAGATTTTGCTCTACGTGCCTCTCCAATATTTGTAAAGAAAGCATCGTGAATAGTTGCAGTTTCAACGCCATTTTTACGCCCCCACAAGTGAAAGCGTCTTACAATAACAGCATCGTTGCTATGATTTCCGTTAACACCTAAACCAATACGAGCATCATTAAGAGAGCCTTTGCCTAAAAGCTTTCCGTCTTCTGCCGAGGATTCATAAATGTTAGCGATTCTTCTACCTGTCACTGGATCACGAAACTCAATGCGTTCTTGGATCTTTGGACGGTATCTCTGTGTCATAATTTTTCCGTCAAATGTTACCCATGGTATATCTACCTTTTGCGTTTCATTGACAAACACTCTAGCTACGTCTTTCCAGTAATTAATAAAGTTATCTGTTACTGGCGCACGTTCTGCTAGATTTTTAGACATAATTCTTGATATTTCAGAAAACTCTTTTGGGCCGATAATACCTTTACGAGTGTTAGTTAGTTTGCTTACAAAGTCACCAACATCAGGATGTATATCTTGCGCTTGTTTTAAAAGAGTTCTTCCTGCAGGTTCATTTTTATTAATAAGTTCTACAAGTTCTGATCTAAATGATTTTAATTCTTGTGCAGTAGTAGTTGCACCTACTCTGTCTGCAACTTTAATTTTACCATCAACTAACCTTAATGTTGAATTAAGATTGTCTTTTGTAATTGTAATAAAGCCTTTTTCGTCTAGCACTTTAGCGAATTTATTAGCCACATTAGCTGTTTTAGTTGCTGCTCCTGCCCCATAAACTGAAACCATGTTTTGTGCTTTTGCAGCTTTAGCTAAATCTTCCCAAGTTAAACTTGCATCACGAAGAGCAGGTATTTTAAGGAATTCAGGATCGTTTACAGTATCCATAGCAACTAAGTCATAAAGACGATTTTTTTGAGTTGTAGCTAAAACATTAGAAGCCTGAGAAACAGCACGATCTCCTGTAGATAAACCAATAATTTGAGCACCAGAAGAACTAGCATCATTTTCAATCATTAACTTTGTTTGATAATCTTCTAAGCGCTTACCTGATTTTCTGTGACGCTCTATACGAGCATATTCAAGCGCCATTCGCCCCATTTTAGGAACTTCTGGCCCCTCTAAACCACGAATAAGCGGATGTTCTAAAAACTCTCTCATACGTCTATCACGTTGAGTTTTAGACATCATTATTTCACCTAGTTCAATAATTTTTTCACGATTGCGATTAAATATTGCTCTGCGTCCCGCTTGTGTTAAAGCTTCTGTTCCAGGTCCAATTAAAGCGCCTATTTGAATTTGTAATTCATCTAAAGCATCAGTTGACATGTTAATTGCTTTACCTGAATTTAAAAAAGGTCTAACAAGCTCACCGCCTGTAGGAGTTAAATATCCTCTATGATAAACTCGCCCTCTTGAATCCAAAAAGGCATTTGTCCTGAAGTTCCTACCTCTTTGAGCGTGGTACTTAGCTGTTGCCATAAGCCCGTAGCCTTGTTCTCCACGATTAAGTATTTCGTGTCTAAATTCGTTAATACTGTCGTAATATTGTGTCTTTCCTCTAGGATCTCTAAACCTAACAATATTATCCATGAATTCAACAAAATCATTGTCTACTCCGTATTCAACATTCATAACATGGTTTAACATTTGAGCTATTTCACGATCAATCTGTTTAGGGTCATAATCAGGAAACTTATCTCTAGATATTAAAGGTATTCCTGTATCATTACCTCTTGAATCAAAATAAGTTTTTTTACCTGCTTTAACAAACAAACGATCACGATTATTTACAGTGCCTAGTCGTCTAGCAATCGTTACTCTTCTTTCTGCTTCTTGAAGTTTAAGAAGATTTTTATCTATAACAGTTACTTCTCTAGAAATTGTGTCACCCCAACCTCCAGAAGCACGCCCTGTATCTAAATCTAAAACACCTCTTCGAGTTTTACCCCGAAATTGTATTCGAATTAAACCTTGATCTTGTAATGATTTTAATATTTGAGAACCTTCTGCATGATGGTCTTTTAAAGTATGTTTTGTAAAAGGGACAATATTTTTAAAATCATCTGAAAAACGTTTTCCAATATTAATTGCAAGACTGTCATAATCAGTAGATTGACCTGATGCTACAAGCTTTACAATATTAGTTAAAGAATCAATAGCCTTATCATCAAATAATTTTGATTTAGGTTTTTGTTTTGCATTTAAAAATTCTAAATCTAAAATACGTCTAACGTTTTCTCTACCATTTGATAATGTTTTTGTTATCCAACTATCACTAGGTTCTCTGTTAAATTTCTTTTTGTAAGCTTCATATTGTTTATAAAAGGGTATACTGCCTTCTTTAAATCGTTTAATTAAAGTTTCTCGATCAGGATAATTAAAGTACTTTTTAAAATAAACTCTAGCAGGCGCACGTCCTCTATAATAAAGTTTTTCAGCAAGTTTTTTGCCTTCTTTTGCTCTCCAATTATCAATATAACGTTGATCGGCTAATTGGTTATCAACTATATCACTAAAATTGTAATATTTACCCATAATTTGAATTTGAGGGGTATCTTTAGAAAAATAACTGACAAACATTTCTGATCGTTTACGAGCACGAGTATCTAATAACCTAGATACGTTTTGAACTGCAAATCTATTTTCTGATCTAACAACAGAAACAAAATCTTCCCAAGGACGTTTGTCTCTAGCATAACGCTCTAAAACAACACGTAAATTTTCTACAATAACTGTTTGCTGATTTAAAGAAACTTTATCGTCTAATCCTGCAACAAAAGATTCAACCCAGTCTTTTTGTTCTGAATTAAGTAATTTAGAATTTTTCATAAAATCTAAACGTTCTTGATACAAGTTAAAATCAGGATCATAAATATTATTGTTTTTAATTTCGCCTGTTAAAGGATCAGCGCTAAAATTTCTTTCGTCAAACTCATTACCTACTCTTCTACGAGAAGCTTGTTTACCTACAAGACTGGTTCCTTTATAGTCAGTTAAAGACATAGTTTTATTATAGTCAGAAGCATCATTAATAAACATTTGACGAAGATCGTCTTTATGTTTAGGATTTCTAACTAAAGAACTAGGCCGTGTTGCATCTATTCTAAAGTCTTGTTCACGTAGTTTTTGGCGAGGCTTGTATATAGCAGTTGCTTGAGCTGCTCTGTTTCTTAGGGCTTGTATACTTAAAGCTTTTCCTTTTTGAGTTACAAATTGTTCAGCTTTAAGACGACCTTGCCTAAACAAATTAGCAGCATCTTCAGAGCCAAGCATTTTAGTTTGAATATCCATGCTTTGTCTTTTTAGCCATGCACCAAAAGTTTCTCTTTTAGGTGCTTGCCCTGTTAACTGATCGTCTCTTTTTTTCTTTAAAGCTGTTTTTTTAATTTTAGAAGAATCCGTTCCAATAAGTTCTTCTTTACTTTTAAGAACAGGAATAAGAGATGAGCGACAATTCCAATGTAAGGGCGGTACAAAACGTTTATCATTTACATCATAAATTTTTCCATTATGATGAGAACAAATAGGGCTTGTACGAGAGTCAAGTATAGCTGTAAACATAAAACCCTTTATCAAATCAGAATTGTTTTCTGCAACCTTTTTTAAAGCAGCGGTCTGGGTAGAAGTTATCGCAGTACGAGTTAAGGTTTTAGCTTGTATTTCGGTAATCTTAGTTGTTTTCATTACATTTGAAATAATTTCATTTTGAGATTTACCTTCAGCTAATCCTGCTTTTACTTTGCTTTGTATGCGAACAAGCTCTCCTGAAGAAATGTTTTTAATATTTCCTTTTAAACTACGAGTACCTTTAATGTTAGGTCCAGTAATTTCTGCTAACAATTCTTTTGTTCTTGGTTTAGATACTTTATAAA
>Ga0181591_10001212_pt1 | contig 21811 bp, 13 predicted proteins | sample 071ome_33_FD_133757 | JGI IMG/M metagenome (GOLD analysis project Ga0181591, IMG submission 133757) | Coastal salt marsh microbial communities from the Groves Creek Marsh, Skidaway Island, Georgia - 071412AT metaG (megahit assembly) | ecosystem: Environmental > Aquatic > Marine > Intertidal...
CAGAGCCATGGTCGGGTAGGCCTTTCGGTTGAGTTCCACCAAGGATGGGATGTCGGACAGGTTGGCCTGTCGGATACGAATACGGGGCTTTTTCATGGCTTTTCAGACAATGTCAGAGCCCCGGGAGAAAAATAGTTCTGAGCGCATTTAATTAACCGTTGCTTAGATGCTTCTAACAGATAAAAAATGCAAGTGCGAATTGATGCGAACTTGAAGAAAAAATTACAAAGTCGGGACTGTCCCCTGCTAACAGGGATGGAAAACAATCCATGGGTTCAGCTCTTTTCAGTCCCAAGCATCGCCTTGGTATCTTCCGTAATCTTGTCCTTGTGATTGAAAAGGTGCAGTATCTGGTCTTCATCAAACCCTAGAACTTCAAAATAAGGTTCTTTTTTCAATGCCTCTTCAAGAGCAGGCTCGTTCTGACCGCACAGATTGGATACCTTACTGGCAAGATGGGTTATACTGACGGCATCCCAATGTTCGGTAGCTTCATCGGGATTGTGGTAAAAGGTACAGCAAGCTTTGACAACTCCCGGGAGATTCCACCGTTCACAAGCCCGAGCACCTGCTTTTTGATGCAATCGATTGGTCATGCTGATCAAACCCCTGTGGGGAGGATTCATAGGAATGTAGAGCCCCATTTCACTGACCATTTGTAGTATAATGGGTTTTCCAACTGTATGGAGCAACCCACACATAAACTGTTGGTCACCATCTTTGTTCAGCATGATCGCCATTTCCCTTCCCAAATAGGCGGACCGCACAGCGTGGCTGAGCACACTGTCCATGAGAGGTTCCAACCCTTTGGCTTTGAATATGGAATCACCAAAAGTCAGGATGGTGGCAAATTCGCCGATCACTTTATAGCCGACCCGCATGATCGCTTCCTGAAGAGAATTGACCGATTCACACCCAGCAAACATGACTGAATTGGAAAATCGCAAGACGTGCCCAGCCAACGACTGATCCCGCTCCACCAGAGCAGTGATATTGTCCAAGCTCTCCCCGTAATCCGAAAGTCTGCCGATCAGTTTTGTGGCGATAGTAGGCAAAATGGGCAACTTATAATCACCATTCATGAGCTTTTTCTCAACCGCTTCGCCCAAGCATGTGTCATAGTAATCCAAAGTTGTCGTTTCCTCTAAACGAACCATCACATCTAAATCGACGGAGTAGAGAGATGACTTTAACAACAAAATACAGAATCCATCCCCACCATATCAAAACGCAAAGCAACCAATGAACAGAATCTTTGAGTCTGTACGCCAACTGGCATGAAGAGTTAAACCTACCTGCAGCATCCCCGAGTAGAACGTGCCGTCCCTGGCGCGTCCCTTGGAGTGTTCGAATTGTTATCACCTCCCGTTTAGGGAAGTCTACGGTTCTCAATACCCCTTCCTCTTTACAAACGCGCACCGAGGAGTTTGGTGGTCCATTGCATCAGGCTTTCCTTTGAACAGCATACTTGAATAAAAATGCCACAAGGGGCGGACCGGGACGGTCCGGTCTACCTGCAAAAAAGGCCGGACGCTGATGCGCCCGGCCTTGTGCTTAATTTGTAGTGATGATCCGGGGATCTTACTGAACGGCTCGGTAGAACTTCTGCGGCGCGTCAGCGGTCACGCTGAACGGGCTGGAAGCTCCAGCCACGTCGCTGTAAGGACCGGTCACGCTGTCAGCTGACTGCAGGGTTCCTTCGTAGGTGATGGCAATGTTGCCACCATCATTAGCGATGGCAATGGCAGCGCCACCAGCAGGAGCGTCGGGCAGTGAGGTCATGTAGTTCACTGCGTTCAGGAACAACTTGGCGCCGTCGGCTTCCAAGTCGTAGATACCTGCACCTTGCGAGGTGAATCCCTGCTCACGGCTACCGGTCAGGAAGACCATGCGGTGTCCGGACAAGGTGTCGGCTCCACCATTGGCAAGCGTGGTTCCAGCGGCGAATTCGCCGATGACCATTCCGCCAACTGTTGGGTCATCCGAGGTTCCAACGGTTGCAACCAGTTTTCCACCACCAACAATCGGATTGTTATTGATGGAAACACCGCGCTGAACGTTGTCGAGTGCAGTGACGATTCCAGCGTAGTCGTTCACCATCAGACCATCTCCATCCAACGCAATGTCAGCAAAGATGGGGTGATTCGGATCGTTGGCCAACAGCTTGATCACACGATCGGTATCGACCATGGTGGTGCCGGTCGTGTAACCCAGACGACTGGTGCGCAAGATATAACCACCGAGAATCAAGGTCGGGGTTTCCACGCTGTTCCAGGCAGCCGCTTCGGCAGCATCCTGGTAGTCGCCACTTGGAACCGAACGGCTGATGATCACGAGATCGTATTCGTTCAGAGCCGCCACGTCAGGAGTTCCTGAGGTTTGAACGCGGGTCACGTTGTGTCCTGCTTTACGCAACAGATCGGTGTAACCTTTATCAGCAGCTTCGGTGAAACCGGCTGCAGCTGCATCCGCACCAGGCTCATTGTCAGCAGGATGGAAACTCACCCATGCGATGTCAATGCCGGTAGCTTCAGCAATGGAACCACCTTCACGACCTGCGCGGAAGTGTTCTTCCACTCGCTCGCCAGGGATGGCCTTGTTGAAGATCGCCACAGCATCGATGGCACCTTCGAAGTGGTTGCCGGTTGCGTCATAGACACCACCACCACCGATGTGCACGTTGAAGTCAGCAGCACCATAGTTGGCCGTTGCTCCCCCACCGCTGTTGATCAGCACACCATCAAAGTAGTTCACGATCTGGCCACCATCCGCGATGGTTGCCACGTGATGCCACTCGTCATCCGGGAATTCATAAGTGGTATTCAGAGAACCGCCACCAGGAGTCCAGATCTGAATGGTGGTGCCGTTGATGAATCCGTATTCCACGGTGTCATTTTGACCAACGATACCCACACGGCTCCAGCCATTGTCTTCACGATTGGTCGGCTTCACCCAGTATTCCAAGGTGAAGGAATCCAGATCGCTCAACCAGGAGCCTTGAGCATCGATCCAGATAGCATCGAGGTCGCCATTGAAGGAAGCGGCTTGGTTGTCTCCAGCAAAACCAAGGAAGCCTTCGCTGGAGTTCGGACCCTCTTCGGTGGTCACATCCCATTCGAAGGAATCGTCAGGACCCGCACCAGACATCCAGAGACCATCAGCATCGCTGCCGAGTGTTCCATGGTTGCTGGACACCTGACCGCTGTCGCCGTCAAAGGTGTAGAATACGATCGGACCGTCTTCCAGAATGATGTCGGTGTAGGTCACGATGTTGACGGTGAAGTCCTTGGTGGATCCGGCTGCAAGTGCGTTACCGAACAAGTCGTTCACACCACCAGCAGTCAGGGTGTAGGCTGCACCAGGAGTCAAATCTCCAGTGGTCAACAAGACCGTGCTGCCGGTAGCCTGAGCTCCAGAAACATTAACACCTCCACTGAGACTGAAGTTGCCGGCTTGTGAGCCACTGGCTTCATCAATGCGTTCGTTGAAACGAACGATCAGAGTATTGGCCGAAGTAGCTGAAACACCCACGATCGAAGGAGGATTTCCGTCACTTTCAACCGTCACCGTCGCCACATCACTGGTTGCAGTCACCGTGGGAACGGTCAAAACAACGCGGAATTGAACGCCTGTATCAGCAGTGGTCAACACCCCGGTATCCAGAGAGTCGGTGGTAGCACCCGCCACATCGCTAAAGTCGGAACTTCCGGCGGCAGCAGTCTGCCATTGGATTCCAACCGAATTGCCATAGGCGGATGTGCCGCTGGCGCCAATCGTCAAGGTGACGGACTGACCTTCATCAATAGTTACACTGGAAGGTTGTTGTTCAATCGTGACTTCAGCTCCGTTAGGATCGAGATAAGTTCCGATCAAGGAACCAGTCAAAGTAGGAGCATCGCCATCAGTTGGATCAGGATCCAAGCTGCTGATCACGGTCGCTGCCACACTGTCACCACCGCCACCTTCGGTGTGGATGGATTCGAGGTAATAACGTTCTCCGCCATTCAAGGAGATATCGAGCGTGGGCCATTCGCTGTCAATAAAGAAGTCGGAACGTTTGTCATCCACTTCGCTCGTTCCACCAACGGAGTTCCAACTACGGGCATTGGACCAACCTGATTCACGGGCGATGACAAGCTTATTGGCAGGATCATCATCGGTACTCAGGAAGAGATCGGAAGGATCGTCTGAGTTGGTAAAGAAGATGTAGTTGCCATCATCAGGCGGAACGAACCAGCCAACCAATTGGTTGCCGTAGTTGCTGCCGCTTTCATTTGATCCGTCCGGACCATATTCCCAGTAGGGTTCGAGAGACACCCATGTAGGATTATCAGGGAAACGTGGATCCGCACGCAGACCATCCAGATTGTTGGTGGTCATGTTTTCCCAGAACTTGTGCAAAACAACACCTTCCTGCCACACGAATGTGGAGAACTCCATGGTAGCTGCAGCGATAGCATTACCAAACAGGTCCTGAACCTTGGTAACTGTCAGATTCAGCATGGTGCCTTCGTCCTGTTTGCTGGTGGTCAATATGACTGTATTATCATTCGGCGCATCAGCAACAGTGGCATCGGTCACACTGACGCCCCCGGAGAGCTTGTAGTTGGAGGCATCACCACCGGTGGCTGCATCGACAGGTTCTGAAAAAGTAACCTTCACCACGGTAAAGGTTTCGGAACCTGTCACGAATGTGAGGGTAGGAGCAACATCGTCGCTGTTGACAGCAACAACGGCAGCATCACTAGTGGCCGAACCATCGGCACCTGTCACAGCAACCGTATAAGAACCGGCATTATCGGTAGTAACTCGATCAACGGTATAGCTTGCGCTGGTTGCACCATCGATATCTGTTCCATCCTTTGCCCATTGGAAGGAATAAGGAGGTGTCCCGGACACTTCAACGGAGAGCGTCACAGACTCCAAAGCGTCAACCGTAGTGCCAGCGGGCTGACCGGTGATAGTCAGGGGACCGGATGGAACATGAGAAGAAAGAAATTCACCCGGGATAGGCAGAAACGGATCAATGATGCCGTTCGGATCTTCCACGGCAACAGCGAGGTTGTCACCGCCGCCACCTTCTTTGACCAAGGCTTCAATGTAATAAGCCTGGCCTTGTTGCAAGGTGATCGTCGCACCGCCATCGGCGTTCGTGTCAGGCCACTCAGTGCCTGCGAAGGTGCTGGAATTTTTATCCTCCAAGGTACTTCCGCCACCAACGGATTCCCAATTACGAACACCGGACCAGCCAGACTCCTGAGCAATCAGTTTTTTATTGGCAGGGTCCGAATCGGTGCTGAGGAACAAATCAGATCCATCATCCGCAGACAACCAAAAGGTATATTCTCCAGTTGCTGGAGGATGGAAATACCCAAGAATCTGGGCTCCATAATTATCGCCGTAAGCATTGTTCGCCCCCACTTCAATGTCACCACTTGGATCCGGATTCCATTCGAAATAAGGAAGCCAGACCTGGACATCATAGTTGTCCGGGAACCTTGCATCTCCAGTGAGGTTCGCCACCGCCGTGCCGCCGATATCCAGCCAGGCACGTCCTGTGATGACCTCCTGGGGTGTTGATGGCTGTGCGACGGCCTGACCAACGGTCAAGACCAAGGCAGCCAATCCCGCCAAGAATTTGATTTTGTTTTTTAGTTTGTTCATATACTTCATTATGTTTGTGTGGCTCACGGGCGTCCCACCAGGAACGTCCACCCCTACACAGATCTGTAACATTGCATTTGCAATATTGGTCAACCTGTGCATCGACAATGAATTAAGCCAGCGAAGCTTATTTTCACGCCGGAATCAATCTTATTTGGTGATTTGTTCGTTATTTGGAGGATTTAGCTGTTAGCCGTTAGCTGTTAGCCGTTAGCGGGTTGGTTCATTTCGGTAGTGTTGGTGGCAGGATTTGCAGGTGGTTTTGATTTGTTTGAGCTTGGTGGTTGCTCGCTCTAACTGCCTGTCTTCCAGAGCGTCTTGAAGAACAACGACTTCCAGTTCGGCTTGGTCAAACCTTTTTTGGAGGTCCCCAGAAGCATCTGCCCCCAATAAACGCGTAGACTCGTGCAAAAGTTCGCGTAGAATGAGCGCTTCCTGCCCGGCGTCCAGATCTGCATGCGAATCCGGAGCTTTCCACTGGTTTGCTTCCAGAAGGAGCAATCGATCAAATACCCGATCCATCTTAGCCATCGATTCAGCCAGATCACCGACTTGAGCCGCTTCAACTAACTCAGGTAAAACGGCATCCGCATCCGGGGGGCGAAACGTTTCCACATCGCGCCACAGGCCTGCGTAATCACGACTGGTGCCTGCGACTTCGAGAATCCGACACCCCTCTTCAGGCCCCATTCGACCATCCGCCATGCAGGCAATGGCCGCTGCCACCGGCCCCCGATGCCGACCATGGTGGCAATGGATGTAGACCTTGCCGGTTGTTTCGCGCATCGCGTGGACAATGGATAGCGCCGCCTCCTTCTCAATCCCATCATATCCAATTGGAACATGAATATAACGAAGTCCCTGCTTATTCGCTCGCTCAAGATCAGGCCGAGCACCATCGACACTGATGACCGTGCGGATTCCCATTTCAGACAACTGCAGAAACGCTTCTTCCCCATGAGGTTCACCTCCGGAATAGACACGATCAGAAACTTGAATCAGGTTCTGCAAAACCCCGGATTCCCGGGCGGCAAGGATCAACTTTTTCGGTAAAGGGTCCACATCCGGATGCCATGCCCCTGATTCATGCCGACACCCCGAAACCAACAAGCAAGACAAAGCGATCACCACCCCGAGCCCCCCACCCAACCGCCACATCAAATCCAAATCTTTAATCGAACACATACGCTTCATTCCCAAACCACCACCCCACCGACTAACACCTAACACCTAACACCTAACACCTAATAGCTAACCACTACCAACAGCAAACCATGAAGCCCCGTTCGAAAATTCCAATCCAAAAAGTAATTTATAAGAGCATTTATTTGAAACTTGGGTCAGGGTAGCGGTGTTTCTCAAGGCAGCACGTTCTCAACACACAACAGCAAACGATCATTATCATGGAACTTATTCAACCATCGTCCTCAACCCTGCTCAGCATCCTCATTGGCCTTGGACTGAGTGCATCCTGTGGATTCCGCATCTTTGTGCCACCGTTCATCATCAGCCTGGCAGCCATGGGCGGGCATCTCGAACTGTCCGAAAGCTTCGCCTGGCTGAACACCTGGCCTGCAGTGATTGCGCTCGGATCTGCAGTGGTATTGGAGGTTGGCGCTTATTATGTCCCCATTCTCGATCATTTTTTGGACACCGTCGCCGGTCCGGCCGCAGTGGTGGCGGGTTCGGTGGTGAGCGCTTCGATGTTCACGGATATGAGTCCGCTCATGACCTGGTCGTTGGCCCTGATTGCTGGGGGAGGCATCGCCGGTGCCATCCATGTGGCCATGGCCTTTATCCGGGGCGGCAGCACCCTGGTGACCGGAGGACTGGGGAATCCATTGGTTGCAACCGCCGAGTTGGGTGGTGCGGTTGGCACTTCGGTCATGGCATTGGTCATGCCCGGACTGGCACTGGTGATCGTGTTGGTTGTCGCGGGCGTGGGGATCCGATATTGGAGGTTAAAGGCAAACCCATCGGCCCAAACCTCCGGTGAAGTGCTGGAACACAGTTAATCCCACTCGGGCAAACATCGCTCAACAGCCATTCGCCGCTGAGCCTTCAATATTTTGTAAAAAAAACCGTCCTGTGCATTGCGGGACGGTTTTTGCATGTCACAATGGGATCGCAACAATGGCTGATAAATTTCCCATCCTACTTTGGTTCCGACGCGATCTCAGACTATCCGACCACCGCGCGCTGACTGCCGCGATGGAAACCGGACATCCGATCGTTCCTCTCTACATTTATTCAGAAGATGAAAAGCGGGCAACAGGAAGCGCCTCCAAATGGTGGTTGCATCATTCTCTGAAACAATTGGAAGCGTCCATTCGCTCGCTTGGGGGCAAGCTCATTTTGCGAACGGGAGAACCGGCCGATGTTCTTCAATCTGTTTGCAAGGAAACCAACGCACGATGCATCCATGTCTCCACCTGCTTTGATCCCTTCTGGCAAGGCATCGATCAATCTGTTGCAAAAACGCTGCAACCGCAAGGCATCGAATTCAAATGGTTTTCTGGACAGCTCATGTGGGATCCTCGTTCCATTCGCAACAAGTCGGGCAAACCTTTTCAAGTCTTCACACCTTTCTGGAAACATCTCTGCCAACACAATCCACCCGAACCCCCAATGGCTTCCCCTAAAACTTGGCCAAAGCAATCCAGCGCCAAGCTCAAGTCAGAACACCTGGGCAGTTTGCAGCTACTCCCATCCATCCGGTGGGACAAAGGTATCCAGAAAGAATGGAGGCCCGGGGAAAACGAAGCCATGGCTCAGTTGGATCGATTCGCGAACAACGCGTTCAGTGATTATGACATTGCACGCGATTTCCCCGGCACACAGGGTACTTCGAGATTGTCACCATACCTGCATTTTGGAGAAATCACGCCAGGACAGATTTATCATCGACTGGAAACGAAGCGACGACGAAGCAGAACCACGCAATCATCGGCGATGCATTCCACCTACATGAAGGAAGTGGGATGGCGTGAATTCGCCCATCACCTGCTGCATCATTTCCCCCACATGACCAAAGGTCCGCTGCGACCGGAATTCGAATCGTTCCCATGGCGGCATGACGCAACCATGCTGCAAGCGTGGCAGAAGGGCCGAACCGGTTACCCGATCGTGGACGCCGGCATGCGCGAACTCTGGACCACGGGCTGGATGCACAATCGGGTGCGCATGATTGTGGGATCATTTCTGGTCAAGCACCTCCTGCTGGATTGGAAACTGGGAGCTGAATGGTTCTGGGATACGTTAGTGGATGCCGACCTGGCGAACAACACCATGGGCTGGCAATGGATTGCCGGTTGCGGAGCCGACGCAGCGCCCTATTTCCGCATCTTCAACCCCATCATGCAAAGTCAGAAATTTGACGCCCAGGGAGACTACATTCGCAAATGGATACCCGAGATATCGAAGCTTTCCAACAAAGACATCCATACACCTTGGACGGCCGATTCGATGATCCTTCAGATGGCGGACATTGAACTGGGAAAAACCTACCCCTGGCCCATCGTCAACCACACGATCGCCCGCGAAACCGCTCTGGATGCCTACCACCGAATGAAAGCGAAGAACTAGGTCCTGTCTATGCAGTTTATCCGCAGATGTCGCAGATTTACGCAGATATAGAAGGAAGATCCATTCGAATGGCGACTGAAATTCGGGGCACTCTTTGGTGAATAATATTGAAGAGATCAAATCTAGCTTTATACCAAAAATCTGCGTTCATCTGTCATCTGTGGATTCCTAATTGAATGATTACGGCTAAATCAGGTGTGTGAGGTTTTATTTTTGCTTACCTTTTTGAAAGAAACACCGTATAAAGCGTAGGTCGATGAAGTATTATCTCGAATTTGAAAAACCGGTTGCGGAACTGCAAAGGAAGCTGGAAGAACTCAAACGCCATGAGGAAACCAGCTCCCTGGCAATCAATTTCCAGGAAGAAATCGCGTTGATCGAGAAGAAGATACAAGAAACGCGCGAACAGATTTTCTCCAACTTGAACGCCCATCAACGCGTCCAATTGGCCCGACACCCCAAACGTCCTTACACGCTGGACTACATCCAACACGTCTTTTCAGATTTCTCGGAACTCCATGGAGACAGGTTATTTGGAGATGATCGGGCCATGGTGGGTGGATTTGCCTCTCTGGGCGACCAGAAAGTCATGGTGGTCGGCACCCAGAAGGGACGTGATACCAAGGAGAATATCATGCGGAACTTTGGTTCCGCCCATCCAGAAGGTTACCGCAAAGCACTGCGCCTTATGAAAATGGCGGATAAATTCAGCCTGCCGATCGTGGCGTTTATTGACACCGCCGGAGCTTATCCCGGGATTGGTGCAGAGGAACGGCATATTGCCGAAGCCATTGCGGTCAATCTCCGTGAAATGATGCTCCTGGAAGTTCCCGTCATCGCGATCGTCATCGGAGAAGGTGGATCGGGCGGAGCGCTGGGAATCGGTGTCGCAGACAAAGTATTGATCCTCGAAAACGCCTACTACTCGGTCATCAGCCCGGAAGGTTGTGCCGCCATTCTCTGGAAGAACCAGTCCGCCATTCCCAAAGCCGCCGAATCATTGCGCATTACAGCAGACCAACTGCAGTCACTCAAACTAGTGGATGACATTATTCCGGAACCATTGGGCGGCGCTCAAAACGATGTGGACATCGTTGCCGATTCGATCAAAACCACCCTGAAAGCCACGCTCAAGAAACTTCAATCCGAAGGCACCCAGAGCCTGATGAAAAACAGATACTCCAAGTTCAGGGCATTCGGGCGTTTCGTGGAGGCATAACGGTTCCTTCGTTCTCCTGAAAGCCGATCTTTTTAAAACAGCAACACAGCAATTCAAAACAACCATCATGTCCTCAAAAAACACAGCCTCACGGCGACAATTTCTTGCAACGACTGCGAAAGGATCATTGGCCACCCTGGCCGGCAGCATGGTCTCCCCTTTCGGTCTGAACGCCGTCGATGCCTTCAAGCGCCCCGGTCAACCCAACTTGAAATTGGGGCTGGCAGCCTACTCTCTCCGTGACTATTTCAAGGACGCCAGTCATGCGCGCGAAAACCTGCCGCCCAAGTCACGTCAGATCGATTTGTTCGACTTCATTTCTTTCTGCGCCGACCTCGGATGTGAAGGAGCCGAGTTGACCAGTTACTATTTCCCTTCCGAAATCAATGATGCGTTCCTATTGAAACTCAAGCGGCACGCCTTCATGCGTGGCGTTGCCATCAGTGGCACCGCAGTGGGCAATCGTTTCACGGATCTACCCGGCAAAGAACGCGACGCGCAAATCAAGCATGTCAAACAATGGATCGATTATGCAGCCACGATGGGAGCGCCACACATCCGTGTTTTCGCCGGGAATGCGCCCAGAAACGGATCATGGAAAGAAGCCGTGGTCCGCTGTATCGAAGGACTGAAGGAATGCTGTGATTACGCTGCCACCAAAGGTGTCTTCCTTGGAATAGAAAATCACGGTGGCATCGTGGCGGAAGCGGATCCACTGATCGAAATCGTCCAGAGCATCGACAGCCCCTGGTTGGGCATCAATCTGGACTCCGGTAATTTCCACACAGACGATCCCTACGGCGACCTGGTCAAGTGCGCGCCCTACGCGGTCAACGTCCAATTGAAAGTTGAAATCGCTCCTCGCGGTCAGCAGAAAGGTCCTTCGGACTTGCCCCGATTGGTCAACATCCTGAAGGATGCCAACTATCAGGGATTTGTTGTCCTGGAATACGAGGCAGCGGAAGATCCCTGGCGCGCCATCCCACGCCATATAGAGGAATTGAAACCTCTGCTGAGTTAAGCCCATCTGATTGACCGCCACAACAAGACCATCCCCGGATGGCACTTTAGCTATCCCGATGCTTCCCATGGATGGAAGCTCGGGGTTCGTTTGTTTCTGAATGATAGAATAATACCCCCCCCTGAATGAACACACCTTCCATGCAGCCATTACCCGGCGAATGCCAGGTCGCCTATGTCGGTGATTGGCACCGATTCGAAATCCGTCCCGGCGAGCCTAAGCAAAAGCAAACCACCCACCAGGCATACCTCCGCACCAACCTAGGACGTGCCGACGTCCTGCGAAAAGAAATCATGCAGCGCACTTCCGGTGAAAATGCGCTGGCATTGTTCTCCTGGCAGGACATACCCATGCAGTGGGACAAGGATCGTTGGGTGGTGGAATTACCCTTGAGTCAGGTCGGATATTTTCAAGCCAAACCTTATCTGGTCGATGAGGGACACCGCCAAATCTGGCCCGAGGGCCCCAACACCGGCATCTCGGTTCACCCCAATTTTGCGCGTAGCGCCAACACCATCTATTGCGCCTGGGTTCGCCTTTTCGGTGAATCCAAACACAAAACCAACACCGAAGCGGAACGCGGCAACGAACACCTTCAACCGCTCGATGCGAAAGGATATTCGGTCATTCCACCTTCGGGAAAAATCAGGGATCTGATCGAAGAACTGCCCCACATTGTGGACAAACTGGGTTGCCGCATCATTCACCTCCTCCCCATCAATCCAACCCCGACGACCTTTGCACGCTTTGGTCGATTCGGCAGTCCCTACGCCGCACAAAACCTCATGGCCATTGATCCGGCGCTGGTGGAGTTCGATCATCATTCGACCGGGATTGATCAGTTTAAAGAACTGGCCGATGCCGTTCATGCCAAGGGAGCGCGGCTGTTCATAGATCTGGTTGCCAACCACACCGGCTGGGGAGCCGACATCCATGAGAACCATCCCGATTGGTATGAGCGCGAACCTTCGGGCAAATTCATCAGCCCGGGCGCCTGGGGAAATACCTGGGGGGATCTGGTGGAATTACGCCACAAAAATCCCGACATCTGGAAATACCTCGCGGACGTATTCCTGACCTGGTGCCAGCGGGGCGTGGACGGATTTCGATGTGACGCCGGCTACATGGTCCCGGTCGAAGCATGGCAATTTATTACCGCAAGGGTCCGGGAGGAATATCCCGACACCATCTTCCTTCTGGAAGGCCTGGGCGGGGCATGGGAGGCAACGGAATCCCTCCTGAAAGACGGCGGCATGCAATGGGCCTACTCCGAACTCTTCCAGGAATACCCCGGCCCATCGGTAAATCGATACATGAACCACTGCATTCACCAAAGCCCGCGCGTGGGCACATTGGTGCATTACAGTGAAACCCATGACAACAATCGACTGGCAGCCAAAAGCCGGACCTGGTCTCTGCTGAGAAACCGGCTCTGCGGCTTGACGAGTTTTAACGGTGGATTCGGATTCACCTGCGGCGTCGAATGGCTGGCTCCCGAAAAGATCATTGTGCATGAATGCACCGGCATGAACTGGGGAGCCGAAGAAAACATCGTCGAAGAACTGTCCAAACTCAACCGCCTGATCGGTTCCCATCCGTGTTTCTTCGACGGTTCTCACCTGACCGGACATCCATCGGACAACGAAGCTGTTTACGTTCTCGAACGTCTCTCTCCTGAAAAACAGGACCAGGTATGGATCATCGCCAACACCGACGACGGCCAAGCTCAAACCGCCACCTTTCAACCATCCTTTTTCGGCAAAAAAACGAAAAAGCAACCCGCACATGAATTGCTGGGACAGGACGAGGATGTGGAATGGGTGATCGAAAAGGATAGCTGGAAACTGATCCTGCCTCCGGGAGCTGTTTTTTGCCTCTCCCACCACCCGGCCCCGGCCATCGACACTGGAAAAAATTACCGGGCCAAACGCGCGCAGGCAGCTCTGGCTCTCCAATGCCTGGGTCAAATTTATTCCATTGATTCCACTCCTTTTCTGGATTGGGAAGAAGCAGCCAGGAACATCGGGCAATCGTTGGAATCATGGTTGTCCGAGATCGCCAGAAATAAGTTCCAACCGGAATCACAAGGCGAAGCTCTTTATCAAAACGTTGTGACATGGAACAGCGAGGATCGCCCGAGGATCACTCCGGTTCCCGTTCAACATTGGATCGTGGTCAAAGAAAAGCATCCATTTCGCCTGAGCTGGCGTCATGCCCAGGAAACAAATGCCGTCCATATGGAATCCGTCTCAGTGCAGGACGGACACGTTGCAGTGTACTGGGCCGATGCACAAGGCATGCTGGATCTGGAAATCCAAATTTACAGTTCACCACGGCAAACGATCCAGGCACGCTTCAGCATTTATGACGCCGACCGAATTCGGGAACTCAACACCGGGAACGATCATCGAACCCTGTTGACCAATGGTCGAGGCGCCATGGCACGCGTGCACGCGGGACTGGACGTCATTGAATCCAAGTATGACTGCCTGTTGGGAGCCAACCTGCATGGTTCATTGCCGGTCGATCGACATGTCTTGATCAAACGCGTTCGCATGTGGGTGAATGCAAACGGATTCATCACGCCCCTCACCCAGCAGGCCCTCCTGCGATTTGAAGCGGGACCTCCCGCAAGATGGCGATTCTTTGCGCCCGCCGGCAACGGACGTTCCGTGGAACTGGAACTCATCGCTGACATGTTGCAACACTCCAACACAGTGATGCTGCGCTTGTCCCGTCCGAAGGATCGCGTTTCCACCGGCACGGAACTCCCGGAGGAATGTAAAGTAAGCCTGACCGTTCGGTTTGATCTGGAAGATCGCAATTTCCATTCCGAAACCCAACGCAACGATGGCGCGGACCATCACTTCAATCAACATTGCAAACCCAACGCAAACCGCTCCGGCTTTCAATTCACACCCGCCGAGGATCGGCAGCTCCGCATCTGGTGTGACCGCGGAACCTACCATCAGGACCCGGAATGGGTTCAGGGCATCCCTCACCCCGTTGAACAAACGCGCGGTCAAACAGGTCACGGTGACGCATTCAGTCCTGGATGGTTTGAACTGCCGTTGACTTCGGATCGTCCGACGCATTTTGTCGCCTGTGCCGAAAAAGAAGTGCCGACGCAGGAAACCATCGAGTCATTCGTCCAAACCCGAATCAATCTTCAGGAGAATCTGATGGCACAATCCAATCTCGACGAACGTGACACATGGGGACGGGATCTGGTCAAGGCCCTGGAAGCTTTTGTCGTGAAGCGGGATGACGGGCGCACCGTCATCGCGGGTTACCCCTGGTTCCTCGATTGGGGACGTGACTCACTCATCGCTGCACGCGGCATGCTGAGCGCGGGTATGACTGAAGACGTTGTGAAGCTGCTGAAAGTCTTCGGACGCTTTGAATCCCAGGGCACACTCCCGAACACCATTCACGGAGAAAACGCGTCCAATCGGGACACATCCGACGCGCCGCTGTGGTATGGAGTTCTTTGTCAAGAAACCGCCGCTTTAAAGGGAGATGATTTTTATCAGACACAGGTGGATTCAAGTGGACGCACCATCCGGGAAGTATTGTTCCGCATCGCAGGCGGCATCATGAAAGGCGCCCCCAACGGCATCTGCATGGACGCACAGAGCGGGCTGGTGTGGAGTCCAAGCCATTTCACCTGGATGGATACCAACTACCCCGCCGGAACACCGCGCGAAGGCTATCCGGTGGAAATTCAAGCGCTCTGGATCCGGCTCCTAAGTCAACTGACACAACTCGCCAAGCAGGAAGAAGCAAGCTCTGATTCACCTCGCTACATGCAGCCCCCCAGCCAGACCTGGAATCATTGGCTGAACCTGACGAAAGAATCCTTCAACCACCTTTTCTGGTTGAAAGAAAAAGGTTGGCCTGCGGATGTGTTGATCGCCTCCAAAGGAACTCCGGCCAAGGAAGCATTACGAGACCAGGCACTGCGCAGCAATTGTCTCTGGACCGTCAGCCTGGGTTGCCTGGACCAGGACAAAGCCCGTTCCACCGTTGAAGCGGCGCGCAAGCACCTGATCATCCCCGGAGCACTTCGTTCCCTGGCCCCGCTTCCCGTAGTGCCTCACCTTCCGATTTATGGAAAACACGGCGATCTGTTGAACAACCCCGCCTATCCATATTGGGGCCGATACGAAGGAGACGAAGACACGCGCCGGAAGCCCGCCTACCATAACGGCACTGCCTGGCTATGGACCTTTCCCACTTTTTGCGAGGCATTGAGTGAGGCATGGCCCGATGATCCGTCCGCACAAAAAGCAGCGAAGGATTACCTGGCAAGCATGGTTTACTTCTGGAAAGAAGGACGATCCGGACAACTCCCTGAAATCGCCGACGGAGACGCGCCGCACACCCAACGGGGATGTGATGCCCAGGCATGGAGTGTTTCAGAGGCCCTGCGCGTATGGAAAAAACTGCATGGTCCGGGAAAACTCCGCAAGCATTCCAAAACGGAAACCGGAACCTCTGATTCCAGCTTGTTCCTGAGCTAAATCCTGTTACGCTACGCCGCCTTGTGAGTTTTCAGAAAGAAATTCAACGCCGACGCACCTTTGCGATCATCTCTCATCCGGACGCAGGTAAAACCACGCTGACGGAAAAACTGCTGCTGTACGGAGGAGCCGTCCACCTTGCCGGATCGGTCACTGCCCGCAAACACCAGCGTGCATCGACGTCGGACTGGATGGAACTGGAGCGTAAACGTGGGATCTCGATCAGTTCCACGGTACTGCAATTTGAATATGATGACTTCGCCATCAACCTCCTGGACACTCCAGGACACAAAGACTTTTCCGAAGACACCTACCGCGTGCTCACCGCGGTGGATGGTGTAGTGATGGTGATCGACGCCGCAAAAGGAATCGAAGCCCAGACCCAGAAGCTCTTCGAAATCTGTCGACGCCGAGGCATCCCCATCTTCACCTTCATGAACAAGTGCGACCGTCCGACCAAAGATCCATTGGAGCTTTTGGACGAATTGGAACGCGTGTTGGGCATCGGATCCTTCCCGGTCAACTGGCCGATCGGCACCGGTGTAGATTTCAAAGGCGTGTTTGATCGGCTGCAAAAAGAAGTGCATCTGTTCGAACGCACAGCGGGAGGACTTTATCGCGCTCCCGAATCGGTGGGCGATCTGGATGCGGACATCATCCGGAACCAAATGAACACCGAGATGCATGACAAACTCAAGGAAGAGGTGGAAATGTTGAATCTGGCGGGTGAATCCTTTGATATGGAATCCGTATTCACCGGCGCCATGACACCCGTTTTCTTTGGCAGCGCCATGAACAACTTCGGAGTGGAACTGCTGCTCAAGGGATTCCTGCAATACTCCCCGCCCCCGGCAGCGCGCAAGTCCGAAGAGAAAATCATTCCAACAGACCACGAAACCTTTTCGGCATTCATCTTTAAAATCCAGGCCAACATGGACCCGAAGCATCGGGACCGCATCATGTTTGCCCGTATTTGTTCCGGGAAGTTCGAACGCGACATGACCGTCATACACCCTCGCTCGGGTAAAAAAGTTCGGCTGGCCAGCTCCCACAAACTGTTCGGCAACGAACGCGAAACCGTCAACGACGCCTACCCGGGAGATATCGTGGGACTGGTGGGACTAAACGATTACGGCATCGGGGACACCCTGACAACCGATCCCTCGATTCAATACCGCGAGATCCCCATCTTCACCCCCGAGTGTTTCGCCTACCTGCACAATCCGAACACGGCAAAATTCAAACAATTCAGGCAAGGACTGGACCAACTCCTGCAGGAAGGCGTCATCCAGGTCTTGCAAGTCCGTGATGCCCTGACCCGCATCCCCCTGCTCGCGGCAGTCGGCCAACTCCAGTTCGAAGTCGTGCAATACCGCCTTGAAACAGAATACGGAGCCGAATCGCGACTCGAAACCGCCCCCTGGTCGGTCATCCGCTGGCTTCCGGTCGACCTGGAGGAATCCGACCTGGACAACCTGCAACTACCCACCGGCACAAAAATCGCCTACGATGGCAAAGAACATGCCGTTGCCCTGTTCGACTCCGACTGGGCAGCCAGCTACTTCTCCGAAACCAACGGCAACATGAAACTGTCCACCCTCCCCCCCGAGAGCATGGAGATCCTTACCCGTCACATGGACGAGTAAAACGATCGGTCTGATCAGTCCGATCCGACTGATCCGACCGATCCGAAAAACAGAAAGGACCAACATGCCACGCATCAGAAAAAGCGGCGGCTACCGAAAACTTCGCAGCTTTCAAACGGCCACGATCATCTACGACGCAACGTACTGGTTTTGCGAAAAATTCCTCAACACGCGCTCCCGCACAGTGGACCAAATGATCCAAGCCGCACGCAGCGGGCGACAAAACATTGCCGAAGGATCCCGAGCAGGAGCCACGAGCAGCAACACCGAACTGCGATTGGTGAATGTAGCCCGTGCCAGCCTGGAAGAGCTGCTCCTTGACTACGAAGACTACATTCGCCAACGCCGCCATATAATCTGGGATCCTGAGGCACCCGAGGCAAAAGCCGTACGCGAAGTAGCCAGAACCCACAACGATCGCTGGGAACAACTCACCGACATGGAACGCTTCGATCTGTATGCACCCTGGCTGGAACATGAAAACGCATTCGTACGCGCCAACACCCTGATCTGCTTGATCCACCAGACCAACTATCTACTGGACCAGCAGATTGAAGCGCTCGAAAAACAGTTTGTAGAAGAAGGAGGCTACTCTGAAACTTTGGCTGCCAAACGCCTGGAACACCGGCAACAAAACGCCACCACCAAAGACAACGCCTTGCCCCCCTGCCCCGAATGCAACAGCCCTATGGTCCAACGAACCGCAAAAACCGGCACCCACACAGGCGAACCCTTCCTGGGCTGCACCCAATACCCAAAGTGCAAGGGAACCCGCAAGCTGTAGGCGGAAGGTGATCGGTCTGATCAGTCGGATCGGTCTGATCAGACCGATCGCCCCCCAAACCATAAACTTAACCCCTCCTTGACAAGCACCCCAACACCATGCAGGTTACCTGCACTACATGGGGGCGTACTGGTTTCGACTGGGTAGATACGTCTGAGGTAGCATGCCGAGGATGGTTCGTTGGCCTCGCAAAAAATCGGACCAATAGCAATAAATGCTAACAATGAATTAGCTCTCGCGGCATAAAGCTCCGCGACGTTTCTCTGCTGACACCTGCTAGGTGGAAGAAACGCTGACAGCAGGTTAGGTTCGGAGCGGAGACCGCGCGCAAGGGACCGAAACTGATTTCATGCGGACTATGTGAAGTGACTCGCGCCGGGTCGTCATCACCTCACAGACACTCTATACCCGGACAAGCATGTAGAAGCCTCACGGCAAGTTTGCTTAGGACGCGGGTTCAACTCCCGCCGCCTCCACCAACTTTCGCACCGGGAAAGTTGCCTCGCCGAAGCTGTAAGCGAAGGCGGGCTGTATCCATCAACGAGTTAAATCAAACCAATCGCTTTACCGCACAAACACACACACTGTAACTTCTGTTTCAGATACGCAAACCATCTCTCTCATTATAAGGAGAGCGGATGAATCAAACTCCAGTTTTCAGTTCGAAATCACTTTTTCCAAAAAACTTTTTCCGGAACGATTGCATACTGTGTGCAAAACTCCTAAACAAAACGTCACGGTCAATGAGCTTGGCAATACCATTATGGAGACTGTATAATCCTTTCATGATTGAACAAGGTCTCTTGGCTCGTATCACAATAGATCCATCGATTTGCCACGGTAAACCCTGTATTCGGGGATTGCGATATCCCGTCGAATTTGTTCTAGAGCTTCTCAGTAGTGGAATGACTCATCAACAAATCATGGCTGATTATTCCGATTTAGAGGTGGACGACCTTCGGGCAGCCTGCGCGTATGGCGCACAGCTCAGTCGTGTGCAAAGAATTGAGCCAGTCGCCCAGTGAAATTCCTGATTGACGCCCAACTCCCCCGTCGCCTGGCCATTCAATTGTCAGCTTCAGGACATGACGCGATCCACACCTTGGATTTACCCAATGGTAACCGGACACCTGACGAAGAAATCTTGATCGTAGCCGCTAGAGACTCACGCATTGTGATCACCAAAGATAGCGACTTTGTGACTTCGTTCCTTTTACGACAGTTACCCCCAAAGCTATTACTTATTTCGACTGGCAATGTTGCCAACACTCAGCTACTCCATCTAGTGGAATCAAATCTGGAACGTTTGAATGATGCATTTACTCAGAATGATTTCATTGAATTATCAACAACTTCGATGACGATTCACTAACACTGGCACTGCCATCAATAACTGATTATTCAAATGTTGAGAAAATGCATCTCTCCCCCTTTCCCTTTGGTCACCGTGTCCCCAACCAATTCACCTTTTCCCAAGTAGCTACTCGGTCCATTGGCTTGGTCCTCCAATCATTCCCCCAGGCACGTTCTTGAAGAACGGCAAATTCATTCATTCGTTCTTGAGTAGACATCCGGGACCGACGCCGATACTCGGCTTGGTTCTCCTCTGCCAAGCTTGAATAAATTCTGAATGACCTTATTTTTGACACAATCCAACAATGGCCTAACTCAACAACTTTTTTCAACACTCAAAAGATCATCTCTGTCACGCGGCTCCATCATCAACTTGCCGCACAAAACCGCACACTTTTTTTTCATGATGGAAAGACGGTGCATGGTGGATTTTGGAGAACGAACGTGTAAGGTGTTGTAGTCATGCAAGGATGCGAAGGAAGGATACTTCGTCTTGAAAGGTCTTATAGGGTTCAACTCCCGCCGCCTCCACCAATATTTACTGGACTTTTTTGATTTCCTTGAAATCTGGTGACAGATTGGCGACAAAAGGGGCATGCAAAAGGCCTCTACCCCTGGCTCCAAAAAGCGAACGGTCCTCAAAAAAGGATCAACCTCCGTTACGATTTATTATACCCCGAACAAGGGCGTGGATCAATACACCCTCACCTACTACATCGGGAAAGTGCGCAAGCGGCGAAAGTATTCCGATTTCACGCAGGCCAAAACTGAGGGTGAGCGTGTTTTGGAGAAGCTAAGCACCGGGGACTTCGAAGCGCTCCGTCTGTCCGGAGAGGATAGATCGATTTATGTCCATGCTAAACGTCTACTGGATTCTCAGATGCCAGGGGTATCATTGCTTCAGGCGATCGAAGAATACGTCTCAGCCAAAAGCCTGCTCCCAGCAAACGTAAACCTGGTAGAACCATGCCGTGACTACGCTGAGAAAAGAATCTACCCTGAAAAACTGCCAGAGGAGGTCATGGCTGAGCTGATTGAGTCTAAAAAGGGCTTGTCCGTGTCAGAGGTGTATCTCAAAGATTTGAGGCGACTAAACAGATTCAGTGAGGCGTTTAAATGCCCCATCCTTTCGATCAAGTCAGCCCAAATCGAGCAATTTTTGGACAACTTAAACATGACCCCCAGGACCAGAAACAACTACAGGCGTAACCTTGTCACTCTCTTTCAATTTGCCCAGCAGAGAGGTTATCTGCCAAAGGACCACACTATCATGGACGGCGTCGGCAGGGCTCGAGAATCGGATCAGGAAGTAAAGGTCTTTACCCCCAGAGAACTCCAGTCCATCCTGCAGCATGCAAGGAAGGATATGCTGCCCTACTTTGCAATCGCGGCCTTTGCCGGCCTGAGGACGGCCGAAATACAGCGACTTGAGTGGAATGAAATAGACTTGGATGAGGGGCACATTGAGGTAAAGTCCACGAAGTCCAAAACAGCCAGCCGCAGGTTGGTGCCAATGAGCGAGAATTTAAGAAAATGGTTGGAGATGGCTCCAAGCAAAGATGGCAGAATTATTGAGATTCAGAATGTGGCAAAACAGATCAAACAGCTTGTGGATAAGATTAACGATGTTGAAAAAGCATCACAGAGCACCCCACGGTTTGCCTGGAAGCATAACGGTCTTAGGCACTCATACATCAGCTACCGTCTGGCCGAACTAAAGGACGCAGCTCAGGTGGCTTACGAAGCAGGCAACAGCCCCCAGGTAGTCTTCAAGAATTACCGCAAAGTGGTTACCGAGCGAGAGTCAAAGCAGTGGTTTAGCATCAACCCTCAACAGTTTATATAGAATGAAGCGGCGCCCAAAAAAATGGACCAAGAAGGAAATGGAAGACTGTAAGCGTTTAATAAACCCCAACTATCCGTGAAGGTCAGAGGCCGATAGTCTCTGGGGATGGACATTCAATTGAAAAGACGACCCAGGCTTTCCAGACGAGAAAAGGCCCGATTACTTGAAAC
>Ga0181591_10001216_pt1 | contig 21773 bp, 19 predicted proteins | sample 071ome_33_FD_133757 | JGI IMG/M metagenome (GOLD analysis project Ga0181591, IMG submission 133757) | Coastal salt marsh microbial communities from the Groves Creek Marsh, Skidaway Island, Georgia - 071412AT metaG (megahit assembly) | ecosystem: Environmental > Aquatic > Marine > Intertidal...
CGTTTCACCCATTGTTTCATCTCAAGCTCTGAAAGAAGCATGGACACTTGAGAAACGGGTAATCCACAAACTTCAATCAAGGCATCCACGGTGAGCTCCTGACCTTGCAAATGGAGCATCAACTGCCTTTGTTCAGAAGTCATCTCAACCTTTTGACTCACGCTTGGGGGCCCTTTGAGGCCTGAGCTGGAAGCTGGGAACAAATATTCAAACTCTGAAAGCACATCTTCGGCGTGCTCGGTTAGTTTCGCCCCTTGTTTGATCAATGCATGACAGCCTTTGCTGTTGAGGGCATCAATTCGACCGGGCAGGGCAAAAACTAAACGTCCATAGTCAAGGGCCTGATGGGCCGTGATGAGGGCACCACTCGAGGAGCCGGCTTCCACGACAATCACACCAAGGCTCATCCCTGCCACGATCCGGTTGCGCATCGGGAACGATTGGCGAGTAGCATGACGTCCAAAAGGAAACGAAGTGATCAGGGCGCCATGCTCGGCAATCCGATGGAACAAGCCCACGTGCTGCCTGGGGTAGAGGCAATCCAAACCACTCCCCAACACAGCCAAGGTTCTGCCTCCCGCCTGCATGGCGCCCTGGTGGGAGGCTCCATCCACACCCCTGGCCCCACCGCTGATCACACTCACATGCGCTCTGGCCATTTGAATGGCAAGCCGCCTTGCCGATTCCAGGCCATAGGCCGAGGCGCGCCGAGAACCCACCATCGCCAGGCCAAGGTGATCGCATGGCTCAATCGATCCCTGAACGTACAATACTGCAGGAGGATCGTATATTTCTCTCAATGCCTGAGGGTAATTTGCATCTTCAAGGGTGATCCATTGGCAAGGATGCTGCTGGATCCTTTGTAGCTCGCCCACCAAATCCACCCGGTTTTCCCAATCGCAAATCGAACGAGCCGTTTCTTCTCCCAAGCCATGCACTTGACGCAGCTGACTCATCGATGCCGCCAAAATGGCTTCTGGCCGACCAAAAACTTCCAATAGCCTTCTGAGCCGAACGGGGCCCACGTGATCCAGTAAGTGAAGAGCAAGGTAGGCTTCTTTTGAATTCATGTCCGATGGCCATCAGACAGGTTGAAAGCTTCCTTTTCAAGGTGGAGGCCTACCCACCTGGGCCCTTGATCGGTGAGTGGGTGTTCGGGTTTTAAGAACTCAAACCCGGTCACCCTTGGTCATTTGGGATGGACCGGATGATTTCCTCCAAGGGTGCTTCACCCTTGACGACTCGATCCATCCCGGCTTGCCACAGGGTACGCATTCCACGTTTGACCGCAACCTCCTGCAACTTGCGGGTAGGCATCTTTTCCATGACCGCCTCTCGAATCGCCTCATCCACTTCCAGCATTTCCGTTACTGAAATGCGTCCACCAAAACCGGTCATGACACAGTGCTCACATCCACCACCTTGTCGGAGACTGGCATCTTCCACACGATCGGAAGGAATCAATTTCATGTATCCCGGCTCTGGCTGATAGGGCATCGCGCAAGAAGCACAATTGGTGCGGATCAATCGCAGGCCCAGAACGCCAATCACGCTGGAAGCCAGGAGAAAGGGTTCGATGCGCATGTTGATCATGCGCGCAAAAACGCCTGCTGTGCTACTGCTATGAATGGTGCTGATGACCAAATGGCCCGTCAATCCTGCCTGAACCGCAATGTTGGCAGTCTCAGCATCTCGAATCTCGCCCACCATAATCACCTGTGGGTCCTGTCGCATCAGGGAGCGGAGGGCCACAGGATAAGTAAATTCCTTGGCATGATGAATCTGTGCCTGGCTGATCATGGGCAAATTGTATTCCACAGGGTCCTCCACGGTACTGATACTGATGGTGGATCCATGTTTTTCAGCCAGGTGAGTCAAGGCAGCATAAATAGCTGTGGTCTTGCCGGATCCAGTGGGACCCGTCAGCAGGATCATGCCGCTGGGTTTGGAGAGCAATTGTTTGAGACTGGCCAGTGTATCGGCTTCCAGACCCAGATCATCCAGATTGAAACTGCGCTTGTTCGGATCAAAAATACGAATCACGATTTTTTCCCCCCGCAACACCGAGCCCTGCAAACTCCCTCGCACAACCGGAAAAAAAGACATGCGCAATTCGACGCCGCCTGAGGTGGTGTCCATCTGGGCGTGACCCTCCTGAGGGCGATCGGACTCGTAACTGATCAGATTGGCCATGACTTTCAAACGGCCACTGAGCTTTTCGCTCAACTCCAACGGCAAGTGCAGCAACTCCTGCAGCACCCCGTTCAATCGAACGCGAACCGCGAGACTGGTATCCCACGGTTCCAGGTGAATATCACTGGACCCCGCATCGATGGCATCCTGGATCATCATGTCAACAAGTTGGGCAATTTCCGCCTGAGCTGGGTCAGAAAGGCTGTCCAAGTATTGGGTGGCTCGATTCATAAGGATTCGTGGGATTAATGACTCAAAGATGGCGGTGACTCAATGCATTTTACACAAGGAGGTCATGACTTGAATGCAGTGCTTGTAGTTGATCGGGAATGGTTTGTGCAACCGATTACAATACATTTTGAAAATCCGGGTTGAAACCCAAGCAAGGTTTGGCATGATGCTCCCTGAAGAAGTTTGAATTATGAGTGAAACAAGTCCTTCCCTGAATATCGTTGCTTATCTGAAACCTTCCTGCGGCTGGAGCCAGGGGGTTCGAGCTATCATGCGAAAGTATCAACTCGCCTTTGAAGATAGGGACATCATCAATGATCCTGCCCAGCGCCAGGAGATGATCGAGAAGAGTGGCCAGATGCTCAGTCCATGCGTGGAAATCAATGGTCATATGCTGGCCGATGTCAGTGGCGAGGAAGTGGAAGCCTACATGTTGGCCAACGGCATGGTGGCTCCATCCTCGGTGCAGCCAGATGCCCCTATCAATGCACCTTGCCCAGATGAAATACCACAAGCTCAGCGCATGCAATTTGGATCTTGAGATGAACTAGCTTCATCACCCATCAAATCAAAAAAAGGCTCCCAATTGGGGGCCTTTTTTGTAGGCCCGCTCATCAGGACAGCAAGAAGCTGCCCACTTCCACTCCAGCCACTTCGACAGTGGATTGCAGAAAAATTGGGGTTAGACGATGAATGTCTCACCCCTTTGGACAGGATGACGCGCATGAAATCCTTTTCTCAACACGAAATTGATCTGAGGTGGATGAGCGGTGGCAGGCGCATCCGAATCGTTGGAACAAGCCCTACGATCATGCTTTCCATCAATGACGTTTTCCAAGGCTGGTTTGCCAACCCGAAGGGAGCTTGCGACGCCTTGGATCACTCGATTTGCCTATCCAACACCAGGACTGCCCGAGGCACTCATGAGACCCGAAGCCAGAGAGACCCCACCGCATGATTGCCACCAGCTCATTCGGAAGGTAGGCTTTTTGCCATGAGGTTTTTCTCTCACTCCAAGTATTCCGAGCACGTTACTCAAGGAAGGAAACCCTGGGCCACCTTCACCCGTTTTCTATATTTTCAAGGGTCTTGTCTTTTTCTGACCACCAGCTTGGGGGCTCAATGGGGAGAACCTAAATTTCGGCAGTTGGAAGAAATCCTGCCGACCCCCAATGCATACCGAACCGCTTCAGGGGCACCGGGAGAATCCTACTGGCAGCAAAAAGCCGATTACGACATCAAGGTAGAGCTTGATGATGAGCTTCAACGCATCGTGGGTTCTGAGGTGATCCACTATCAGAACAACAGCCCGGATGACCTCGATTATCTCTGGATCCAAATTGACGCGAATCTTTTCGCCAAGGACTCCGATGGCCATCTCACTGAATTGGCTCCTGATTTGGAAGGCTTGAAGTTCCGATCTCTCAGGGCCCTGCTTGAAAGGGAATCGTTCGAAGGGCACGCAACGATTCACAGTGTAAAGGATGCCACCGGACAGAGGTTGGAGCATCAGGTGATCAAAACCATGATGCGTATCGACCTGCCCACCCCCCTTCGCGCAGGCGAATCCATGCGTTTTTCCATAGCCTGGTCCTACAACATCATTGACGCACAACTCATACGGGCTCGAAGTGGCTATGAATTTTTCCCTGAGGATGGAAATTTTATCTACGAAATGGCTCAATGGTTTCCCCGTATGGCAGCCTACACCGACGATCGTGGCTGGCATCACAAACAGTTCCTGGGGAGTGGTGAATTCACTCTCGAGTTTGGAGACTATGAAGTTGCCATCACGGTTCCCAACGACCACATCGTCGCAGCCACCGGAACCCTTCAAAACAAGGAAGAGGTCCTGAGTCCACTACAGCTGGAAAGACTTAAAGGAGCTTCAGGGAGTCGGACACCCGCTTTCATCGTGACACCGGAAGAAGCGAAGACCAATGAGACCACACCAGCTACCGGCAAAAAAACATGGGTCTTCCAGGCAGAAAACGTCCGCGATTTTGCTTTCGCTTCTTCACGCAAATTCATCTGGGATGCCATGGGCCACACCAGCGGAGATCAGGAGGTCATGGCCATGTCCTTTTACCCCAACGAAGCAGAACCGCTTTGGAGTCGTTATTCCACACACGCCGTTGCTCACACGATGGAAGTGTACTCAAGGCATTCTTTTGACTACCCCTACCCGGTAGCCATTTCGGTCAATGGACCGGTTGGAGGCATGGAATATCCCATGATCTGCTTCAACGCGCCTCGCCCCTTGCCCGATGGCACCTATTGGGGCATTCCCAAAAGCAGGGAGCAATGGATGCATTCCAAATATGGGTTGATTTCGGTCATCATCCACGAGGTCGGGCACAACTACTTTCCCATGATTGTCAATAACGATGAAAGGCAATGGACCTGGATGGATGAAGGCCTCAACACCTTTCTGCAGTATCTTGCAGAGCAGGAGTGGGAAGAAGATTATCCATCGAATCGAGGAGAACCCAAAAAGATGGTAAGCTACATGACCTCCCCCAATCAGGTGCCCATCATGAGTAACTCCGAATCGATTCTACAGTTTGGCAACAACGCCTACGGAAAACCTGCTACCGCCCTGAACATCCTCAGAGAGACCATTCTTGGTCGTGAACTTTTTGACTTTGCCTTTCGTACCTATTCCCAGCGATGGCAGTTCAAACGCCCTCAACCAGCGGACCTTTTCCGAACCCTTGAAGATGCCTCCGGGATCGATCTGGACTGGTTTTGGCGCGGTTGGTTTTATTCGACGGATCATGTCGATCTGGCCATTACTCAGCTCACAGAATATCAACTCGACACGTTGGATCCCATCATCGACAACCAGCGTCGCAAACAGGAGCGCGACAAGGAACCTCGAACCATCAGCGAGCTGCGCAATGAGGACCTCAAGCGACTGGTGGATCGCTACCCCGAATTGGTTGATTTTTACAATGACTACGACCCTCTGGATGTCCTTGAGGAAGATCGGGAGAAAAGCCAGGAGACCCTCGAAAAGCTGAATCCCAAGGACCGCGACTTGCTGAAACTGGAACACCACTTTTATGTCGTCGAAGTAGAGAACATCGGTGGACTGGTCATGCCGGTGATCCTAGAAATTGAGTATTTCAATGGGAACCGGGAAACCCGTCACTACCCCGCCGAAATCTGGAGACGAGACAGTCAATCAGTTCGCAAATTGCTCATCACGACCGAACCCATCCGCACTCTTCGGTTGGATCCTCACCTTCAGACCGCGGACAGCAATCTAGCAAACAACCAGTTTCCTCCCAAAATTGGTTCGGCGCGCTTTGAGCTCTCATCGGAGGAAGAGGAAAAGAACCCCATGCAAAAGGCTGCGCATGGAAAAGAAGAAGCCGAGGAAACGCCCTGAGCCCTATCATGACTCCACAGATGCAGGTCTTAAAGTTACGTTTTCTGCTGAACCTCTGGGCGCTGATGGCCATCGCGTGGACTTGCCTCGCTGAATCTGAAACACATCCAGCCATGACTCTTGAAGACGTCGATGGGCGCAAAAGGGATATTCTCACCAAGTCTGGGAAATGGCAGGTCTGGGTCATTGGTAGTCGAGATTCTGCCAAAGATTCCGCCGCCTGGGGTCAGGCAGTGGAAGCAGGTTTCAAAAACCAGTTGGACATTGTTTCCATGGCTGAAATCTCAGGAATCCCCAGGCTACTGCGTTCATGGGTTCGGGGTAAGGTAGCACGCGAACACGGGCGTTTTATTCTCATCGACTGGGAAGAAGCGCTACGCAAGCGTCTTTCACTTAAAGGGTCCTTTCCCCATCTCATTGTGTGGGATCCCCATGGAGAAAGGTCCTTGCAGGTGCATGGAGCGTATAGCTCAGAAAAATGGCTTCACCTGAAACAGAAGCTGGAAGAACTGAACCTCCCTTCCTGAAATCTTCTGACCCGCCGGTCAGCCCCTCAATAGAACACGCGGAGGCCGGGTCTATGAGCCCAAGACTTGCGCGAGGCTTCGATGAAGAGCGCGCACCATGCGCCGTATTTGCCCAGGTGTACAACAATAAGGTGGCATCAGCACAATCACATCTCCAATGGGGCGTGTCAGCACGCCATGCAAAGCCATGGCCTCACACACCCGTTGCCCCACCCTTTGGTTAGAGTCCCAAGCCTCTTTGGTCTTCCAGTTTTTGACCAGTTCAACCCCTACCACCGTACCCGTTTGGCGAATATCTCCCACATGTGGCGAGCCCCATAGAGCGTCACAGGCCTCTGCCAGGGTTTTCGACAAGCTTTTGCGCCATCGCAGATCGTGAAGATCCTTCAGCATACGAAGGCTTTCCAGGCTTGCCGCAGCGCCCAGCTGATTTCCGGTGAAGCTGTGACCATGGTAGAAGGTTTTACCTGAAGCGTATGACCCCAGAAAGCTGCGAAAAATGTCATCCGTGACCAAGGTTGCCGCCATGGGCAGGTAGCCGCCACTCATCCCTTTGGCCAGGCAGAGAAAATCAGCCTGCACCCCTTCACCATGAGAGGCAAACATGGGGCCCGTTCGGCCAAAACCAGTCATGACCTCATCAAAAATCAGTGGGATACCTGCTTGACGGGCCAATCGACCCACTCGCTTCAACCAACCTTCGGGTTGCACCACCATGCCTGCCACTCCCTGAACCACCGGTTCCACCACCCAACCCGCGTATGCCTGCCCTTTGCTCTGAGCTTGTTCCAACCTTCGCTCAACCGTCTGCACGCACTCCCATTGACAGCGCCGGTGCAAACGGGCGTCCCCTCGCTCAGCTTTGGCCCGATTGAATGGGCATCGATAGCAATAAGGCGACATCACCTTGTCGGTGCGAAAGAGGAGTCGATCGTATGCGCGGTGAAAGAGAGGCACTTGCCCGAGACTCACGGCCCCCACCGTATCTCCATGGTAAGCCTGATCCAGCGAAAGGAATCGCGGGCGCTTGGAAATCTCCCGACGCATCGCATGTTCATAAGCCATCTTGAGGGCCGTCTCCAAAGCGGTCGAGCCATCATCCGAAAAGAACACCTTTCGCAGTTTAGGGTTTGTTAAAGAGGAAGAGGAACGAGGCCACAAGCTTGGATGATTGGCCGTCTTGATCAGCTGTTCGGCCAAAAGCGAGGCCGGTTCGTTGGCCAGACCCAGGGCAGAAGAATGGCTGATGCGTGCCAGCTGCCTGCGAATCGATCGATTGATGCGAGGATGCGTGTGCCCGTGCAGATTGGTCCATATCGAAGCATTGGCATCCAGGTACGACTTGCCGTGCTGATCGCGCAACAGGGCACCCTTGCCCGAAGTAATGACCAAAGGCTCCTGTTGACTCCACTCCTGCATTTGAGTGAACGGGTGCCAGACATACTGAAGATCTTTTTGAGCCAGTGGATTCATGATGGCGAACAATAAGATGCAGAGGTTTCCACCAATCGAGTCGCGAGGTCCTCGACCACATGGGGTGAGTGTGCGGCACTCAAGGAAACTCGCAAACGAGCGCCATTCCGAGAGACGGTAGGATATCGAATGGCCGGGACCCAGAAACCATGCTCGGCCAGGCTGTTGGAAAGATCTAGCGAACCTTGAGTGGAACCTGCCATCCAGGCCATGATCGGTGTTGCGAGGTCACCAGGATGGAGCCATCCCATAGCTCCGTCCTGAGCCCCCCCCGATCGCCATTCGAGAGGGATGGCCCCCTGAAGGGTCCTGATGTTCAGATGCAGGCGCTCACGTTGTCTCTTCCCCTCCTGGGTTTGAAGGAGCTCCACTGCCGCCAAGGCAGCGCCACACACCACTGGTGAAGGGGCCGTCGAAAAAACCAGAGATCGGGCTCGATGCTTCAAATATTCGATGAGGTGGAAGGAACCGGCAATGAAACCACCCGAGGCTCCCAGTGCCTTCCCCATCGTGCCCATCTGAATTTCGACTCGATCCTGCATCCCAAGCTCATGCACCCAACCAGCTCCATGAGGACCAAAGATACCCGTGGCATGGGCCTCATCCACCATGAGCCATGCTTCATACCGATCCTTGAGCTCAACGATGGAAGGGATCGGCGCTGCATCCCCATCCATGGAGTAGATGGACTCGACCACCACACCGACACGACCGCGCTCGGAAGCTGGTCGCTTGGCCATGGTTTCACGAGCCCAGGCCAACCGCTTTTCAAGCTGTTCCAAGTGATTGTGAGCAAAAACTCTGAGTGTCGCCTGGCTCATGCGCGCTGCATCGATCAGGCACGCGTGACACAGCTTATCCAAAATAAGAATATCTTGAGGCCCAGCAAGGGCCGTCAGGGTGCCCAACGCTGCGGCGTATCCCGAATTAAAAACGAGCGTTGCCTGGCATTGTTTCCATTGCGCCAGAGAGGTTTGCAACGCTCTCATGGGCTCCAGGCAACCGGTGATAAGTGGCGAAGCGCCCGACCCCGTTCCGTAAGTGTCCAGGGTTTCCCTGGCTCGCTGTTGAATCGTCGGATGCGCAGCTAGTCCCAGGTAGTCATTGGAGGAGAAATTCTCGTAGGATTTTCCTTCGAGAGATAGACGGGGACCTTGAGGGCCCACCACGGGTCGCATCCAACGCTTGAGACCTTGCGCTTCGAACGATGCCACTTCCCGAGCACAAAAGGCTTCCAGGGAAAGTGAGGAGGATGGGCTCCTGTGGTCAGATGGAGGGCTCATGATCCTGAAGCTTCCTCTTTTTTGGGTGCTTCGGTGATACGCACCTGACTCACACGGTATTGTTCCATCTGCAAGACTTCCATCCGCAACCCTCCCCAGGGAACCCAGTCCCCCTCCTTGGGAAGGCGTCCCAGCAGCACGGCTACCAAACCGCCCAAGGTATGGTAGCGGCCGGGAGGTGGCGAGGGCACAGTGGCGGGGGAGAGCGCTTCCAGGGTCTCCTCAATCGTCAACATGCCATCCATGACCCAGTCGCCGTTGGAATCCTGATAGGTTTGCGGAGCTGCATCGACAGGTTGTTTGGACAGGAAGCGGCCGGCAATGCACTCCATCAGATCCATCATCGAAACCACCCCTGTGGTTTCTCCGTATTCATCCACCACAAGGGCTGCGTGCCACTGACTCTTCTTAAGAGCCTCAAGCAGCTTCACGGCATGACTATGCTCAGGAACCACCAGGGTCGACCGCGCCAGGGTGGGCAGCGAAACAGGTTCTACGCAATGCGACCGCTCCCATAAATCCCGAAGACTTACCAGACCCAAGACTTTTTCGGTTGCCTCATCCCTCAATGGAAAAAACATCCGATGCGAACCCTGGATCTTGGAGGCGACCACCTCTGGAGAATCATCACTCATCAGGTTGGGCACAGCCATGACCGGTGACATGATATCTCGAACCCTGGTAGCATCCAAGCGCATCACCCTGGACACCAATTCAATTTCTGCATGATGAAAGACACCGGCATGGCTACCCTGTTCCACCATCAATCGGATATCATCCTCCGAAACCTGTGCTTCACTTTGGCGCTTCACCCCCAGCACCCGTAGCATTTGCTCGGTCATCCAACCGACCACATAGACAAAGGGACTGGCCCAACGACTCAAAAGATGCATGGTGGGAGCCAGCCAGGAAGCCAGCCGCTCACCATGGGCCAGAGCAAGGCGCTTGGGAACCAATTCCCCGAAAACAAGGGACGCCAGAGTGATGAAAACCACGACCAAACCAAAACCCAAACGATCGGCATGGTCGACCAATCCGGGAAGACGCCGAAACACTTCGGAGAGATTGCGTGCCAATGTCGCTCCCCCAAAGGCACCCGCGAGAATGCCTATCAAGGTAATGCCAAATTGGATCGTCGATAAAAACCGGTTGGGAGATGCCGCCAGATCCAACGCAATTCTGGCACCCCGGTCACCTTGACGAGCCCATTGACGCAGGCGCGACTTGCGCGCCGAAACAATGGCCATCTCTGCCATCGCAAAGATACCATTGGCGGCGATCAAAATAAAAAGTATGAGAAGTTCCAATCCCAGTGTGCCACTCACGAGTGTTTCCTCCTGCCATGGATCGATCCCTCAGGGAGGGCATTTGATTTTCCAACCACCCAAGGCTACACTCGCTCTGTGATCAGGAACATCATTTTCGACTGGTGTGGCACCCTCATGGATGACCTTCCAGCCGTCTGGAAGGCCACATGCCATGTGTTTGAGAAGGCAGGCGTGCCCCCGCTGACTTTGGAAGGCTTCCGTGAACGTTTCGAATTACCTTTTGTCGGCTTCTACAAATCCCACATTCCCGATATTCCGATCGAGCAACTGGAGGCTTGGTTTCATGAAGCCTTCAGCGCCGAGCAAGACTCTGTGCGCCCCCTGTATCACGCAGCGGAATTTCTCGACTACTGTCAAAAGATGCAGCTGCGCTGCTTTGTGCTCAGCGCCATTCACCCCAGACATTTTGAACAACATTTGGCACAAACCGGGTTTGCTTCCTACTTCGAACAAACCTACACCGGGATCTGGGACAAGCGGGATGAAATCCATGCGCTTATGGAGAGACACACATTGAATCCTAGAGAAACTCTTTATATTGGAGATATGGAGCATGATGTCGAAACCGCGCATCATGCCGGAATACCAGCCTGTGCGGTCTTAACCGGGTTCAAAGGACTGGAGGCCCTGCGTCAAACGAACCCGGAACTACTAGTTGAACACCTGGGTGAATTGCACGAGATGATGGTCTCTTCGCATCTCGACCCAATCGCTTCGATGAACCCCTCACAGAACCACTTCCCCATTCCAACGGTCGGAGCACTGATCCATGATCACCAGGGTAGAGTCCTCATGATTCAAACCCACAAGTGGTCCGACAAGTGGGGTATTCCAGGAGGTAAGATCAAGAAAGGGGAGACAGCTCTCGCTGCCTTACACCGTGAAATTGAAGAAGAAACAGCGTTGTCCATTGAAGCCATCGAATGGGTCATGGTCCAAGATGCCATTGAACCACCGGAATTCTATCGCAAGGCACATTTTCTCCTTCTCAACTATACCTGCCGATGCACTTCAACCGAACCAGTGGTCCAACTGAATGAGGAGGCGCAATATTATCGGTGGGTCAAACCTTGTGACGCCCTCAACATGGATCTCAATCAACCCACTCGCACTTTGTTGGAACAAGTCATCCAATCACCGTTCCACCACACCCAGGAGATACCGCATTGAAAGACACCATCATCATTGAAGCGCTGGAGGTTCAATTTCGCGTCGGCGTACCCGATGAAGAGCGCCGCCATCCTCAAAGGCTCTTGATCAGCCTTTATCTTGAAAAAGACTTTCGACCAGCCGCAGACCGCGATGAGGTAGCCTTGACCGTCGACTATGACGCACTCACCCGCCAGTTGATCGCGTGGGGTGAACACCGCGAGTGGAAACTGATCGAAACCTTGGCCAGTGACATAGCGCAATGGGTATTGGCTTCCTATCCCGTTGAAAAAATCAGAGTGGAAATCAAGAAGTTCATCCTACCCCATACCCAATTTGTGGGCGTGTGCATTGAGCGCAAAGCCCCCTGATCGGCCGGACTCATCAAGACCCCAGAAGATTCTCATTGGCTCAAAACCATCATGGATTGGCAAGCTCGGCAGCGAGCATGGCTTCCATTTCAGTCACCTTCTCAGGCTCGAAGGTGTAGAGATTGACCAGCTCTCCCGGATCCCTTCCCAAGTGGTAGAGCTGTCCAGCTGGGCCTCCTTGCCGGGCGGGAATGTTGGCAGGCTTGGAAAACCCGCCCGATCCCAATCCTTGGATCAGTTTCCAAGGCCCGTGGCGGAAAGTCATCTTACCATTGCCCGAGGCCAAAGCCAGGGTCTGACGCAGGGAACGCGTCTCGGCGGGCTCACCCACCAAAACAGAATGGAAGCTTCTTCCGTCGGGAGCTGCAGCCTCAGGAAGCGGTTGCTCCACCACCGAGGCCAGGGTCGGTAGGACATCGGTAAAACTTACCAACTGATGGGTCGTACTCCCCGCGGCCACGTGACCGGGCCAACGAATCAGGAAAGGCACACGGTGCCCCGCCTCCCAGGCATCGGCTTTCATGCCACGAAGCCCACCCGAGGAATCGTGGCCTAGACGATTGACGTCTTCCTCATACCAAACCGGCCCATTGTCCGAACTGAAAATCACCAGGGTGTCCTCAGTCATTCCAGCATCCTCCAAAGCTTGGAGCACCTCTCCCACCATGTGATCGACCATCATGGTAAAATCTCCGTACATGCCGGCTGCACTTTTTCCCACAAAGGAAGGCGATGGCAACCAGGGCGTGTGAGGAGCCGGGTAGGCAAGATAAAGGAACAAGGATTCTTCGGAGGCGATGGCTGAATGACGATGGATCACCTGGATGGCTTCCTGGGTAAACCGTGGGAGAACATCTTTCAGCTCCAGCCCTGGAGCAATGCCTCCCTCCCGCCAGAAGGCACCCTGAATGGGCGACCAGCCTTCGGACTGATTGGCATCAATATGACTGGTGGGAGGCACGACTGCACGATCTTGCCGGATGTAGAAATACGGAGGGATATCTGTTGAGGCACGGATGCCGAAATAGCGATCAAAACCTCGATCGATGGGCCCCCCTACTAGGCGCCGATCATAGCCCTTTTCGTCAAACCCCAAATGCCACTTCCCCACCATGGCAGTGTGATAACCGTGCTGTTGGAGGAATCCTGCCAGAGTGAGCTGTGAGGAATCGATGGTGGCCCGAGTTCGCCAGGCACCAGGCTGGGCGCGAAAGGGATACTGACCCGTCATCAATCCGTATCGAGACACGTGGCACAAGGGACCGGCCGCATGGGCATCGGTAAAACGCATGCCACTCTCAGCCAAACCATTGATATGCGGGGTCTCTATCTTGGAGTGTCTATTGTAAGAGGCGAGATCCCCATAGCCCATGTCGTCTACCAATATAAGGAGCACATGCGGCATCTTTGCCAGCAGGGACGGGCTTGCCATCCAAACAACCGCGAGAATGGAGAGAAGAACGCTAACAGCTCGGAACCGGGTAGACATGGAGGGCATTAAACCATTCAATGTCAAAATGAAAAGGGATACTTGGCGGTCAGCCCGTGGAGCCTCTTCAGACCTTGACCGCTGAGCGAGTTTCTTCGAGCGTGAGCTGGGACTGCGAATGAGATTCTTCAGAGAGGATCAAAGTGAAAAAGAAAGTGGTTCCCTTCCCCAGCTGACTCTCAACCCACACTCGCCCTCCCAATGTCTGGGCAATGTGCTTGACGATGGAGAGCCCCAGTCCGGTGCCACCCTGTGCCCTCGAACGGGCCTTGTCGACTCGGAAGAACCGCTCGAAGATACGATCCAAAGCCTCGGGTGGAATCCCGGGGCCATCGTCCTTGACACTCACACAGACCTGGCCATTGCCATTGCAGGAGCCGCACACCTCAACGCAACCATCGGTGCTGCCATATTTGATGGCATTGTCGACGAGATTGATGATCATTTGTTCCAGGAGACCCGGGTCCGCCTTGACCTTGATTGCATCAGAAATGTCGATTTTCAACGTGACTCCCTTGACACGGGCTGCCCTATCCATGTCATTCATCACCCGGGAAACCTCCTCGAAAAGCGACACTTCATGCAAATTGACCGTCGCCTGGCTGCTCTCCAATTTGGAGATGGTGAGCAGATCTCCCACAAGCAATGCCAATCGGTCAGAATGCTTTTGCACCTTGCCCAGGAAGTTCATCAAGGTTTCCTCCTCCATCTTGGGATGATCCATGATGGTTTCGACAAATCCCTTGATCATCGACAAGGGTGTCCGTAGTTCATGGCTGACATTGGCAACGAAATCACGCCGGGCATTTTCAAGCTCCTTGAGCTGGGTCAGGTCATGAAAATTGAGAAGGACGCTGTCCGGTTTGCCGGATGAATGATGCACCAGAACCGCATTGAGCATCAGGTGCAATGCTTCGGCGCCTCGCGGTTTGAAGTGCACTCCCATCATGCGTCCTTTTTCGATCGTCCGCTGAAACACTTCCTGAACCTCATGAAGGCGAATGGCTTCCAATAGTGTCAAATGATCTGGCAAAGTTTCAGGCAACTGAAACATACGGCGGCAGGCACTATTCCAGAAAAGGATCTCTCCCTTCAAACTGCATATCAAGATACCATCGGTCATGGCATCAAAGACGGCATCGCGGTGATGCTCCATCTCCATCTGAGCATTTTCCAGACGTTCATCCATGCTCTTGAGATCCGCGTCGGCATGAGAAGGATGAACCCGATACGATCGGCCAAGCCTCCACCACAGCAGCGAAACCACTGCGGCTGTCAGAATGATGGAAAAGACAATATCCATGGTTCGATCAACACCAGCTATCCAGCTGGCTCCATCAACCGATAGCCGACACCTCGTACGGTCGTCACATAATCTGCGGCTTCCCCCATTTTCTCGCGCAATCGCCTGACGTGGGTGTCCACCGTTCGAGTATCGATCAACTGATCATAACCCCAGACATCCTGCAAGAGCCGGTCTCTGGATTGGACACGACCCTTTCGTTCCATGAGGATTTGCAGCAATTTGAATTCGGTAGGAGTCAAGTCAATCGGCTGCCCCATGATCTTGACTTCATACTTGGAAACATCCAGCTCGATGTCTCGCACCTGAAAACGCTCCACCTCTTCCTTCGAACTTTCCTTGCGTTTGAGCAGATTGCGCACCCTGAGCATCAATTCTCGGGGGCTGAAGGGCTTGGTGACATAGTCATCTGCTCCAAACTCAAGGCCAAGCACTCGATCAATTTCAGACGCTTTGGCGGTCAGCATGATGATGGGCAGGGATGCAGTCGCCGGGTCCCGTCGAAGAATCTTGCAGACTTCCAACCCATCGATCTCGGGAAGCATGACGTCCAGCAGGATCATGTCGGGAGAAAACTTGCGCGCCTTGGCAAGAGCTTCTTCCCCATCTTCCGCCGTCAGCACTTCGTACCCGGATGCCTTCAGATTGAACCGGATCAATTCGATGGCATCCGGTTCGTCGTCGACCACAAGAATTCTCATAGTTTACTGGGTCTAAGGGGCCCCAAGATCATGACTCCCGTGTCACGATCATGTGACATTTGAGCGACATTGCAACCCTTTGAAGAATGCTGGACTCATGCAGACCGCTCCATACAATAATTTCATGCCATTCTCCAAATCCACTCATCGTCGCGGATTCCTCAAAAGAACCTCCATCGTGGCTTCCGCTCTGAGTTTCCCCTTTGTTTCATCCAAAAACATTCTGGGGGCCAATCAGCGCCTCAATGTGGCAGCCATCGGAGCTGGGGGCAAAGGCGGGGTCGATATCGGATACTGTGATCGTGAAAACGTCGTCGCCCTTTGTGATGCTGATACACGACAGGCCGCCGGCAGTCAGAAAAAATTTCCCAAGGCTCGCCTGTATCAGGATTTTCGAGTCATGCTCGAAAAGGAGCAGCATCAGATCGATGCGGTGACCATCTCCACCCCTGACCATACCCATGCCCATCCTGCAGTGATGGCAATGCGTTTGGGCAAACACGTTTATTGCCAGAAACCCCTGACCCACACCGTCGAAGAAGCTCGTCTGCTGACCCGGGTGGCTCGCGAAACCGGCGTAGTCACCCAAATGGGAAACCAAGGCCATGCACAGAGCGATAGTCGCCGTTTGGTGGAATGTCTCAGGGGAGGCATCCTGGGTGAGGTCAAGCAAGTCCACGTTTGGACCGATCGCCCCATCTGGCCGCAGGGTCTCCGCCGCCCCTCAGAGACTCAAAGCATTCCAAGCACTCTGGATTGGGATCTGTGGATCGGGCCTGCTCCGATGCGCCCCTACCACGGCTCCTATGCTCCTTTCAACTGGCGCGGTTGGTGGGATTTTGGAACGGGAGCTTTGGGTGACATGGGCTGCCACAATATGGATCTGGCGTTTTTCGCCCTCGATTTGAAGAACCCCACTCGCATTGAAGGTAGCGGAGAGGGTGGCACCGATCAGTCACCCCCCAAAGCGTCAACCGTCAAGTGGTCCTTTCCTGGCAATGAGTATCGCGGTCCTGTCGCGCTGACTTGGTATGACGGAGGAAGAAAGCCCTCTCCAGAACTCGTGTCCCAAAAGGAGCTTCCTGGCAACGGATGCATCATCATGGGAACCAGGGATACACTTTATCTGCCCAGCTACTGGGGTGCGGGAAGCTGTCTCTCGGGTGCGACCATGGAGGATTGGAACCACATTTCACCAAGCCTTCCCAGATGGCCGGGTGGCGATCAGGACAATGACATGGCTCATCATCATGAATGGTTGGCAGCCTGTAAAGGAGAGGCCAAAGCTTTGTCACATTTCGACTATGCCGGCCCCATGACTGAAGCCGTCCTTCTGGGGAATGTTGCTTTGCGCGCCGGCCGCGCCATCGATTGGGATGCCCACGGCATGCGAGTCACCAATGACCCTCATGCCAACCAGTGGATACGCAAGGCTTATCGCAAGGGTTGGGAACTTCCAATGTAGCCTTTCCTCACCCAAGGAAACGAGCGGACGAACAGGGAAGAAGTTGACGCTTCGCTCTCAGGGCTCACAGAGCCATCTGATATTTGAGGAGGAGCAACAGGAGCAGGAAGGCCACGATTGCCCACACCCATTGCATGGCCGATCGTCGCGCGGGTTTGCCATCTCCAAATTCCTCTTCGAGAAAACCCTCGTAGTCGAAAGGTTCATCATCGCTGTCCACCCCAATGCGATCATAACTCGCTTTGGTGGACCAACCCGTTTCGCTACAGGATCCGCACTCCGGACAAGCCAGAGCTTCTTCGGGCACCTCGGCACCACAATGGGGGCAGTAACCATCGATGGGCGGTTCAGCACTCATGAAACGATCAGGCACGAACCGAATGCCATTCACCACTCCAGCCACATTCGGCAGCAAGATCGCTTGGACGCACACTCATGGGGTCCAGACTCCATCGCGCGGCTAGGCCGTGTATTTGACTCAGATTATGGTCCAGAATCGGATCTATTTCATGGGAAGCAAACATAGGTTGGTCTTCTGCATAGTCATAGCACACCATCCCCAAGCAGGCTTCGGCGGCCGAAAAGGGACCCTCCTGCCAAAGAGTTTGATCGGCCCAGGCGTAGGCGCGGACTACCTTGTCTCCCATCAAACGCATCCAGGCATGGGATTGATGGACGGGGTCCATGCAGAAATACTGCACCTCTCCCAAGGCCAGGCCGATATCCCTCATGCGTGCGTAAAAACCATCGATGTCATCGAAAGGAACAGGAACGTCCCGACCAAAGACCAAAACCCATCCGCGAATCGGAGGAGAAACAAAGAGGTGCCGTTCAGCAGCGCGCTGCAAGCCTTCCTTCCAGTGACAGGTTTCGGGGTTGACCAGCCCGAGGGCACGGCGAATGGTTTCTGGGTGATTGGCACGAATGGCCATCCACCGCCGAGGTTGGCCCAGTGCAGCAAGGGTGATGGGACTAGGCTGCATCCATCGGCGAGGGCTTTTCAGAGAAGCCGCCATGGCCTCTCGACGGCGATGGCGTCCCATGAGGTGATAGGTCACCAAAAAGGCAGAGAGTGATGAGGCTAGCACGACAAGGACCAGCACCCACAGCCACGACCCAAGTTCTCCCTCCAACAGTGGCCTGTTGGAGAAGAATGTCTGGCCTGTTTGATTCAGCGCGTCCATCCACATGGGGTGACTTTTCTCAAAATGTCCTCCATACGACTTCACGCTTGGAAGCGTATGTCACTTATTGAAAGTGAGGGCAAACTGCCTCAATAACAGGGGGCTTTCAACGCAAAAAGACCATCCCGGCAAAGCGCTCAACCTTTTGACAAAGGTTTGGATCGATGAATAGTCTTGACCCACTGCATGCAACTTGCCGAATCCAGTCCGACATCCTTCAGCGTCGTTCCCCTTGTGCTGAAGGATGATGAGCAAAGCCATCCGCTCCATTTCGTCAGCATCGATGCAGCTGCCTTTGAACATTGGCATGCCCAACATCGCCGATGGCTTCACCCCAAAGAGTGTTCCTACTACCAATCGATTACTTCGGATGTGCGGCGAAGCTCTTTCTTGCTCGGGCGAGTCGCTGCGAAATCAGCGCTGATCCGACAACTCGACAGCATGCAACCTGAAGCCATTGAAATCAGGCCAGGGCTTTTCCAGGCTCCCATCGTCTGCGCTGCAGCAGCCCATCCGGCTCAAGTCTCCATCGCCCATACCCGAACCATGGCATGTGCACTGGCGTTTCCTGCCACCCACCCAATGGGCATCGATCTGGAGGATATCCTTCCAGATCGTTCTCAGGCAATGGAACGCCAATGTTCTCAATCCGAGCTTACCATGGTCCAGGCGCTGCCATCCACTGTAGCTCATCCCTGGCATGTTCTGTGGACCTCAAAGGAAGCCCTCTCCAAGGCCATCGGCACGGGGTTTACCACGCCGATGAGACTTTTTGAAGTGCGTGAGTTAATGGGTGGGTCTGCTTCGCCTCTCGAGGGTCGGTACGCCCATTTCGGCCAATTTGGTTTCAAGTCATGGGCGATCGGGCAGAGGGTACTTTCCTTGGCCTATCCCAGATCATGTCATTTGCAGGGCGGAAACGATGCCCTGACCCCACCGGAAGCTTGAAACCCGGTTTAGGATGTTCATCTTCTCGAATTCAAGGCAAGATTCTTACGAAAGGTGACTCATGGCGAAAATCCTACTGATTGATGACGAGGAAAATGCCCGTGTGCTGACCGCCCAGTTCCTGGAGTTGGCAGGTCATCAGGTGGTGACCGCGGAGAATGGCATCCAAGGTCATGAAAGAGCCTTGGAAAGTACCTTTGATCTCGTCATCACCGACATCATCATGCCGGAAAAGGAAGGGTTTGAAACGATCAAGGATCTCAAGAGGGAACGACCCGGTTTACCCATCCTCGCCATTTCAGGGGGAGGGGTCATCCAAAGCGATGAGTTGTTGGAAATGGCCGTTTCCATGGGTGCTTCGGTAGGTTTGAGCAAACCTTTCACGGGAAAGGCGCTTCTGGCAGCGGTGCAAAAGACCTTGGATCTGGGGGCTTGAGGTGGCCCCCGAGCCTTCCTTCTCAGGCTCTCTTTCAGGAGAATCCTCGTCGACTCGGGGGATCCTTGCCAACCGGGTGCGGATTGCTTATACCCTCTGGCATGTCCCTTCATGCCACTGTTTCTCCGGCCCGCATGGCTTTGCTGGTGATCACCCTGATTTCGACGCTGGCGCTGCGCCCTCAGGCGGCCCAACAACCTAATATTCTGTTCCTTTTTGCAGACGACCAGTGTTTTGAGACCATCCGCGCACTGGAGCATACGGATATCGAAACTCCGAATCTGGATCGCCTGGTGCACTCCGGCACCACCTTCACTCACGCCTACAACATGGGCTCATGGAGCGGGGCTGTCTGTGTGGCCTCACGCTGCATGCTCAATACTGGAAGATTCATTTGGGATGCCAACCGTGTTTTCAACCATGCCGAAAAAGAACGCGAACAAGGGCGCTTCTGGGCCGAATACATGAAGCAGGCGGGCTATAAGACCTATTTCACCGGCAAGTGGCACGTGAAAGCCAATGCGGAGAAGGCCTTTGATGTGGCGCGACACATCCGTGGCGGCATGCCCAACCAGACACCCGCCGGCTACAATCGCCCATTGCCCGATCAACCCGATCCCTGGAGCCCCTATGATCCTCAATTTGAGGGCTTCTGGAAGGGAGGCAAGCACTGGAGTGAAGTCGTGGGTGAGGATGGCATTGATTATATCGAGGATGCCAAAAAAGATGTCCGTCCCTTCTTCATGTATATTGCCTTCAACGCCCCTCATGATCCCAGACAGGCTCCCAAATCGGATGTCGATCGCTACCCTCTGAACCGAATTCAAGTCCCCAGGAATTTTCTCTCGGAATACCCTTATAAGGACGACATTGGCTGCGGCCCTGGATTGCGCGATGAAAAACTGGGGCCCTTCCCCAGAACCGAGCACGCAGTGAAAGTGCATCGCCAGGAGTATTACGCCATCATCACCCACATGGACCGCCAGATAGGGCGCATCCTCGATGCCCTCGAAGCCTCAGGCCAGGCAGAGAACACCTACATCTTTTTCACCGCCGATCATGGCCTGGCGCTGGGCCATCACGGATTGTTTGGCAAACAGAACCTCTACGATCACAGTGTCCGCGTACCGTTTGTAGCCGTAGGGCCCGGAATCAAGGCCAATGCCAAGCTTTCAGCCCCCATCTACCTGCAGGATGTCATGCCCACCACCCTTGACCTGGCAGGCGTTGCCAAGCCCGACCATGTCGACTTTCACAGCCTGATGCCGCTTCTCCGTGGGGAAACAAGCGCCTCGGCCTATGGTTCCATATACGGGGCTTATCTGGAGCTCCAGCGATCGATCACCATGGAAGGCTACAAACTCATTCTCTACCCTAAGGCTCAGAAAGCTCGACTCTACCATCTCGAAGAAGATCCGCTTGAAATGGAGGATCTCTCCCAGCGGCGAAGAGAACGCCCGCGCATGCGCCGTCTTTTCAGCCAGTTGCTTGCCCTTCAACAATCCTTGGGAGACTCATTGCCGTTGGAAAATGTCTTTACTTTCTGAATCCCAAAAGTTTGGTTGATTTGCCAAGAGACCCTCAACATACTTTGAAGACTCATTCAGCCAAACCCTTATCCAAGCATGATAAAACATACATCTTTCGCCCTTCTGGTGGTACTCGTATTTGGAGCTACGACGCTGATGTCCACCATCGCTCAGGTCAAGAAAGGCAAAACACGCCCACTGACCACCGAGCAACTGATGGCTGCCATCGTCAAGCCCCACATGACCGCCCTGAAAAAAGGACTGATCGACAGCAAACCCGCTTCGGATGAGGACTGGGAAAAACTTGCATTAAGCGTTTCGCTGCTCAACGAATCCAGTTTCATCATGATGGAAGATGGTCGCTGTCCAGACCAGGTCTGGGCCGATGCCTGTGTGAAGGACTTGCGCGAAGGCAGCGCCAGCGCGGCGGCTGCGATTGCCAAGAAAGACGTGGATGCTGCCCTGGCAGGTGCCAAGCAACTGGGTGCTTCCTGCAAGGCCTGTCACACCAAACACAAGGAGTGATTTGATTTCCTTTGGGGCCCATGCCGGGATGGCGTGGGCCTTTTTTGTTTCCTCTATCACAAAAAGTCCTACCCATGATCGACCACACCTATCTGCAGAAGGGCCTTCTGGCGACGGCTCGCTCTCATCAGGCAGGCTCCATGGCAGGCCATCTGGGCGCGAGTGTCCTTGCCGGTTATTATCTTGGGGAAGACTACCCTGATCTCCCCAAGGCCGTGATGGAAGGCATCCAGGGAGAGCTTCA
>Ga0181591_10001217_pt1 | contig 21770 bp, 4 predicted proteins | sample 071ome_33_FD_133757 | JGI IMG/M metagenome (GOLD analysis project Ga0181591, IMG submission 133757) | Coastal salt marsh microbial communities from the Groves Creek Marsh, Skidaway Island, Georgia - 071412AT metaG (megahit assembly) | ecosystem: Environmental > Aquatic > Marine > Intertidal zone...
AAGTTAGCAACCGTTGCACCCTTTGCTGAGATGTATAAACTCTCATCACCTTTGAAAATACCAACATCAATTGCATTGGTGAAGTATAACGCTGGTTGCTGAGCACTACCATCGCTCATACTGAAAGCACCAGATCCAACCGAAGTCTGGACTGTAAATAGATCTTGAGCGATCAGGTTTATTTTTTGCCTTTGGGTTTCAAAGGTGTCTGTTCTAGCAACGGATCTAAGAATTGCCATTTTTAATTAACTCGTGCAGTAGTGCCTTGATTTCAGAGATTTCTTCCTTCAAGTTATTTATGTCTTCTATGGCAGTGGAGAGGTTTTTAGTTTTTCTCCTTGCCTCAATGGCGGAGCTATCTTTGTTAATGATAGCTCCTGTATTCATATCTCTAACTAGACCATCATGACCCTGTACTTTTGCAAAATCCATTAGAATGAAGCAACAGCACGAATGTCTTGGATCTTAGGTACAAAAGCGGGATCAACTCCCTTCATCACAATCTTGACAGCAAAGGAAGAAAACTCTGGTAAATCAGAAACGCTGTACTTCAAATCTTGGTAAGAAGATTGTTTTTCAACAACTCCAGAAATTGTATTTTCACTGGTTGCAATTTCCAAGGTGTCTGGTTGTCCAGACTCATTAAAGTATACCCAGTCAATATCATCAAAGTTTTCTTGACTGGATGCCTTCTTAAATTTATAGAGAACTTGGACATCTGAAATGTTCTTGACGTTAGCGGTCAAATGAACATCAATTGCAGATGCTGGACTTGAGATGGTAACTTCTTTTGTAACATACTTAGCAACAGAAGAACTGTTCTTGGATGTATTGTCAGAAACAAAATCAACACCAGACTGATAAGTGACGGATCCAACTTCCAAGAAATTGTTTTCGTCTTCTGGTTGTGCTGGATACTTAACAAAATCTCCAACTCGGAAGATGTCTGGAAGTTGTGCAGCAGTCTCAGCATTTCTATTAAATAGAACGTTATCAATAATTCTTCCAGTGTAATCATCATTTATTGGTCTTGTATCATTTCTCAAAATCAGTTCCTGATTGAGAGTGTTCCAAATTACAGACTTACCTGTGATTACATTGTCATAAGTATCCGCTAATACTGATGGATTTCTAGCAACAATTGTAGAAGCATCTTCAATGTCAAAGAATACTTGGATTGGATTTGAATCAACAGAAACATTTGTTAATTCATCATTAGTTCCAAGAGAAACCAATTCTCCTCTTTGGAAGAATTGTGAAGTCTTGACTCTCACATAAGCAACATTACCAACCATCTTGGCAATAACACCACTTGTCTTTGTTGTCTGACCAACAATGGTTTGATTTGGAACAATTTCTGTTCCAGCATTGCCAGTTAGTTCTAATTGATAAACTGGATAGAACTTAATAACTTGATCTCTTCTACCAAATCTATTTTCTGTTCCCTTTGCGTTCTCAATTCTATTACTAATAGTCTTGATTGATGCACTTGAAAGATCGATAACAGGTGACAAGTGAGATACGGATGATTGTAAGGTCATCTTATATGTCAAAGATCTTCCAACATTGTTTAGAGTTTCGTTGATGTCCGAAGCAATTACTTTTTGGTTTGTAAAGTAATGTGGTTCATTCAAGAAAGTCTTCTCATAATCTGACTGAGAATATGAAGTGTAATTTGTTGTTGAAGAATCTACAGGGATAATATTAGTTGTCTTAACATAAGACTCAAGTTTTGTTCCTGTAAATGTCAAGTAATGAACTTGTGGATAAAGAACTTCATACTTTCTATTGTATGAAGCATAAACTTTATTTCCACCACCAACAGAGTTGGATGCTGCTTGTGAAGCAGACTTGATTGTGTAAGAATCAATACCAGAACTAGAAACCTTAAACAGGTTGCTATTTAAAGATGAAGCGGTAATACCACCAGTCTCTTGTGCTGTTCTATAGAAAACGTAAGACTTACCAGAATCTTCGAATCCGTTGTCTCTGTGAGAAACTTTTAGAACTGAGTTGTTGTTTTTGAACAATAGAGAAGAAGCATTGGAGTTAGAACTTGCGTTCGTCTCGAATGGATTGTGATCTAGAAGTTCGTAACCGAGACCTTCGTTCTTCAGTAACAACTCAGCAGGTTTAGAAATATTAAACTCTGCGCGATATAAAGTAAACTTGAGATCTTCAAAAATGTCTTCCGTCCAACTTTCTGTATTCTGTGATCTATATACAGAACCCAAAGATGGTTGTGTGGTGATAACTGTGCTAGTTGCAACATCAACTTCTCCAAGTCTTGATACCCACATGGTGTAATCAGTTGAATCGGTCTCAACAACTAAAGCATATTCGGTATCATTCTGTAAATAAACAGGATATTCAAACCCAAAGTGTGTTGGAGTTGTAGACTCTGTTACTTCGCCCTCATCGACCGCTACACCCATTCTGACTGCTGGGGTATCAATCTCTATAGTAGTTTGCAATTCGCACCCTCCAGCGCCATTTCCGACGCCTTTGACGACCACTGAAGGTGGTTCTGTGTATCCAAATCCACTTAGAGAAACTTCTGCGTTATAAATCTTGCCATCTGAAACTTCAATTGCGGCAGTTGCTGTTGCTCCACCTGGAAGTTGTGGACTTTCAATTGTTAAAATTGCGCTACTGTAATTTTGACCAGGGTCGGTAACTCTGATTCCAGAAAGTTTTCCACTATCTTTTGCAATAGTAACAGAAAGATTTGTGTTATTTGCAGCGTTTGATTTAGTTAGGTTTGCAATAACTAGGTCTTCATTTTGTACAAATGACTTACCATTATGATTGCTTAGAACAAATGTATAAACTTGTTCGTTTGTTAGGAAATATTCTCCTGAAGAAGAAGCAACCAGTTCTACATTATTTTTATCAAAGATTTGTAGAAGAGGACCAGAAGCAGCAGATGATGCTCCTGTTACTTTTTCTCCTTTGAGTAAAGTTACATTTCCACTAGCGTAACATTTAAGGAAAGTATTTGGTGAAAGAACTTTCTCCGTTCCAGGAACAATACTCTTTCCTGGTTTTTCGGAATCTACATTTGTGATGTAAGTCTTAATTGGAATATTTGTGCTCTTCTTATTGAAGAACAAGTCAACACCAGTAACAAAAACTCCCCCATCAAAGTTTTCTACCTTGAAAGTTTGTGCTAGAGGATTTGGTCTTACTGGATTATCTGTGTTGCTATCAATTAGTTGAACACCTTCATTCGATTTGAAGTAAGATGGTTTTGTCGATATAATACTTGCAGGATTTTCTGGTAGAAGTCCCGTAGCATAGTATTTTACTTCTGCATAGGTATCAACACTATCCTTTGCCTGGTTAGTTGCACTAGAAGTAAATCTGAAAGTTAGAACTCCAGATGTTAGAGAAATTTCCTCTCCACTAGTATCATAAGCAACTGTATCTACATCACCAGTCCAAGTTGTGTTTTCTAGGGGTGGATATCCTGCAGGAACAAGAATGATTCCACTGGCATTGCCATATGCATCAGTTACAATCTCTCCATTAAATGCGGACGGAGAATTGCCAGCGACTCCTGTAAATCTTAAATCTGGATTTACCCAGCGAGATACGTTTCTCCCTTCCAAGAATGCATAGATTCTTGTATTTGGTTTCATTCTTCTGATAACATACTTAACAGGAACACTTCTGGCAAAGAATGATAGTGATGTAGAAACGAGACTCTCACCAACACTCTTAGTCTGAATACCCTTGCCAATTTGATTATTTTGTGGACTAATGTTTGATGAACTTCCAACAGAAGCAGATGCTACAGATGTAGATGCCTGTTGAAGATTGTTTTCACCAAGAGAATTGATAGATGTAAATGATGTTGATGTTCCAACCCAGTTAACTACAAATGAATTATAGAGACTGGAGAAACTTTCCTTTACGTTTTCTTTTGCTAAGAAAATCTTGAATAGATCTGTATTTGTATCTACTACTAGTGGTGCTTCTGATTGATCATACCAATGATCAATCGATGGAGAAACTTGTCCATCTCCAACATATTGCAGAACAACAAATGGATTTGGATTTAGAGTTTTCGATGCAAAATTGTTTTGAATCATCGAAAGGTGTGAATATGGAAGAGTAATAATATCACCACTCTTTTGATATCCAGAAACTGCTCTTTGATCTTGTCTCGTATTTACTTCCTTGAGACTTACACAATCTTCTTTTGATTGTGGGCGAAGAACTGATTGCTGACTGTCAATACCACATCTATAGTCAAGTGATTGTAGATTGCCTACTCTATGTGCTTCAAAATTATCAACAAAGAAACCAGACTTAAATCTATCTAGTCCAATGGTGTCCTTTACCTGCATGTTTAGAGCTTGTTGCTCAAGAATGCTAAGTGTGGTGTAATACTCAAGACGCTCGATACGCTTCTCTAGTTTACCAATATCTCTCATCGTATATCTACGATTATCTACAGGAGTAATTCTTACATCCTTGCTAGACTTCGTGAATGCTGGAATGTATGCATAGAATAAAGGAACTGCGTCTTCAATTGGATCTGGTTTTGTTGGATTCAATGAAGAGTTACCTTCTTTGATAACAAAATTTCCTTTCTTATCTAAGAAAACGCCATCAATTCTATCTAAGTATTGAACTTGACTGAATGAGAAAGTATATTCCAGATTAACGTCTGGGGCAGGAGTGCTTGCTAATACAGCACCAGTTCCAGAGAAAGAACCTTCTGTGACTTCTAGAGATGCTTTATCTAGATAACCAGGAACAATTGCGTTGCTGTCTACTTTTGGTCTAAAATCGATTACATTCTTAAGTTCTACATTACCTAGAACAGATGAGTTGAATGATGGAATTTCATCTTCAGCAACTCCTGCTTCATGTAGATAACTATCAATTGTGCAGAAATCTCCTTGAGATTGTTCAAAATAATCAAAAGCAATTAGAAGTTGACCAGTTGCTGGTTCAAATCCTGGTTTCAAGACAATTCTTGATACATCATAAATTGTATCTCTTTGACCATTGTCAAAAGTATATCTGGATGTTACTTCAGTACCAGAAATCAAATTACCTGCAGTATCAACTTCTGGTGGCTGTGATGCAGTTCCTTCATAAACATAACGAAGTTTAAATGCATCGGAATATGAGAATGTTTCGACCGAATCTGCATCATAATCAGTTCCTCTAAATGGAATGACACGATCACCAGCAGAAGAAACAACGATTCTTCTATTTCTAATTGCTGTCTTAAGTCTTGGTTTTGCGTTAGAAACTTCTAGTGTAGCAGTCAACTTTAATTTGGGGAAAGTTCCATTTGATGGAATAGTTCCAAAATAAGTTGGTGGCAGATTGAGACTGATACTACCAGATGTCAAACCACTTGCATTATCAGTAGCAGAAGTAATAATAACATTATCAGAATTTACATAAATGATATCTCCTTTCTCAATGTCTGGAGCATCACCTGGATCTAGAACAGTAATGACATAATTTGATTCAGAGAAAGCGGCAAATCTTTGTGTTCCAAATGGCAGTTGTGCTGCAAATGAAATAACTCCACCTCCACTAGAAGCAGTAGTTACAAAATCTCTTCTGAAGTAATACTTAATCTTGGTATCATCCCCACCAGAAGAAATTTTGGCAACTTGCTTTGTACCTGTTTGGAATAGTAATGTTCCAGAATTGGTATTTGCTACTTTTGGTCTTAGTCTAACAATACTAGTGTTTGAAACTGTTCCTGGTAATGCAACGTCTAAGTAGATCCTTGTTTTTGAAGATCCAGAAGGAACCGTTGCATACTGAACAATAGCACGAACTAAATTGTTGTCATCATCTGAGAATTGTACGAGATCTCCTTGCTGAAGAACAACGGATGCATCAGCACTATAACTAGTAGACTCAACAAAGTTTTGACCCTTGGTTCCAAAGAATGTAAAACTTGTTACTGGAGTTAGTTCCGAATACTGCTGGTTGTCAACTACAACATCCGCAGAGAAGATGTTTGCATTTCCAGAACCATATTGACATCCAATTGATTTTACATTCTGTGGAGTGTATGTTGTTACAGAATTTCTGAACAATACGGGAACAACTGCAGCAGCACTTGAACTATTTGCATTAACAGTTATTGCTGGTGGTTGAGAGTATTCAACGGAAACAGAATTTCTATTGATAATTCTTACAGAGTATACTTCACCAGATACTGTTTTTTCTACAAGAATCTTTGAACTATCATATTCAAGTCCATTAATTAGAAGAGTTGGATTGTCTGCGTATCCAAGACCTCTTGACTGAACAATAAAGTGAGAAATTGTATTGTCCTTAGCAACTTTTACAGTATTGCCATCTTCATCTCTAAGAGTCTCTCCTGACTGGAATTTTCCAGAAAGAGTTTTTACAAACAGAATTTTTGAAGTAGAATAGTTTCCAGATGAAGTTCCTTCTACAACACCATATGCGTCACTAGTTACACCAAATACATACTTACCTTCGTCAAATGCTCCAGTTCCAGTTGGTTGCGATTCTAAAATAATTTTGGTGAAGAAAGATGGATCAAAGTAAGATAGACCAAAAATAGTATTGTAAGAAGCTTCTCCATTTCCTAGACGACCTCTAGAAAGAACAATATCGGAATCAGAATTAAATCCAGATCCTCTTTGCTCCAGATAGAAGTTACTTGGTTTTGCTTTACCAATTACAGGAGTAATAGTCTCACTATAATCAACAATTTCTCCCCACTGACTATCAACAGCACCTGCAATTGCGTCTGCTTCAGTTAAATATAATTTTCTCTTGTAATTAGAATCACCAGTATCATATTCAATCAAAATTCGTTCAACATCATCTTTGGGACCAATGATAGTTGCTTCTACAAATTGAACAGCATCTGATGGATTGATTAGTGGTTTTTTAGTTTTGGCAAATGCCAACATGGTTACAGAACCAGTTGATGTTGCTGCACCACTTTCATCTCTTGCTCTTACAAAATATAAAGTTCTAAAAGTGGTTTTTAATGTATCGTCATTGAGTGCTCCAATAACTTTATCTGGATCTGTATTGGTTACTCTGACAGTAATAGTCTTGATACCATCGTCAACACTAAAGATAGATCCTCTTCTATCTGTAGTTTGTCTGTGATCGAGTGTTGATTCTGTATCATTTAATCCAATTGAACCATCATTAAATGTTGAATATAAGAATACATCAGGATATGCAGTAAGATCAGAACCTTCTTTGTTTAGAGGAACACTTCCATAAGTATTTGTAATTCTATAGGTTGGAAGACCTTTTACTTTAAGAGTGACATTATCAGTAGAAGAACTTTCTCTTGCCTTGTTTACTTCTAGATATTTTGTCTCTTTATTTACAATTTCATATCCTTTGATATATGCTTTTCCTGGTCCAATACTAGCGACCATTTTTCTGGAAGCTTCGGACTCGGATAGACCATTGTAAAGACCAAATTCATCTACACTATAAATTCCTCTATTGCTATCTTTTTGTGCCCACTCTCTGATATCAACAGAGAAATTATCTACGACATAATCTCCACTCTCATCAAATGTTCTTCTTGCTAATGTTTGCTCAAGGACACTAAAATCAGTTGATTCGATTTTTCTTTGAATTACTCCTCTGGAGACAGTGAGTAATTGAATAAAATTCTTATCAGTAATTGCATTTAGAGCAAATTCTTTTAACTCTAATGCAATCTTTAATCTATGTGCTCCAGGAGCAGTATAGTTGGAAGATCCAATAGCATTGTCATATAATGATGTATCTTCTTCTGGAGTTACAATAGTCTCAACAATAGTAAAACCAACTTTTGCTGATGGTTTGTTATAATATTCTTCAATAACTAGAAGTTGCTCGTCATTTCTTACAAAATAACCATTGACAAAATAGATACCTTCTTCAACTTTGACAGCAGAAGCAAATCCCATTGCGGGACTTTCAATAGAAGTAACTTCTTGAGTATCAGGATTTGTGACTTGAATACTAGTTGGAAGTACACTTCCATCTGTTCCTACAACTAGAAGTGGAGTATTGACACCATCTACAACTTCTAACGTTTCACCTTGGCGGAAAGTTGGCTCTGTGTTAGAATTACCACTATTAATATAACTTACAAATACAGTATCTGCATTACCTTCGGTTGCTAGTTTAGTTGCCAATACTTTAGCAATAACACCAGATGTCAAACCAATCAATTGTTGACCAATTAACTGACTAATGTCATATTTTCTGTAAACAATATTAGTTCCATCAGAAATAGCAACTTCTGAAACTGATGATAGCTTTACATAATCTAATTTTGTATTAAGACCAACTTCACCAGGAACAACTAGTTCTCCCTGTTTAAATGCATATTTGCCGAAAGATTCAATCTGGTTCTGAAGAATAGATTGAACCTGCGTTAATTCTCTACCTTGAATAGAGTAACCAGGACGGAAAAGAATTTTATAGAAATTCTTCTTCGCGTCAAAGTCCTCGTAATAAGGATTTACATTAAGGTTAGTCTTTTGTGGCATTGTACTCCGCCAAATACTAGCATCTTGTCCCTAGTATTTAGTAGAGATAAAAAAAATCCCCCCATTTCTGGAGGGATTGATAATCTTTGTCTAAATCAGAACTCGATGACTAGTTTGATATCTTCAATTTGGTCAGGAGCACGAGTGATTAGGCGGCGGTTCTCAACGTAAATTACTTCGCCAGAGTTGTTCTCAATTTCTGGTGCTGCAAGACCCGATGCAAATGTTACACCTAGAAGTGATCCAGCATATCCAGTATCTACAGAACCAGAAGCAGCAGACAATTCACCAGTAATTGCATTTGCTGTTGATTCGAATGCTCTTACAACACCTTGATCAGTGTGTGCATCATTAGTTTGGATGTACTTAAGAACACCATCGGTTGTTGAACCGCTATCTAGAGTCCATGAAACAACTGTACCATAAGCAGTACCACCAGATACTGTCTGAACAATCTTTTCATCAACAACATAGTCTGCACTAGCACCAGTGATCTTAATTGACTTTAGACCTGATAGTGTGTCAGCGGTAGAATATGTTGTGGTTCCCCAGTTATATGGATCGGAAATAATACCAATACGACGGAAATCGTTATCAACAGGGAAGTCACCTTGACCTTCTGCGTAGGTTAGGCGAATGTTTGTCATCACACGCTTACCATTGAGTTCCGTCTCGTGATCTGAACCATGACCACCAGCAGGAGGCATTACAATTTCTAGTGCTCCAACCGCTCCGCCAGGAGTAGCAACTCCAGTTGTCAGTGCTTGGTCGCTATAAAGATTTCCGTTCGTAAGAAGAACATTAGCGTAAGTGTAACCAGAACCACGAACAACAACCGATGCTGAAGTGATGGTTCCAGATCCATTAGTAACAAACTGGACTACACCACCAACACCATCTCCCTTAACACCAGCATAAAGTGTTTGTGAAGCAGGAAGACCAGATCCAGCATCTTCTACTAGAACTACATCAACTGCACCAGAAACTGCAAGACCTTCTACGCTTTGGCGTGATGCGTTTGATGGAAGAACAATTGGCATGAAGTCCGAAGAAAGGAACTTCAAAACATCATCAGTTGGAATGGTGTACATATGCTTCCAGATGTAACCAGCACCAGACTGCTCAGTAAAGAGACCAGTTGCTGCATCCCATCCAGCACCACCAATGATTGGTTCTACTGTTGCGTTTTGTCCAGTAGCATTACCAGGACCTTCGCCATTATAGAGACACTTGAATACTTCGTATGCAGAGTTCATTACATAGAACTTAGCATCTGCAATGTTGGTTGCACCAGTTGCAGTTTGCTTGCCAATTTGACCACCAGAACCAGGAGTAGCAGAGTAATCTGGTTTCCACATATCAAACTTGGGGTTAGCAACCAAGTCCCAGTTATAACGACGAATAACCGTTCTAGCATATGCACTGCTGATACGCTTAGCAGCAATTAGATCGTCATATAGAGAAATCTTTTCTCTCTGGTTGTCTAGTGGGAGAGGTGGGATGTCCTCGGTAGCATAACGATATACGCCAGACTTAGCGGTAGCACCTGTGTCAGAACCACCAGCACCACCAGTACGGCACTTGAGATCGGATGCCAGTGCAGGAGCAGACTGAGTTCCGTTGCTGCCAAAAACGTCGGTTAGAAGAAGGGCACTATCATAAACAGCAGCGATTGTTGCACGGAAACCAGTTGTGGCGTAAGTTCCAATATAAACTTCATCGCCAACTGTAAATGAAGTAGCATTTTGTCCGTAGATTTCTAGGTATGCTCTCCATGGCTGCGGACGACCCACAAAGAAATACATCCTAGAGCGTTCGTCACTCGTGTCACTAGGACCTTCTTCAAGCGACTCAAGGAATTGTTTCGCGTTAAAAATTCTAAACTTATCAGAGATAATAGCAGCCATTGGTTTTTTCCGACGTGATTTGTGCCTGAGTTATTTATATTTATGCCTTTATTTAGGTAATTGTAGTTGGCATTACTTCAGTGGTTCCTGAAATAATGAATCCTCCGTTTCCAGGAGTAGTCTCGTGCTCACGGACAACTTCACATCCAGTAAATGTTGTTGCCGTCTTTCCAGTGTAAGATAGAACATTCATTCCAAATCCAACTCCACTGGTGTAGATAAGTAGATGACCACTATCTGGGAAGTGAGTTGTATCTGGTACTGCTACAACTGTTCCCGAACCACCAGCACTTCCTCCTTGAATTGTTGTAGTGTTTGTTGCAATTCCAACAGGAGTGTTAAATGATGGCGAGGAAAGATTGAAGTATTCTCCACTCTTTGTGTAACTGGTATGTCTATTTTCCGTAAATTCTCCAAGCGTCAAAGCAGCGAAATATGAATCAATCTGTTCAATTGTGTATTCTGAAACTTCAAATTCACCACCATCATATCCTAGATCAAATGATCCAATAGTTGCTCCAACCTTAGCAACTGTTAGTGATTGTGAGATGAATGGATTGTATAATCCTTGAATTTTGTTTCTGAATGCAATGCTTGTACCATCTCTCTTGTCAACAACATATTCTACAAGAGTTACAGATCCCGTTCTAGTTGGAATTGGATCTGGAATAAAGATTGTTTCAATATAATAGTCAACAACACCACTATTTGGTGGCATCAATACTACTTCCAAAGTAGTTTCTGGACTTACTACTTCAGGTGAAATAATCTGATACTGAACCTTACTTTCTGCACCATTTTGTGCGTATCCAACACTTATCGTAGAAACTTGAGATTCTGCCTCAACAGCAACAACACCACCGAAGGATACAGATACTGGATCTGGAATTTGTCTGATATAAGTTCCTGCTGCCCAATTTTGTGGGGTAGTTCCTTGTAGTCCTCTATCAACATATAAGAATCTATCGCCAAGTTTTAATGAATACTTGACAACTTCATCTCCTATCAATAAATAACCAACTTCTTTGAATCTTGATGTATCTGCAATGTAAACAATGAGATCATCAAAGTCAAGATCAACTTGTAAGAATGCAGCAACCTCAAAGAAGTTGATGTTAGACAATGCATCATTAGGAAGAAGATTAACAAATGATGTTGTAATCTGTCTATTGAAAGATACAACATTGTTGCTTACAATGCTCTCTACTGTGCATGTTACATAAGTTGGTTCTGATGCTAGATCAAATACCTTAACGTCATCAGCAAATACTTCGTATTCAATTTCACGTTTTATAGTAACGTTTGCAATGGTATTTTGCTGCTGAAGATCTAGTTGTGAAATAATTTGTCTATCGCTTACATATTGTGCTGTAACAACAGAAGATTCAATAAGGACTTCAGACAGACCAGCATCACTGATGAGCTCAATGCTGCTTGAAGCTGTCATTGTAAATCCATCAACCCTTGGATTTACACCAACACTAATTAGAGATACACCGATATCTCTTTCTGTGAGGATGTCATAAGATCTAGAGACAATAATTTTTGGAGCCGCAGTGTATCCAGAACCCGCATTAAGTAAGTCAACACTGAGGATTTGACCTTTACTTACTAGCACATTTGCACTAGCACCGCCACCATCACCATTCTGAGGAATAAATTTCAGAACTGGAGGTGTGAAGTATTGGTATGCAGTTGGTTGTGTTAAAGGTTCGTAACTACGCTGATTCCACTCAAGTTTTTCAATTCTGCCAGTAAGGTTTCCATTTTCATCTTTCTCCATTACAGCAACAACAGAGAGACCTTCTCCTCTTGTTACTCCAGTGTAAGACTCAATTGAGACAGAACCATAGATGTCATCTGTTAATTGTTCTCCAGGTCTTCCATCCTTACTGGTAGTTTCATTAGGGAGAAGTTTGATAGATCTAAAATCATCTTCTCCATCTACTCTAATTTTGTCACCGTTTGACAAAGAAACAAATGGATTTCTGTAAAACTTAGCAAAGAATGATCCAGTCCACAATGCGCTATCGTCTTTTAGAAGTTTTTTACCTGTGTCATCTGTTTTGTATGTCAATGAATAACTTGTTATATCAGATTGTGGCATAACATATCTCAAGTCATATGCACCAGCAACAGCAAAAATAATATCATTTCCTAAGATTTGTCCATTGTTTCCTCTTATTGAAAATTCAACGCTAGTATTGCTAGTTCTAAATGTATCTTTAATAGCACCAATAATATTGTATGTTCCGTTGGAGGTATTTTGAAGAATATGAATTGGGAATCCAATCTTTTCACCCATCCAAGCATACGCAGTCAGAGCGTTTATAGAAGATTCAGTTGCCACAAGACTTAATGTGCCTTGAGCAAAATATGTGTCTGGTGCAAAATCATAAATGTTTAGAATTTGACCAACGTCTCTTCCATATAGATAACGAATATCAATCTTCATCTCCTTTTTAATAGGAACATTGAAGTAAATATTTGGACCAGAGATTGTGTATGAATATGTCTTTCTTTGTAGAACACCATCAAGGAAAACATAAACATTATCTTCAGATTCAATGTTTTGAACTGTGTTGTCCTCTACATCCAAAATTAAGAAAGGACCATTTCTAACTCCATCAACCAAGTCATAATCAATTGTCAACCTCTTGTAATTTCCTACACCAACACCAAATACTTTTTCCACAGCAGTTGGTTCACCAATTGTTTTCGCACCAAGATCTTGATCCCAAATTGGTGGGGTATCAAACTTAAGAACGTTGGGAATTGTAGTTCTGTCAATAAAATAAGAATCAAATAGTGGATATGTTTCTGTAAACTTAGGTCTTTGAAGAACTGCGTTGAGTGTTAAGAATAGATTCTCATCTTTCTCCGTATTAACAGGAGTTCCATCTTCCCAATATAATTCAAATTGTTTTGTTTCACCATCAATATAATCTGGTAAAGTTTGCTCAACTAAATTTGCGTTGAGTAAATCATCCATATTATTGTATAGAGAATTTACAGAAGAGATTACATCGGCACATTCTTGTCCAATTAGAAGTGGATCATTAATAATATTGTAATTTGAATATGTTGGAGTTTGTGACCAATATCCAGACTTGTTTTCATTGATTTCAACAACTTCAACCAATCCCTTTCCTTCGGACAGAATAGTATCAAGAATACTATGGAAGCTGTTTAGTGCGCTTTCAACTTCTACGCAAACTGGGAACAATGTGTCTACCAGAACATTTGGATCTGTCACTGGAGTAATAGCAGTATAAGTTCCTGTTGGTAGAGCATTTCTCATAGCAGAAATCATTAGGTTCTTGGCATACTCATAAGTTGCCAATGTCTCTGTCAATTCATCATTGATATAACCAAGTTTGTTTCCTTTATAGTATAGTTGTGCAAATTCAACTACCTTTGCATTGCCACCTAAGCGCAAGTGATAAACATATGCATCAATCAAATATCCCAGATCTCTTTGACATTTTGTTTGTACTGCATATGTACCGCCTGATGCAAATTGATCGGTATCGAATAATATTCCAGTTACTGTATAACCATAACTTCCTTCATTTTTAATTCTAACAGAAGTAATTCTTCCTTCAGAATCTGTAAATGCTTCTGCAGTTGGTAAGAATTGACCAGAACCGAATGTTGTTAGTGTTGGAGTTGGATTTTTAATATATCCATATCCACCATCATTAATAACGAACTCAGTAAAACGTTTTACCAAACATGTGGCATCCAATGTAGTAATTGGAGATCCGCCAATTCCACGAATGTATACAACTTCACCGCCAGCAGCATATCCTTCACCTGTCCTAGTAATCCAAATATTAGATATTCTCTTACCAAGAATGATTTCTGCTTCAGCGTTACCATCAATAGTAATTTGCTTGTTTGAATATCTTTCTTGTGGATTTCCATCTCCATCTACAGGACTGCCAATTACATATCCAGTAATTTCAATAGATGTTACAACATCTCCAGTCAAAATAGCAGTAGCTTGCAATTCGGACATGTCTCCACCAAGAATCACTTCTGGAGGAGTGCTGTAACCAGATCCGCCATTGGTAACGTTAATAGATTTAATATATCCGTTAAGTTCTAAATCTGCATTTAAATCTGTAGAAGTACCAATTGTTTGTGTTGGATTTACTATGCTATTTGCACTTGGGAAAGTGTAAATTAATGGCGCTTCTTCATAACCATCTCCAGTATTATTAATAATAACCCCACCTGGATCTAGTGATCTAACTGTATTAATTGTAATATTGGCATTTTGTCTGGTTGCACTTGGATCTTCCCAATTCAACGCTGGATATGTTGCTTTTGCCCATCCAATTGCTTCTTCTTGAATATATGCTTTATTAATGTTGATTAAATTTGAAGCATCATAGAAAGTACCATTATTAATAGCACTTAAATAAAATGTTGCTTGATCGCTACCAGAGAATGATGGTGGAGTAGTTACAATATCGCCAGGTTCAACAATAAAAGTATTTCCAGGTTCAACAGCACCTGTGCTTGTAGGCAACACAACATTTCCAGAAGTGCTGCCATTTAATGTAGTTGTTCCTGCAGATGCTCCGCCACCACCACCAGAGTTTGCTAATGCTAAATTTGATAGTGTAATTTGTGTAGCACTGTCGATAGAAACAATTCTGGTTCCTGCTGGATACGCTCTACCAGAACTTACATACATTCCAATTGCAATGTGATCTGTATTAGTTACATTCATCACATTGGATCCTTGGATATAAGTTACATCAATATCAATGTAATCCCAATTCTTAATTGCAAGTTTTGCTAATCTAGTAGCATATGCAAAAATTCCAAGAGACTCTTGTCTATAATTTCTAATGTATAAGTAATCAGTTCCAGATTCAAATGCAGAGATATAATTAGTAGTCTTTACGTTACCACCAAATCTAATATCATGTTGTACAGCATCTAGAATATAACGAATGTTATTTTCATAATCATCTTTCTTAGTGCTCCAATCTAAATTTGGATATGTTGCAATACCATATCCAATAGTTTCTTCAATGATGAAGTCGGCATTTCTCTCAATTTGATTGGCAGCATCAATCCATCTTCCATTTCTTTGGAAAATGTTTCTAATCTTTTTGAGATACTTATTATTGTATTGATTGTCTTTAAATCCAAAGTATCTTCCGTAGAATGTAACTCCATTGTATGAAGAGGTTTCTCCACCTTCTCCAGTCTGCTTTACGCCAGGACCCAATGGAGGAGCAGAGAAGACAATCTTATCTTGACTAATTGTATATGCTACTCCTGGTTCTTGTAGAACACCATCAAGTGTTACTACAAGAGTTCTTTCTGTAGAAGTAAACAACGCAACATCACTTTCATCTCTAAGTTGGAAAGATGTTGATCCTTGAATCTTTCCATCGGTATCATAGTATCCATCAAATGGATTCTTGTGCCACCATGGGTTTCCATCGGCAATAGTAGCATCATAGAATCCAGGTGTTTGATTATAAATTCTTACTTCGAATGCTCTAATTTCGTTGAAGTTGAATTCGCTAGTAGCAGCAGTTCCTACGCCTCTTCTAACTCTTTGACTCTCTACTTTCTGGATAGTTTGAGTTACTACTCTTCTTGTATTTTCAACAGTGATTTTATTCTTATTTGGATCCCAGAGTTGGATGACACTAAAGTGTGATGTCTTGGGTGGTTGCTGTGGCATTTCTGCTGCAGCATCAACCTCTACATCTACCTGACCAAATAACTTAAATCCTGCAGGGTGGGTTGTGGACTTAATTAATTCACGCCATTGATCAATTGGAGTTTTGGACTTTACAACGTAAGAATAATCTTGATAGAAGAAGCTATCTGTAATCTTTTGGTTAGATACACCAAGTTTTCCTCTATCGGAAGTGTAGTATCCTAAGTTGTCGTAGAAACTTCTAATATCATCCGCAAATCCTGTTACGAAGATTTTGTGAACTAATCCACTCACTGGATTTAACAAAGATTCGATATTATAGTTTTCTCTAATAATTCCTTCTACTTTTTCTAATTTTAGAAGATTTGATCCAAATCTCCATTCAGTAACAACACCCCTAGCAACTTCTGTACCATCAATTCTCTGAACTACAACTTCGCCATTACTAAAGTTTCCAGTATAATTTCTTAATGCAAGTGCATAATTTGATTTAAATTTAGATCCTACAGTTCTGTCTAGATGATAAGCACCACCATTTCTGGTAATAGTAACACTCTTAGGAACTCCAATGGTATTGCTTAGTGCATATGCTTCTACTTCACCTTCTACAACTTTTACAACAGGAGCATAAGTGTATCCTTTACCACGAGAAACAACATTAATTGCAAAAATTTCACCATTCCTTACAATAACGTTAAATCTCGCATCAACACCATCACCATCAACAATAACTAATTTTGGATTGACATAGTTTGATCCTTTAGTATCAATTCTTACGCTATTAATGGTTTTTGTTGTTTCATCAAAGATAACTGTTGCAGTTGCTCTAAAATTCTCGTTTGGATCAACACCAGATACTACTGGAACTTTCTTGTAGTTTAATCCCAAATTAACAATTCTAGCAGAGTTAATCTCGCCAACTGCAAACTGACCAGTAGTTGTATATGTGATATCTCCAGATCCATCCCACAAAGGAGTTGATGATACATCATAAACAAATCTAGTTGGAGTTACATATGTAACTTTTTTTGATCCTTGAAGTGGATCTGTGTCAATCTTAAAATATGATCCTTCAGAATCTACAACATTTTTTCTATCAAAATAGTAGAAGTTTGTGAAATCAGTTCCTCTCTTTGTTTGATAGTTGTTGTCTGATAATCTAGAACCAAATCCAAATTTGACATCTGTAAATGATCCTGCATTTCCAGGTAATACATTTGATTCTACTTTTTCAGCAGTAATCAAATTATAATTTTTACTAGGACTAATATCAAAATAAGTCCCAGTAAGAGAAGAGTGAGAAGTATCAAATACGTATTTGTAATACTCTTGAATATTAATATTTGGATTTGGTACAAATGTAATATTATCTTCAGAGAATTCGAATTTGTATCCGACAGGATCTGCAGACTTAACTGCAACCAAACGAGAAGGAGAACTAGAATCAAAGAAACTTGAACTTAACTTCACATCATTTGCATTTGATTTCAGTGTCCCATAATCATAAACAATTACAATTTTTTGAGTTTCTGTGTCATATGATTGAATATAACCAGAATACAATCCAGAGAAAATTTGATAGTTGGAATCAAAATTATATTGTGGATTGTATAAAGAAATTTCTTTGCCATTAAAGTGGTCTTGATTTGCAGTTCCTTCTTGTGCTCTCTCTACGATTAAAGTGTTACCTATAATAGAAGATACTCTAACAATTTCATTTCCAACAGAAACCAAATCTCCATCGGCAAATGCTTTTGCATCAGCAACTAATAAGGAAGTGTTATTAGCAGCAAATCCAACATGATCAACATACAAAGCAAGTCTTTGTGTACTTGTAGATGCTCCAGATCTTACAAGACTCTCATCTGCAACTCCCAGGTAATCTGCTTTTACATAACCAGTTCCTTTAGATTGAAGAGTAATTGATGAAACTACACCAGCATCTGATACTTCAATAATAGCAGTTGCTCCACTACCAGAACCCCCAGTCAATTCAACATTATTATAAGTTCCTGGAGTATAGTCAGCACCACCATTTAAAACCTGATATCTTCCAATTCCAGTATCATTAATAGTTGTTTTTGCCTTTGGTGGAAGTAAAACTGCTTCTTGATATAGTCTCTTTCTTAGATAGTAAGTTTTTGTTTTTGTTGTATCATCTGGATTGATGCTAACATCAATACTATCTCCAATTCCAAGACCATGCTCATCTGCTGTTTCAATTAGAGCAACACTTTGATTAACATCAAATGGTTCTAAATTGTCGCTAAGTGATGTTAATCTTACAATTCTTGTTCCAGATGTATTGAACAAGTCATCTGATTGTAGGAAATAATTATCATCTACAATCCAAGTTCCTGATGTAACTTTAATTTGTACAACGTTTTGTGTTACAGTTCCTTCTAGAATAGTTGCAGTTGCAATTGGAGGGTTAACTCCATCAGTTAAACTTAACGTTGCACCTTCTGTATACGAACTTCTTTGATCTAGTAAGATAGAAAATGTTTTGATATCTGCAGAAAATGTTCCTGTGTTGTCAAATGTTCCTACTACATTTTTAAGGACAATTAGATTATCATTTTTAACTGTTCCTACAATAGTTCCAGAAGCAGTAGAAGATGGTTGTCTTAATGTATCATCGGCAAACAAATATGCTGTTTGTATAGTTTGTAGTTTTACTACTTTGTCTTCTTTTGATTGTAAGTAATTTACAGATCTTCCCTTGACCGAAGAAATGATTGCTTCTACTTCAGAACCATTTGTTCCAGTGTTATCAAAATAGAATTGTGAATTTACAGAGAAATTATTAGAAGATGATAGAACTTCAATTTCGTCTACATTTCCTGAGTTTACATCAGAAATAAACGCTGATAAACCAGCACCATTTCCTTGCATTCCAGGAACGAAATATTTCTTGGAGTTCTTAGGAATATCATTTTGATTGATATTCGAATTATAATTGCTGTCTACTGGAAGAGAATAGAAATTCTTTCCAATAAAGTATGGATACTTGGGAATCTGATTATTATCAATAGTCAAAAAATATGCATAAGTTCCTCTTGGAAAATCTGGGGTAACACAGAATCTTCCATTATTTTGATCTAGGGAACCACTCTTGTGGGTATATGTATAGTCATTTACAAAAGATCCAAGTGGATATTTGCTGGTAGAAGGTCCATTTGATCTGCTGCCATTGAGAGAATAACTTGAGGTCATTCTTACAATGGGTGATTGTAGATCTAGTGGATTCTGATGTGCAAAAGGTCCATAGATTGGATTGCCATCATATGCAAATCCAAGGATTGGTGAGTGAGTTTTAGTTGCTGGTTCTGTTCCAGAACTATTGATATTGTCTCCAAGTGCAACTCTCAGTGCTTTTGGATTTGCGACATATCCATATCCATACTCCAAAACATTGTTGTAGTTTTGGAAGATGTATCCATATTCAGTGTCTAGTTCACTTTCTAATTTTTTGAACCTGTTGAAATTCCATTCTTTTAGTAATGGAATTCCTGTTGCTTCTTGACCAACCGCAATAATATCAACTACTACAGTATTTTGATTGTAGAAGTTTCCTTCATCAATTTTAGTAAATCCAGTGATTTTTCCTTCGGTATTAACGATAGCTTCGTAATTTGCAAATCTTCCTTTTCCAGCAGTATCTGTAATTCTAACAATAGGTGGTGATGAATAATACTCACCAGGATTATCAATGACTAGACTGGTTACTCTTCCACCAGTTACGATTGCTCTTACTTCTGCTCTTCTACCAGAAGTAATGGTGACTTCTGGAGTTACAGGAAAAATATCAGCAGTATCTACAATAATTCTTTCTACAACCTGTCCAGAAAGGATAGCTCTTGCTTTATTTGGAACTTGATCAATTAGAACGAATGGAGGTTTTATATATCCTCTACCTTGATTATCAATTTTAATTTCTTCTAACTTACCAAAACGAATGCTTTCCTTATCTTTGTGACTATAGATACGAACACCATTTACAAGAATTCCAGTATCTGTTTTTGGAGTTTCATATACTTCAGTAGTTCTTGTTGCGTTCTTTCTGATGATTCTTAAGATCTTTTGATCTAAAAGAGTTTGGTTGATAGTTGATCCATCTAAAATTTTGTGTGATGGGAACCCAGAACTAGTTACATAAAAATATTGATCGTCTTCAAAAACAGATGACACATCTGTCGGTACTTGATCTAATGAATTTTCTACATTAGGTAGAGTTGGAATATAAACACCATTACCTTGATCAAACAACCATCTAGACTGATTTGTTTGTGGATTTACAATTTTAGGGTCTGCTGTAATAAATCCTGGTTGTGATACTTGAATCTTATCTCCAGGATTTGAATATGGCTGAGCATTTTCTGGTGATAGTTGATAAACAATACCAAAAGTAATTAAAGTTACATTAGAACCAGTGATCTTTACTGGTTTATATACAGAAGTACCAGATGTATGTAAAATAGCATTAGATGGTTCTCTGTTGTCAATAATAAACTGAGTTACATTTTTATCTGAAAATGTAATCTCTTCTTCTCCAATTAAAATTGAACCAGTAGATTCCCAACCAATAGTAGAAGATACATTGATCCTATCACCAGTTGAAGATACACCTGATAGATCTTTTTCCAGTTTTGTCTTTGTTGAGATGGCAAAGTCGCCATTTACAGTCTCTGGAGCAAGAACGATGTTCCAAATATTTTCATTGTCGGAAGTACCATCTGCAAAAACATTATCTACAATTGCATCAGCATATGCATATTCAGCAGTTTCCTGTTGAACAATTTTCTTTCCAATTAAATCCTTAGGGTCTCCAGAAACTACTTTTACTTTTAGCGCATATACATTAGTCCAATCTGAATTAGAAGACTTATATGTAAAATCTCTTGGTTTATAAACTTCTGGTTTATTATTTACATCTTGAGCAACAATTGTGTTGAAGATGAATTTAATCGAACTATCTGTTCCTTTTGTCTGATAGAACTTTTGGATGTTCTTGATTAATGTTCTTTTGTCAACTTCTCCCTTCAAATATTTTTCTGGGAAAGATCCTAGATATTGCTTTTCGAAATTTTTTACGAAAGCATACAAAAACAAGTTGCTTACGTTGTGAACTTTTTGACCAGAGTTATGTGGCGCTGCTTCGGTACTGACAAATTTGCTAGATCCATATAGATCTCCAAGAGAAGTGTTACCACTAACACCTCTAAAGCATTCTTGGAACTCTGTATCTGTTCTAGTTGCATAGAAAATAATTTCATTATCAATGCGGATGTATCCATTCTTCTTAGGGAATGATTGTGCATCCTGAACAGTAATAGTCGTATCACTATTAGTGATAGTTGTTGCTAATACATCGTTCTGTTTGAGAAGATTTTTCTCATAAAAATCAATGTCGGCATATTTTTGTAAGTTACTAATAACATCTAATGTGCCACCCTGAACTTCCTGTGATTCATAATACTTCTGAATGAACTTTGCAAACAGTTCGTATTCAGTAGAAATGAATTCAGGAAGCTGCGACTCAATTAGAGTTGAAATTCTCTTAGTCTTTACAGCAGCCATTTACTTACTCTTTATATGCGGTGAAACTTGAATTCGCTATATCAACGTCCAGGTATGCCTCACGGA
>Ga0181591_10001228_pt1 | contig 21680 bp, 18 predicted proteins | sample 071ome_33_FD_133757 | JGI IMG/M metagenome (GOLD analysis project Ga0181591, IMG submission 133757) | Coastal salt marsh microbial communities from the Groves Creek Marsh, Skidaway Island, Georgia - 071412AT metaG (megahit assembly) | ecosystem: Environmental > Aquatic > Marine > Intertidal...
CATCGGCTGCCGGCACCCCGAACTTATTGTCTCGAAGACCCGTGGCGATATACGGGTGAGTGTTTGGATCCACATCGGGGTTGATCCGAATACCGATTGGCGCCTTTTGGCCAAGAGAGAGGGCAACCGCATTTACCCGTTGAAGTTCTTCCCCGGACTCAATACTCAGGATCCGGACGCCGGCCGTCAGGGCCTTTGCGATTTCATCGCTCGACTTGCCGACGCCTGAGAAAACCACATCGCTGGCACGACCGCCGGCGGCAAGGACCCGAGCCAATTCTCCTCCGGAGACAATATCGAAACCCGCGCCAAGACGCTCGAGTACCTGAAGGACGGCGAGATTGCCGTTGGCCTTGACGGCGAAACAGATGTGATGCGGCCAGTCACCAAAGGCCTCGTCGAATACCCGGTAATGGCGTTCCAGGGTGGCGCGCGAGTAGACATAACACGGCGTCCCGACACGCTCGGCGATGGCCGAAAGCGGAACCTCCTCTGCGTACAGCCGATCCTGTCGATATCCGAAGTGATCCACGTTCGGATTAACTGTCGCTGTCTTCGGACTCTTCTGAGGCGGGCGTTTCAGGAAGATACAACGGGCCTTTCTGGCCACAGCCTGCGCTCAGCACGCTGGCACCCAGCGCAAGCGCCACCAGGGCGAGTGCGGTCGCCTGTCGAGCCCGGCTCAGCTTAAGAAATACCATCCCAGTCACCGTTCTGCCAAAACCTGCCTGGCCTGCGCGGCAGCCAGACGCACCTGGTCAGGGGCCGTTCCGCCGATGTGATTCCGTGAGTGCAGCGACCCTTCCAGCGTCAGGATCTCAAACACGTCTTCGTTGATTCGATCACTCACGCCCCGCAGTTCTTCAAGCGACAAGGCGTCGAGTTCCCGTCCTGATGACTCGGCGAGCTGTACCGCCGTTCCCACAACTTCATGCGCATCACGAAAAGCCAATCCCGCGCGCACCAGATAGTCCGCAAGATCTGTTGCTGTCGCATGCCCGCGGCTCGCAGCATTTCGCATCCGTTCTCGGTCAAAGGTCATATTCGGCACCATCGCAGCCAGCACCCCCAAACAGGCATGGGCGTTATCGAAACTGTCAAAAAGCGGCTGCTTGTCTTCCTGATTGTCCCGATTGTAAGCGAGCGGCTGCCCCTTCATCAGTACCAGCAGTGCCGTCAGGTTTCCCACGGCCCGGCCGCTCCTGCCGCGCACCAGTTCTGCCACATCAGGGTTTTTCTTCTGCGGCATGATGCTGGATCCGGTGCAGAAGGCATCACCCAGATCCACAAACCCAAAATGCTGAGACGCCCACAACACCAGTTCTTCGGCCATCCGGGAAAGGTGCACCATCATCAGAGCAACCGCTCCGCAGAATTCGAGGATGAAATCTCTGTCGGATACGGCGTCCAGGGAGTTGCTGCAGACACCCTCAAAGCCCAGGGTAGCGGCGGTCATGTTCCGGTCGATGGCAAACCCGGTGCCGGCTAGCGCGGCAACACCCAGCGGGGACAAATTGACCCGCTTGCGGCAATCCCCCAAACGCTGCCAGTCTCTTTCCAGCATGGCGTTCCAGGCGAGCAGGTGATGGCCGCAGGTCACGGGCTGGGCACTCTGCATATGGGTCATCCCCGGCATGACCGAGTCAGCTTCCGCCTCGGCAAGGTCAACGAGCGCGTGCTGCAGCGCAGTGAGATCGGCCTGCAGCTGATCAATTGCGTCGCGGGTAAAGAGCCGCATATCCGTGGCGACCTGGTCGTTGCGCGAACGAGCAGTGTGCAGTTTCTTGCCAGGCTCGCCGGCGATTTCGGTGAGCCGCGCCTCGATATTCATATGCACATCTTCGAGTGCTGCGCTCCACACAAAGCGATCGTCCGCGATCTCCTGTGAGATGGTCTCGAGGCCGTCGATGATCGCGCTGCAATCCGCTTCGCTGATGATTCCACAGGACTTCAGCATCAGGGCATGCGCCCGCGAACCAGCGATGTCGTATTCGGCGAGCCGGCGGTCAAAATGTTCTGAGGCGGTAAAGGCCTCCACGGTCGTGTCGGTCCTGCCGCTAAAGCGCCCGCCCCAGAGTTTGTCGGTTGCCATAGTGGTCTCCGGAGCCGCTACCTGAACCCAGGCGGGCTGGTGTACCGGCGAAGTGCGGCCGGATACGGGTGGATCGTGCTATTGCAGCGCCGACATGTAGACCGAAAGCGCATGGATCTGCTGCGCCGACAGCCGGTGGGCGATCGGGCCCATGATCTTGCCGGCGCGCTGACCAGACTTGAACGCCAGCAGTTGGCCCTCCAGATACTCGGGCCACTGGCCTGCGACCCTCGGGTAGTTCGAGGGCATACCACGCCCCGCCGGACCATGGCACGCCATGCATGCCGGCACTGCAAGCTCGGCCGAACCGCCCCGATAGAGGGATTCGCCCTCGCTGGCGAGCGCGAGCTGATCTTCACTGATGCTTCGCGGCGCGATTGTCTGAGACGCATACCACGCATCAAGATCAGCCATATCCTCGGCACTCAGCGGCTGCGCCAGCCCCATCATGATGGCGTTGGCCCGCTTGCCTGATTTGAAGGCAGCCAGTTGTCCGGCGATATATCCCGGCACCTGTCCTGCCAGCGACGGGAAGCCTGAATTGGCACTGTTACCATCCGCCCCATGACAGGCCACACAGGCCTGCGCCTTCGCCTCGCCCGCGGCGGGATCACCGGCAATCCCCTGAGCTGAGACACCAGTCATTAAAATGGTCGTGATGATGAATACCCACCGATTCATTAAACTGCTCCTGTTGTTAACGCGCCCGCTGACCGGGGCAGCCTGCGCCTGGCAGGCCTGTACGCCCGTGCGGAATTCAGTCGCGGGCCTGCATCGGGACCCGTGCTGCCTGTGACCAGACCAAAATCCAATTATACCCTGTGACTTCAACCACCTGCGAACCTCAACTGCTGCGACAGGCCGAGTATTACTGTGCCGCACACCATCCGCGCGACTGGATGGACGATACCGGCGCAGAGGTGGCATTCGCGGGGAGATCCAACGTTGGAAAATCCAGCGCGATCAATGCCATTACGTCGCGCAAAGCCTTGGCACGCACCAGCAAGACCCCGGGCCGAACCCAACAGATCATCTTTTTTCGCCTGGATGATCATTTCCGCCTGGTGGACCTGCCCGGCTACGGCTACGCCAAAGTCCCGGCAGCCCTGCAACAACACTGGGAAAAAACCGTTCAGCGTTACCTGGAAGAACGGAAGACCCTGCGGGCACTGATCCTGCCCGTTGACTGCCGCCGCGAGCCTACCGCGCCGGACCGCAAGTTGATCGAATGGTGTGCGACCGCTGACCTGCCGATCCATATCCTGCTGACCAAGTGCGACAAGCTGGGCCGCGGCAAGAGACTGCAGGCGTTGCGCGATGCCAATAAGTTTTTACAAGGGATGCCGCTCGTTACCACGCAGCTTTTCTCGGCCACCCAAAGCATCGGCGTCGATGAAGCGCGCGAGCGCATCGCTGAACTGCTTTCTCAGAAGGCGTAAATCCCGCCCGTCAGCTGTGTGCCTGCGCCCAGTTGATGCCGCTGCCGACGTCCACTTTCAGCGGCACAGCAAGCTGTGCCACCGAGGACATCATCTGGGCCAACGCCTCCGATACGCGATCCGTCTCTGACTCGGGCACTTCCAGAACCAACTCATCGTGCACCTGCATGATGATGCGGGCACCGCACTCATCGTCAGTGAGCCACTTGTCCACGGCCAGCATCGCAAGTTTGATGAGATCCGCTGCTGTTCCCTGCATCGGCGCATTGATCGCAGCACGCTCTGCCGCCTGCCTGCGTGCATGGTTACTGGAACTGATATCGGCCAGGAAAAGACGACGGCCGAAAACCGTTTCCACAAAACGCTGTTCCCGCACCTGGGCCCTGATCTCGTCCATAAACGTACGGACACCCGGATACCGCTCGAAATAAAGATCGATATATTCCTGCGCCTGACCACGCTCAATGCCCAACTGACGCGCGAGGCCAAAGGCAGACATGCCGTAAATCAGTCCGAAATTGATCGCCTTGGCGCTGCGCCGCTGGTCACCTGAAATCTCCTCGGCTGGCGTGCCAAAAACTTCCGCAGCTGTCGCGCGGTGTACATCCTCTCCTTTTTCAAAAGCGCCCAGTAGGCCTTCATCAGCGGACAGGTGGGCCATGATCCGCAGTTCGATCTGGGAATAATCCGCCGCAACGAGCTGGCTCCCTGGTGCGGGAACAAAGGCTTCGCGGATGCGCCTGCCCTCTACCGTGCGGATAGGGATGTTCTGCAGGTTCGGGTCACTGGAGGAGAGGCGTCCGGTCGCCACCGCTGCCTGGTGATAGGAGGTATGCACCCGTCCCGTATCGGGATTCACCAGAGCAGGCAGTTTCTCGGTATAAGTGGATCGCAGTTTGCTCAAACCCCGGTGCTCCAGAATCAGGCGCGGCAACTCGTGCTCTTCGGCCAACTCTGCCAGGACGCTTTCCGCGGTTGACGGCTGCCCCTTGGGTGTCTTGGCCAGCACCGGCAATTCCATTTTCTCAAACAGGATTTCCTGTATTTGTTTGGGCGAGGCGACATTGAAAACCGAGCCAGCTTCTTCAAACGCCATCGCTTCCAGCTCGGCAATGCGTTCGGCGAGTTCGGCACTCTGCGTCGCCAGCATGTCGCAGTCCACCCGCACACCGGTACGCTCGATCTTCGACAGCACCGGTACCAGAGGCATCTCAATCTGCTCGAACAGGTCATACTGACCTTGCTCTTCCTGTAGCCGGTCAAACAGCACCTGGTGCAGGCGCAGCGTGACCTCGGCATCCTCAGCGGCATAGGGACCGGCGTCCTCCAAGGGCACTTCGTTGAACGACAGCTGGTTCTTGCCTTTGCCCGCCACCTCTTCAAAAGAAATGGTCTTGTGGCCGAGATACTTGAGCGCCAGCGTGTCCATGTCATGGCGCGACCCGGTGCTGTCGAGGACATAGGATTCCAGCATCGTGTCAAAACGCATGCCGGCAAGCGTAATGCCGTGGTTGCTAAGCACAGTACAGTCGTACTTAAGGTTCTGACCGACCTTTTCCTGATCCGGGTCCTCCAGCAAAGGCCGCAATGCCTCCAGCACTTCTTCGCGATTCAGCTGCGAGGGCGCATCAAGATAATCATGCGCAAGCGGGACATAAGCCCCCTCACCAGGTTCGACTGCAAAGGAGACGCCGACAATCCTTGCCCGCATGGCATCAATGGATGTCGTCTCAGTATCGAAAGCGAAAAGCGGCGCCTTGGAAAGGCGCTTAAGCCAACGTGAAAAGGATTTCTTATCCAGCACCGTTTCATACTCAGCGCTCGCCGTGGCGCTGTCTTCCCGCGCTTCGTTGAGCCCGCCCAGGTCAGCAAGCCAGGTCTTGAACTCAAGCTCGGCGTACAGCTGGCGCAACGTCTCTTCATCCGGAGCGCCGATCTTTAGATCTTCCGGCCCCTTGTCGAGCGCCACGTCACACTTCACCGTCGCCAGCTCGTAAGACAGGGGTATCTGTTCCAGGGAAGCACGCAGGTTCTCCCCTACCTTCCCGGACACCGAATCGGCCTGGGCCAACAATTCATCGAGCGAACCGTATTCTTGCAACCAGCGCACCGCGGTCTTCGGACCTACCTTGGGGACGCCGGGGATGTTGTCAGAGGTATCACCAACCAACGCCAGAAAATCCACGATTCGGTCCGGGGGGACGCCGAACTTGGCTTTGACTCCCTCGACGTCATAGACCACGTCCTTCATGCTGTCACACATGCAGACCTTCGCATCCACCAGTTGCGCCAGATCCTTGTCGCCGCTGACGATCACCGTTTCCATCCCGCAGGCGCTGGCCTGGCGGGCGAGCGTGCCGATCACATCGTCGGCTTCGACATCTGGCACCGACAACAAAGGCAATCCCATTGCGCCAATGACTGCGTTGACCTTGTCAATCTGCGAGCGCAGTTCATCCGGCATCGACGGGCGGTTCGCCTTGTAATCGCTGTAAAGTCGATCGCGAAAGGTTTTTCCAGGTGCGTCGAACACCACGGCAAAATAGGGCGTGTCGTATTCGCGCATGAGTCGGCGCAGCATGTTGACGATCCCATAGACCGCGCCGGTGGATTCGCCGCGCGAGTTGGCGAGATTGGGCATGGCATGAAAAGCCCGGTACAGATAAGACGATCCGTCAACGAGTACCAATTGTTTCGACATGGCGTTTGGGCTGGATTCCGAAAAGCGCTGTTGTGATGGGGTTGTCTGCCTCAAGGCCAGTATACGTTTACTCAAGCGGCTGCGTGCGTCTTGCGTCCGACTCACGCAGGCGCGATGATTGTTTTGTGGACCGATGACTTATTGAACTACAACTCCCCCATGAAACCTGCAGACTTTCCGGATACACGGACCCCGGCCTACACCGCGTCCGCCAACGCATGGCGCCAGATCGCAGCCGTGCTGATACTGGGGTGGCTTTCCGGCTGTGCACAGACACCAACGGAACCCGTCGCAGACAGCCACATCCGGTTTTACAGCATCAACAGCACGGACCAACTCACCGAATTGTCATTGGTACCCAACCGGGACGAACCCGGCTGTCACGCCATGCCGCTTGACCTTGAGGTCCACCGGGTGGCCCAGGTGGGTTTTGCTGCCTGTCAGGTCTATTCCGAAGAGGACTGTCCCGGGCGAGCGGTGCTGATGATGCAATGGTCAGGCAAGCGATCCCGAAGTGACCCCAACAAAAATGAGCCCACCGTTCGTATCACACCCGGGTCACTCTGGCTGTTTGAGGGAAAACGCGAGGCCGAAGTTGGATCCTGGCGCTGCGCCATCGAGGACTGAAACCGAAATCACGATCAGCCTGTCTGGCGACGGGCCAGTACCATCCCTTTTAGAAGATTAAGCGCCTCGCCGACCTCAAAGTCGCGATCCTGCAGGCGCTCTGCCTGCACTGCCGCACCGGCTTCATCCTCCGAATCGGTCGATTCATTTTGCAGATGCCCGGCGAGATCCGCCTCGCGGGTACCGGAACGGCTCGGCTGGTCGGACAACTGCAGCCGCCGGCTCACAATATCCGGCTCGATCCCAGTCGCCTGGATTGAGCGGCCGTTGGGTGTGTAATAGCGGGCCGTAGTGAGTTTCAGCGCCGCCCCGTTATTCATCGGCAATATGGTCTGCACGGACCCCTTGCCAAACGTCTTGGTTCCCAGGATCAGCGCGCGGCCATGATCCTGCAGCGCTCCGGCGACGATCTCGGAAGCCGACGCGGAACCCCGGTTGACCAGGACAACCATTGGCGCACCTTCCAACACATCACGCGCTGTGGCGCTAAAGGTGTAATCGGCGTCGGCGGTACGCCCCCGAGTCGACACAATGACGCCCTCGCGCAGAAAAAGATCACTGACTTCCACAGCGCCATTCAGCACCCCGCCCGGATTGTTACGAAGATCCAGCACCAGCCCGGTCAGTGGCTCGCCGGCAGCTTCCTGAAGCTTTTCGATTTGACGACGAAGTGATGCGCTCGTCCCTGACTGAAACTGACTCACCCGCACGTAGCCATAACGGTCTTCGAGCAACTCGCCGCGGGCACTGTGCAATTGGATGATGGCCCGCTTCAGCGTCACGTCAAAGGGTTGATCGACACCCTCACGCACGATAGTCAATGTGATCTCGCTGCCCGGTTCCCCGCGCATCTGCTCCACCGCACCATCCAGGGAATTTCCCTTCACCGTCTTTCCATCAAGCCGAATGATGAGGTCCCCACTCTGAATCCCGGCCCGGTCGGCGGGCGTACCGTCGATCGGCGCCACCACACGAATCACACCTTCATCCAGAGTGACCTCAATCCCAAGGCCTCCGAATTCTCCGCGTGTGTCAACGTTGATATCGTGGAACGAGCTCGGGTCAAGATAACCCGAGTGCGGGTCCAGCCCGCCGAGCATTCCCCGGACGGCGTCGCGCAGCAGGGTCGCGTCATCGATGGGCTCCACATAATCTCTTTTGATCATGCTGAATATCTCAGCAAAAAGCCGCAAATCCTCGATCGGCAGAGCGTCTGCTTGTGCTCCATCGTCAGCGCGCGACACCTGGGTCATCCCCAGAAAAGAAAGAACGATCAGAATGGCGGTGAAGCCTTGGAGTGTGGTCAATTTCATTTACGAAAAATACGAGCTGAAGTTCAAAGGCAAAGCGATTTATGATTCCAGTATACCGTCCGGGCGCGAGGCCCCCGTGACCGTTAAATTTCCCGTGTTGGAAAAAAGTCCGCGCGTAACCCCTGCAGAGAAAGGGATTTTTCGAACATTAGTGTATAATGTTTCGTTAATATGCCATCAATAAAGGTCAAATGACATGGCACTTTCCGAGAAACAGATCGACTACTCCGGAAACTCCACCACCAGCATGGAGCATCTTTTCCTCGCCAATGAAAAGGACCTTTATATCGCCTCGCGCTCACTTAAGGCGATGGGCCATCCCCTGCGCCTTAAGATACTATGCATTCTCGCGGAGGGCACCGAAACCAGCGTGCAGGACCTCGTCGACCTCGTTGGCACGTCTCAAAGCAATATCTCCCAGCACCTTTCCATCCTGCGCGACAAGGGCATCCTGGCTTCACGAAAAGATGCCAACAAAGTCTATTACCGGATCGGCGACGACAAGATCTTGGCTTTGATGGAGACCATGCGCGAGGCTTTTTGCAGCGCCCACTGATTGGTTGAATCAACCTGCCAGGACAGCAAATGACCGGCTTCGCGTCATTTGCCTGAGGTAGACTACCGCTCCCTTTCCTCTTCCGACCCGTTCTCATGGATCTAGAGTTTGTCACCAGTAACTGGCATCTATTTGCGGCACTGATCGTCATCTCCCTGCTTATCGGTTTTGATTCAGTCCGTCGAGGTGGCAGCGGCGCCAATCAGGTAAGCGCGGTTCAGTTGCCGCAGTTCATCAACAAGGAAAATGCGGTCGTGGTCGATGTCTGCGAACCGGATGAGTTCAACAAGGGTCATATCCCCAAAGCGATCAACATCCCGGTGTCGAAGATCAAGGACCAACTGGGACAACTCGAGAAGTTCCGTACCAAGAATCGACCGATCGTGTTGTCGTGCCGCAGCGGCCAACGGGCGAGCCGGGCCGCCGCGGTGCTTCGTAAAAATGAATTCAAGTCCGTCTACACCCTGAGCGGGGGACTGGCGGCCTGGGAAAAAGAAAATCTGCCGCTGGAGCGGTGACCTTGACGGAAAAACCTATGAACGAAGCTGCAGACACATCCGCAAAATCCAGGTTTCAACTGCATCAGGTATTCATCAAGGATGCCTCTTTTGAATCCCCGCGTAGTCCCGAGGTGTTCACCTGGAAGGACTACCGTCCCGAAACCGAAATCGACCTCAAAGCCCAGCAGAACGTGATCGATGCGGAACAGCACATCTACGAAGTTACCCTGAAGGCCACCGTCACGGCGCGGCATGAAGATCAAGTAGTCTTTCTGGCAGAAGTACAGCAAGCCGGGATCTTCACAGTAGAAGGCAGTAGTCCGGAGATGCTCGAAATGATGCTGGAGGCCGCCTGCCCGAATGTGCTCTTTCCATTTTTGCGTGAGACCGTCGCCGGCCTCATCTCCAAAGGGGGATTTCCCCAGTTCCTGCTCGGCCCGGTGAATTTCGATGCGATGTACCTGCAGAAAAAAGAGCAGGAAGCCGGTCAGGCTGGCAACGGCGGGACCGAGTCAATCATAACGGCGTAGCCCCGCTAGCCGAGCGTCAGGGATTCGCCAGGCCACACCATGACTGCGCTGCCCGGTCCCACCGCTGTGATCGGAGCCGGATCCTGGGGCACCGCCCTGGCGCTGCTCCTGGCGCGCTGCCAACAGGACACTCTGCTGTGGAGCGGTGAACCCGGTCATGCCCAAGCGATGGCGAAAAGCCAAAGTAACGAGGCCTACCTGCCGGGCATCCCGCTTGAGCCGCGGATCACACCTTCGGATAATTTTGAAGAGGCCGCCAACGCAAGCCGCCTGGTTCTCGCGGTGCCGAGTCACGCTTTTCGAGCAGTGCTGACCCAACTCAAGGAGCATCTGCCGCGGGACAAACGCTGCTATATCTGCTGGGGTACCAAAGGTTTCGAGCCGGATTCCTCGCTGCTGCTGAGCGATGTCTTTGAGGAAGTGATGGACGAGAACGCAGTCCCCGCAGTCGTGTCCGGTCCGAGCTTCGCCGGAGAAGTTGCGCGAGGATTGCCGAGCGCCCTCACCGTGGCCGCGGCAAACGATGACAATGCTTGTGCCGTAGCGGCGTGGTTTCGCGATGCTCAAACCCGCGTTTACACGAGCACGGATTTACGGGGTGTTCAGCTGGGCGGGGCCATCAAGAATGTAATGGCCATTGCCGCCGGCATCAGTGACGGGTTGGGTTTTGGCGCCAATGCGCGGGCGGCACTCATCACCCGCGGACTCACTGAACTGGCCCGGCTGGGCGAAGCGCTCGGCGGACGTCCCGAGACCTTTATGGGTCTCACCGGTCTCGGTGACCTGATCCTCACCTGCACGGATGATCAGTCCCGAAATCGGCGCGTGGGACTCGCTATCGGCCGGGGAGAAGATGTCACAACGGCGCTTGAAACCATCGGCCAGGAGGCAGAAGGCCTCAATACGGCACGGGAACTTTTTCGCAAGAGTCAGGCGCTCGATGTCGAGATACCGATCAGCGAACAGGTCTACCGCATTGTTTTCGAGAAATTGGATCCAAAGCTCGCCGTCACCGCCCTGCTCTCGCGAGAGGCTCGTCCCGAGCGTTGAGCCTGCACCGTGAGTTGCCGGGGCAATCCCCGACGCATTTTTTCAGCCTGTATAAACCCTCAGTTTGAGAGCAGCGGGGTCATCACCGCCTCAAGAGCGCGTGGCTCGATCCCAAGGGACGAAAGCGCATTGCATTCGCAGGTGCTAGGCACCTGAAGTGAGCGATAGTTGTCCAGCGTAAAAAGGGGGTCGGGGAGCTGCTGCAACACCAGGCCCTGAAGGCGCGCTGCCCAGTTCGGTACCCCGATCACCAGCCGCCGTTTTCCCATCGCGGCGGAGGTGAATTCGATCAAATCGCGAAACGTATACGTCCTGGGGCCGCAAAGATCATGGGCGCGAAAGGTCCCGGGCACACCCTCCCCTTCGAGCACACGCGCAAACGCCTCGGCAACATCATCTACCCATACCGGAGCAAACTCGGCAGTGGGACACACAAGCGGAAACACCGGCAACCAGCGCAGCATCGCTGCAAACTGTCCGAAAAAATTGTCGCCCGCACCAAAAATGATCGAGGGCCTGAACACATCGACGGCAAGTGAATTCGTTGCGGCCGCGGCTGCCTCGCCGCGCGCTTTTGATCTGAGATAAGCGCTTGGCGGATCCTTCATGTCGGCCCGCAGCGCACTCATATGCAGATAGTGCCCAACCCCGGCCGCCTCACAGGCCTGCACCAGCCGGCCCGGCAATTCGGCGTGCGCTGATAAAAAACGTTGTCCCCGCGACTCGTGGAGAATGCCGGCAAGGTTGATCAGTACGCTGTGCCCTTTCAGGGCGTTGATACAGGCATTTGTCGATTCGGTATCCACTTCAACGACATCGGCAGGAGCAAGGCGCGCTGCAAGCGTATCCGAGAAACGACGGGTAAAAATCGTGACCCGATGGCCGCGAGACCTCAGCTTTGCGACAAGGTGACGGCCGACAAAACCCGACCCTCCGACCACGGCAACGGACTGAATTTTCGATATGTCAGGTGGACTGTTCATGCCTCATGTCTGAGAGATGGGGGCGACGCATCGGGCACTGTCGTTACTGGGACTGTTGACGAACCGGCTGACGGCCGACAGGCGCATCGCGTTTGTGGGTGTCCGAAGCATCTCAGTTGCGGTGTCCAGATCCAGTGAAGAGGCATCAAGCCACGCTTCATGATGCTCAGGGTTCAGGATCAGGGGCATCCTCGGATGCAGATCCCGACAGGATGCATTCGCCTCGGTGGTGATGACGCAAAAAGACTCAAACGGCGCCTCTGCCAGGGTCGTGTTGCGCGCCCAAAGACCCGCCATCAAGAAGGGTGCGCCATCCTCAACGGTAAGATAGTAAGGCTGTTTGGTACCGTCTGCCTGACGCTGCCATTCATAGTAACCGTCACAAAGGACCAAACATCGACTGGTGCGAAATCCGTCGCGGAACATGGGTTTTTGGGCAACCGTCTCGGCTCTGGCGTTAATCGGTTTGGGCATCTTGGGATTCTTGGCCCACGCAGGCGCAAAACCCCAGACCAGGGCTTTCAGGGCCGGGCCGGCGTCTCCTGCACAGACCGCCATCGCCTCGCGTGAGGGAGCGACGTTGTAACTTGGGGCGACCGACTCGTCTTGTCTCGCCACAAGATCTGGAATACCGATCACCTCGAGAAAATCGGTTACCGGCCGGTGCCGGTCAAATCGGCCGCACATTAGGAAAAAGCATCTGCAGGGGTTTCGTTGTCATCATTGACCGACTCATCTAGATTTCAACTTCGCGAGCAATACTACTTCAGTTCATGAGCAGCTACGAAAACTATTCCCGGACCAGCGCCAGTTACGACGCCACCCGCCCGCCGCAGGGCCTCGAGATCATCCGGGAGAGCCTGTCAATGAACGCGGTGCCGATGAAATCCCAGACGCTGCTTGACGCAGGCTGTGGAACGGGTCAATACGCTGCTGCGCTCATCGATGAGGTTTCGCATATCACTGCGGTGGATCTGAACGAGGCGATGCTGGCGACGGCCAGCAGCAAACTTGGGGCCGAAGTCGAGTCGGGGAGGGTGGTTTTCCATCAGGCTTCGCTTGAGACCTTGCCATTAGACGACGAGAGCGTCGACGCGGTACTCGTCAACCAGGTCCTGCATCATGTGGCAGATGAGCCAGAGCAGAACTGGCCTTCGCACCAGCGGATCTTCGCTGAATTTGCCCGGGTCCTGAAACCCGGCGGCATCGTGACCATCAACAGTTGCAGCCATGCCCAATTGAGGTCGGGATTCTGGTTCTATCACCTCATTCCCGATGCGATCGAGCGTATCTGTGAGCGCACCTGTGACCCGGCTGCCATGGCCTCGCTTCTTAAGGCAGCAGGATTCGGCGAGACAAAGCACGCCGTCGATCCGGATATCGTGATGCAGGACGCTTCCTACTTTAGGGCCGAGGGCGTTCTCGATGCCGACTGGCGCAGCGGGGATTCGATCTGGGCTTTGGCGGCCCCGGATGAACTTGAGACGGCGCTTGGCAAGGCGCGCGAACTGGCTGAGACTGGAGAACTCCAATCGTTCATGAAACAGCACGATGCCCCGCGCAGTGAAGTTGGGCAGTTGACGTTCTCATCCGCTCAGAAAATCTGATCGGCCCCCCGGGCAGCCGCTTTGCACGCCCTGTTCACGGCAACCGTTAAAATCGTGTGGATTTTGCTTTAGACCCCTATTCATGCGAAAGATCCTGCGTTTTTTAGTGCCGTTACTGCTCGTGGGAGCGGGCGTTGCCATCTTCATGCAACTCAAATCCTCAGGGCCCGAGGATACGCCTGCAGTCGTGACCGAGCGGCAGTGGCCGGTAGACGCGGTCCGGGTCGAGTTCCGGGAGTTGCGACCGACGGTGCGACTCTATGGGCGTTTGGAGTCTCCCGCAGAGTCCAAAATCCGCTCGGCGCTTTCAACTGACGTCAGCGCGTCTTTCGCCCTGGTGGGAAAAGCAGTCGCCAAAGGAGACGTGTTGCTGCAATTGGACGATGTGGACGCCACTCTGGCACTCGCCCAGCGAGAGGCCGAGCTCGCGGAAATCGAGGCTCGCATCGATAGCGAAAACAGCCGGTACCGCAACGACCTGGCTGCGTTAGCCCAGGAACAGCTATTGCTGGCGTTGGCCCAGAACGCTTTGGCGCGCGCTGAGAAACTGGCCCAGACCCAGGCCGGAACGCAGGCGAATGTCGACGATGCCCGCGAGGCGGTGGCACGCCAGACGCTCAGCCTCTCCAACCGGCGCTACGCCATCGCGGATCATCCTCCGCGTCTCGCCCAACTGCAGGCCCGCCGCCAGCAGGCTCAGGCTCAGCGCGACCAGGCCGCACGGAATCTCGAGCGGACCCGTGTGACAGCACCTTTTGCCGGAAGAATTACCGCCGTGCACGTCTCTGTGGGAGACCGCGTTCGCCCGGGAGACCGTCTCGTTGACCTCTTTGACACGACGTCCCTCGAAGTGCGTGCGCAGGTCCCCAACCGTCACCTGAACGCGATCCGGCAAAGCCTTGTGGACGGTATCACCATCGACGCGACAGCAATGATGGACGGCAGCGAGTTCACACTCGAACTGGCGCGGCTTTCAGCGAAAATCGAATCTGGAGAGGGCGGCGTCGATGCCTTTTTCAGATTCCGAGGTGACCGTCCGACGCTGGAACTCGGCAGAACCATGGCGGTGCTCGTTACCCTACCGCGTGAGGGAGGTGTTTTTGCCTTACCCGCCACGGCGATCTACGGCGCCGACTCCGCCTACCGCATTCGGGATGGCCGGCTGGAACGAGTGCGGCTTCAGCGCGTCGGCGGCTACCGTAACGGCGAGTGGGGCAGCTGGAGCCTCTTTCGGGGCGAGACGCTCGAAGCTGGGGATATCCTCCTCGCGAACCAGCTGCCGAACGCGGTTGAAGGGCTGGGCGTAGAAGTCATCTCGCTGCGCAACTGACAACTGAGTAATCATTTGAAAACCTCGGTGCTCGCTGTCTTTGCCCGTCACCCGGTGGCGGCCAACCTGCTGATGGCGATGATGATGATCTCGGGCCTGTGGGGGCTGTCTCAGCTCAACACCCAATTCTTCCCGAGTTTTGATATCGACTTCGTCTCTGTTCGTGTGACCTGGCCGGGCGCAAGCGCAGAAGATCTTGAGACCCTCGTGACTGATCCCCTGGAACGCGAACTCAAGGGTATCGATAACGTTAAGGAACTCGCGTCACTGTCGGTGGACGGTCAGACGCTCATCACGCTTGAGTTTCGGGAAAACACAGACATGGGCCCTGCGCTGGACGAGGTCAAAGAGCGGGTCGATCTCGTCACCAACCTGCCCGACGGGGCAGAAAGCCCGGAGATCTCGCGCATCATCAACCATGAGCTGGTGGCGAGTCTTCTCGTCAGCGGACCCGATGATCCGCGTGGACTGCGCGCACTGGTCAACCAGTTTGAACGCGAACTGCTCGAACAAGGCATCTCGCATATCCGGGTCTTCGGGCTCCCCGAAGAAGAAATCGCCATTCAGGTCTCGCCTGGCACCCTGCGTGAGCTCGGTCTCACGCTTGAAGACGTCAGCCGCAAAATTTCCGCAGCTTCACGGGACATGCCAGTTGGCATCATCGGGCGGGGGGAGTCCGCCCTGCAGCTTCGCTTCAAGGACCAACGCCGGCGCGAATATGCCTTTGCTGACCTGCCCGTAATCGTGGCCCAGGACGGCAGACTGCTGACCCTGGGAGACATCGCCACGATCACTCGGCGACCCAAAAACGCCCAGACGGAGGTCAGTTTCCGCGGCAAGCCGGCAGTTGAGATGCGCCTTTCCCGAACCCGCGGTGCAGACAGCCTGGAATCGGCGCAGACTCTACGGCGCTGGGTCGACGAGACGCGGCCCGGGCTGCCGCCCGGCATCGGTCTTCATATTTATGACGAAAGATGGGAATACATCCAGGACCGGATTCAGCTGCTGCTGAAAAACGGCCTGTCAGGGCTGGTGCTGGTGATCCTGATTCTGTATTTCTTTCTCAATGCGCGCGCTGCCGGCTGGGTGACCATCGGTATCCCGACCTCTTTTCTGGCGGCGCTTGGCGTGCTCTACCTTTACGGCGGTTCGGTCAACATGATCAGCCTGTTCGCGCTCATCATGACACTCGGCATCATTGTCGATGACGCGATTGTGGTCGGCGAAGATGCCGTGACGCACTTTGAGCGCGGTGAGGATCCTTTAAGCGCGGCAGAGGGGGGCGCCCGGCGCATGTTGGCGCCGGTCGTGTCTTCATCGCTCACCACTATCGCGGCGTTTATGCCGCTGCTGCTGATCGGCGGCATCATCGGCTCGATCCTGCGCACCATCCCAATCATCGTGATCTGTGTCATTCTGGCGTCGCTGGTGGAATCCTTCCTGGTGTTGCCGGGGCACCTCAGAGGCACCTTTGCGCGCATGGGCCGCTACCGGCCCAAGGGACTTCGCAAGAAACTGGATGCCGGCTTTGCACGATTTCGCGAGGGCATCTTCCGCCCGATGGTCAGTGCCGGGGTTCGCGCACGCTGGATTACCGTCGCGCTGGCCATCGCTATCCTGACGAGCACCTTTGGGTGGGTGGCAGGCGGCCGGATCGCTTTCAATTTTTTCCCCGTGGCGGAGGGTCCGATCCTCTTTGCCAACGTGGATTTTGTCTCCGGCACGCCGGAATCCCAGGTGGCGCAGTATCTTGAAGAGATTGAACAGGCCGCATGGGACTCGGATGCACATTTTGGCGGCGGCCTGGTTCGCACTGCCATCTCGCGCAAGGGGCTTGGCGAAAGTGGCGACTGGGAAAGACGAAGCAGCGACAACATCGGCTCAGTGCTGGTCGAACTGATCAAGCCTGACGAAAGGTCCGTGCGCAACCGCGAGTTCATCAATGAATGGCACGCCCGGATTCCCAAAGCCGCAGGGCTCGAAAATCTCTCCATTAAGGAGCCGACTGCCGGCCCGCCGGGGCAGGACATTGAGGTGCGCATCATCGGCTCGGATCTTGAGAGCGTGAAATCCGCCGCGATCGATCTGAAAAACGTATTGAATGAAATTCCCGGCGTCTCCGGCGTGGAGGACAACATGCCCTACGGGCGCGAGCAGCGCATTCTCCAGCTGACCCCAACCGGCGAAGCACTGGGACTCTCTGTAGAGAATCTTGGTCGACAGTTGCGGGCGGGGTATGAGGGCCAGCTGGTACAGGTGATGGCGGACAACGGGGATGAAGTCGAAGTCCGGGTGATGCTGCCGGACAGCGAGCGCGACCGCATCAACAGTCTGGAAGAATTTGAAGTCATGCTGCCAGGGGGCGGAGCGGTGCCCTTCGACAACGTCGTCAACATGACCCCTCGGCGGGGTTTTGATTCGATCCGCCACGTTGAGGGCAAGTTGGCCGTGACCGTCACCGGCGATGTTGATGACACCGTCAACAACGACAACCGTATCATCGCCAACCTCAAGGCCAACACCCTAGGCGAGCTTGAGACCCGCCACGGTGTAACGTTTTCTTTTGAGGGTCGTCAGGCCGATCAGCGCGAGACGCTCGCCGACATGGAGCGCGGCGCTCTGGTTGCACTCATCCTGATTTATCTGGTGCTGGCCTGGGTATTCGGCTCTTATGGCTGGCCGCTGCTCGTCATGGTAGTAATTCCCTTCGGGCTCATCGGTGCCATCTGGGGTCACGTACTGATGGGAATCGATCTCACCATTCTTTCCATGTTCGGCTTCTTCGGCCTGGCCGGAATTGTCATCAACGATTCAATCATTCTTGTCACGTTCTACAAGGAGTTACGCCAACAAGGGATGGCGGTGGAAAAAGCAGTAGTCGAAGCGGCCTGCCAGCGCCTTCGCGCCGTGCTCCTGACTTCTCTGACAACGATCGCCGGCCTAACACCGCTGCTTTTTGAGACCTCTTTGCAGGCGCAGTTTCTGATCCCGATGGCAACCTCTATCGCCTTTGGGCTGGCCTTCGCCACATTCTTGGTGCTGTTTCTGATTCCGTCCCTGCTGGCGATCTATGAGCACTCATTTCTCGCCCGGCAAAAACCAATGAGCGCTGACACGCTCGAAGATCAGGCTGCAAGCTCCAACCAGACAGGCTGATGATCTGAACCCGGTGCTGCTTCATCGACCCAGCACCTGGCAATACGTTCGCGAAGCCCCGCACTGACAAAGGCGTAATCCAGGCGTGCGGGCTGATCTTTCACGTCGGAAGTAAAACCCCCATCGGGATCTCCCCCGGCATATTCCCAGGCATCGACAAAACCCAGAGGATGGGTGACCCGCCCGCCATACGGCGACAGGGGTCCTGAAATGAGTTCGTATTCCGGGGTGTCTGGCGTGCAGTTGAAGTCGCCCAGCATCACCGCATGCGCAGGCACCTCTTCTGACATCACTCCATCCGCCCAGTAGTCCGCTCCGTCACCAAGCGGATTCACCTCTATCTTGCCGCATACGGGCAGGCCCTCGTAAGGCGCCTCTTCGTGAATACGCAGTAACTCCTGTGCCTGCGGCACGCGGGTCTCGGAGCAAAGATGCGTGAGATGGGTATTCATAAAACGGATACGGGTGCCCGAGACCTCGACAGCGCATTCAAGGGCCGAGCGCTGGATGCTTAAGGGACCGATGCTCGCCCTTTTCGGCAGCAGATGATGGCGGGTGTATTCGATCGGCTCCCTACTCAGAAAAAGATTGCCGAACTGACGTCGCTGCGGCCGGCCGTCTCCTCCAACGGTTCCGGTTGCCTGATCAACGCCTGCACCAAAAGCATAGTCATAACCTGGAAACGCGTCGACGAGAACCTCGACCTGGTCCATCATATGAGAGCGCGCCCAGAACCGGTCGACCTCCTGCAGCGCAATGACGTCCGCTCCTCTAACCGCATCGATGATCCGGCCGAGGTCGACCTTGCCGTCACGGCCCCGGCCGAACTGGATGTTGTAGGTCACTATCTTAGTCATGCTCTACACAGCGGTTTATAGCTTTAACAAAAGACGTTACTGGAAAAATCCATCTTTTTGGCATTTTCTCTTTTGTCAAAAGAAGGTGTCTAGACGTAAAAACTTCGCGTGATTCGACAAACTTTTAGGAGTACGACACAAACTTTAATCGCTCTGGTTTTCTATCCTGTTCATGCCTACCCAGTAATGACTTCAGTAGCGCGCAGAACCTTATTTTATATGGAGCAAAAATGAACGATCAAAAAACCAATGGCAAAAATTCAGAAGAGCCAGCAAATCCAGGCAGGAGAAAAGCGATTTTGGCGAGCGGCCTTGGAGTCGCAGCAGCTGCCGGTTCAACAATCGGAGCGGTGCCGTCAAGCATGGCGGAGACACGCCGTGACATGGACGGAAAGACCGCCCTAATAACAGGTGGCGCAAGAGGCATTGGACTCGCAAGCGCGGAAGCGCTCGCAAAAGCCGGCGCCAATATAATTTTGTTTGATGTTGCCGCGGACCTTCCCGGGGTAAATTACTCGCTGTCGAAAGAGTCAGACTTAGCCGCTGCTCAATCAGCCATAGAGGCCCATGGCGTCCAATGTATTACTTATAAAGGTGATGTAAGGGATCGTGGTGCGTTATCCGACGCGGTTGCACAGGCAATTGGTCAATTTGGGAGCCTGGATCATGTGGTGGTTAATGCGGGTGTCACCCAGATCGGAATGATTGAATACTTCAGCGATGAAGAAGTCCAGACGGTCATCGACATCAACCTCACCGGAGCAGTCAGAACCGTCCAGGCTGCCGTACCGGTATTGAGAAAGCAGCAATCGGGTGGAATCACCATCATTGCCTCATTGTTGGGCCGTCAGGGTGACGAGTGGTTTTCGATTTACTCAGCCACCAAGTGGGCTGTTATCGGACTTGCGAAAAGCACCGCTTTGATGATGGGACAACATAACGTCACCTGCAATGCGATTTGTCCAACCGTGGTGAAGACTGACCTGATGAACAACGACTATGTGCTGGGTGCTATGTCCCCACAAGATCCGACATGGGAAGGTCTCGAGGAACTCATGAAGCACTGGCGCAACCCCCTCCCAATCGGCGCTTATCAGCCAGATGACATTGGGGAAGTGGTCAGGTACTTTGCGAGTGACGAGGCTAGGAAAATCACCGGCGAAGTGTTTGGAGTTACAGCGGGCCTGTTCGCACGCAACACCGCCTAGTGTTGGAGACCTTCAGCGGTCAATTTCTGATCGCTGAAGGCTTTCATTCCTGTCTTTCAACGGGGATCTGCCGAACTTTTTCTTGTATTGGCGGCTCAGTTGGGCCAACGTGGCATAACCCACCTCATCGGCCAGTGTGGATAGGGTCTCGCGACTCAGTCGGAGACGATCTCGCACTTCCATAAGCCTCAAGTCACGTTGCATTTTCAGTGGGGTGGTATTTGTTATTCGCCGAAAGTGAGAATGGAAAGACGAGTTACTCATTCCGACTTCCCTGGCCAACCCACCGATCGTAATTCTTGACTGGTAATTTCCCCGGATATATTGCACAGCCCTATGAATCCGGTCCGCGTGGCTGTCGCGAATCAAGAGTTCTCGCAGCATTCCTCCGCTGTCCGAAATGAGGCCACGGAAATAAATCTCGTGTAATACGTGGGGGGCGAGAATTTCTGCCTCCAGGGGTCGGTCATGAAGACTCAAATAGCGAGCAGCGGCATTCTCCAGTTCAGCGGGGGAATCCCCAACGCTCAAGGCTGATGAACCGGAGCGGTTGTCAGGCTCTCTCCCGTTGTTCAGACGGATGTCGCGCAGCTTCAATAGATCGATCGGAATGATCAGGGCTGCATAGGGCTTTTGCGGAGTGGCCGATTTAATCCGGGCCAGAACGTGGATATCATGGCTGATGACGACCATCTGCCCGGCCCGAGCACGGAAGGGCTCATTGGCACAGACGAGCTCCTTTTCTCCTTGGAGAATCAGACAAATAACTGGTTGGTAGGTCTGAAATTCAAACGAGGTTTTTTGCAGATGTCTTATAGCAAGAACTGATGAATCGCCGACTGAGATTCGCCTCTCCTGGCCTACTCCACCTTGCATATTCGTCAGAATCTGCTCCAGCAGATTGGTCCTGACCATTGTCTCTCCTCGCTACTTGAATCCTTGTCCTTGTCGCAATAGATACTGCAAATCAGGCGTTTTTTCATCAACCCCAGTCGTTTCTTGGACTAAAGGACAAATAATTTACAGGATACGACAAGAATCGTGGACTGCCCGGGGATAGTCTTTGTGAAGTGACCTAAAGCACCATGCTCTGTACAGGATCTGGCCTGGCCAAGGAGATTATGAATAACCACCGACTGGAAGAAGCAGTTCCCAAGATTGGATTTGGCACCTATTTGATTTCGAATGATCAAGCGGAGACGACCGTATCCTCCGCTCTAAAGGTGGGTTACCGTCATATTGATACTGCAGAGGCGTATCAGAACGAACAGGGCATCGGCGCCGCACTGGCAAGCGCAAAGCGCAGCTATGGCCTTAATCGGAAAGATCTTTTCATTACGACTAAGTTGTGGCCGGGGAACCCGCGATGGGGTATGCCGACCAAGAATTACGCCGCAACCATCAAATCCCTTGATCAAAGTCTCAAAAAGCTGGGAATCAGTTACGTGGATCTGTACCTTATTCATGCGCCATTTGGGTCTCAACACAGACTTGACCAGTGGCGAGCGTGCTGTGACCTCAAAAAGTCGGGGAAAACCAGGTTCATTGGAGTCGCCAACTTCAACCAAACCCATATCGGGGAGATCGAAGATGCCGGATTGCCGCTACCCGACGCGAACCAGATCGAGCTTCACCCCTGGTGCCAGAAGGGAGAGCTCGTATCATTTCTTCAGCACAGAAAGATCACACAGATTGCCTACAGCTCCCTAATTCCGCTGGCGAATTGGCGAG
>Ga0181591_10001239_pt1 | contig 21588 bp, 23 predicted proteins | sample 071ome_33_FD_133757 | JGI IMG/M metagenome (GOLD analysis project Ga0181591, IMG submission 133757) | Coastal salt marsh microbial communities from the Groves Creek Marsh, Skidaway Island, Georgia - 071412AT metaG (megahit assembly) | ecosystem: Environmental > Aquatic > Marine > Intertidal...
CTGACCGATGACCTCGGCGCATACGGCGAAGTTAGCTTCGTTGGTTCTGGCGTTGCTGGTGTTGACCGTGGTTATGGCACCAAATTCGGTCTGAAGTATTCCTTCTGATACTTGGGTTATAATTAAAATTGAAGACTCCTTCGGGAGTCTTCTTTTATGGAAAGTTGGTCGAGTGGTTTATGGCACTGGTCTTGAAAACCAGCGATGTGCAAGCATCCCAGGGTTCAAATCCCTGACTTTCCGCCACGAGCATTAGCGCAGTTTGGTAGCGCATTCGCTTTGGGAGCGAAGGGTCGTAGGTTCAAATCCTACATGCTCGATTCTTATACATATAACTTTATGAGTAAACCTGATTTCTCGAAATTTACTCGCGAATGGGAGAACACAATCTTATCAGTCTCTGATGTAGTTCGTAGTTTCTGCCCTGACGATATTGCTAATGATGCCATCAATCAGATGGCAGATACCACTAAGAAAATTAAAACTAACCTGGAGAAACCCGATGCCAAATAATTTTGCTGTCTACTCAAAACCTGGTTGCCGTTATTGTGAAAAGATCAAGACAGTTTTAGAAAGTAAGAAATATAACTACAGAGAATATCTTTTGGATAGAGATTTTAATGCTAAACAATTCAAAGATCAGTTTGGAGAAGCATCATTTCCCCGAGTTATTTTGAATGACATTGTGCTTGGTGGAGCAACAGAAACAGTACAATACCTTCAGAGCAAGGGTATGATCTGATAAATAATTAGGAAAAATATCAGGAGGTTCTGACAAACTTTTTGTTAACATTTGATAGGGAGAGAAGGATGGACCATCTAGAGTTTTTATACATTGCAGCATTCATTACAGTCATCACTGCCGTTTCCAGTTTTCTGTTCGGTTGGTGGGCAAACAACATCTTCGATGCTTGGTTCCAAGTTGCACAATATAGCAAGACTGTAATGCACCCAGAAATGTACGATGACAAAGGCGAGATTCTGCACGAGCGTCTGACATACTTGACATTTGAAGACGAGGCAGGTATTATGGAGGATGAAGACGACTGAACCCATGATTCTAGTTGACATGAATCAGGTTATGATTTCTAACCTGATGGTACAAACCAAATTAAGTGATGGTATTGACAAAAATCTGGTTCGCCATATGGTCCTAAACTCCCTCCGTTTCTATCGGAGTAAGTTCAGCGAAGAGTATGGCGAACTTGTTCTATGTTACGACTCCAAACGATATTGGAGGAGGGAATTCTTTCCATACTACAAATGCAATCGAAAGAAAGATCGTAAGCAGTCCAATCTAAATTGGCATCAGATCTTTGAAGTTCTGAATGAGATCCGTGATGAGATCCGAGAGAACTTGCCATACAAAGTTATGGAGGTGGACGGTGCTGAAGCAGATGATGTCATCTCGATCTTGACTAAACACCAAGCGTATACTAATATACGTCTGCAGAAAGATATGCAACCTGCGGTAAAGGTTCTAATTCTTTCTGGGGACAAAGACTTTATCCAATTACACAAGTATCCTTGGTTGAGTCAATACAATCCTGTCATGAAGAAGTATCTGAACGGAGTTGATCCAAAGAAATATATTGAAGAACATGTTCTCAAAGGAGACAAGTCTGACAGTATTCCAAACTTCCTTTCACCTGATGATACATTCTTCTCAGGCAAAAGACAGAAACCACTAGGCAAGAAAGCAATCGAACGCCTGGTAAACTTATCACCAGATCAGTTCTGTACTGATGAACAAATGGAACAGTACAGGAGAAATCGTACACTCATCGATTTTGAATATATACCAGTAGAGGTAGAAAATAAAATCATGGAGTCCTACGATTCCTTGACCGTGCCATCTCGCTCCAAAATCTATAATTATCTTGTGAGCAACAACCTTGTTAATTTACTTGAAAAAATAGGAGACTTTTAATATGTCCGCCAACACTAGCAACAGACTTTTGATCTCTGAGATTCTGCAGAAGGCATCTAATGCCAAGACCAAAGCACAGAAGATCAAGATTCTTCAAGACTATAACTCTCAAGCACTCCGTAGTCTTCTTATCTGGAACTATGATGATAGTGTGGTCTCGCTTCTCCCTGAGGGTGAGGTTCCTTACAGACCTAACGAAGCACCTGCTGGCACTGAGCACACCATCCTAGAAAAAGAGTATGCAAAACTCTTTAACTTTATCAAGGGTGGCAACTTTGATCTCAAGCAACCTGCTAGAGAGAACATGTTCATTCGTATGCTAGAAGGACTTCATGAGTCTGAAGCAGAGGTTCTTTGCCTTGTTAAAGATCATAACCTTCAGAAGAAATATCGCATCACTGAAGCAGTGGTCAAAGAAGCATTTCCAGAAATCAAATGGGGAGGTCGTAGTTGACAAATCGAATGACAGTTTATTTGGACAAGCGTAGTCTTGAAGAAGAACCAAATATGACTGATGAAGAACGTGCAGAGTTAGAAAAGCAAAGGCAAATTGAAAAAGGTGCCAAGTTGCTTGGTAAACTATTTGATTACTTTGTAGTAAAACCTTTTCTGATTCTTGCTCTCCTTAATTTTACTGGGTTGACAGTTTGGTTAGGGTTTGCTAAAATAACCTATGTCCAGTCTCTTGGACTGGTCTTGGTCTCTAAACTTCTAATTGATTATAAAGAAAAATCTGATGAGTAAAGTATCCTTTATTACTGCTACACCTGACGCCGAAAAGACAATGGCATATGTTGCAAGGGTAAGCAACCCTTCCAACCAGGAGAATGAAAAGTATGCTGGTCTTCTCAGATATTGTATCAAGCACAACCACTGGTCTGTGTTTGAGCAAGCATTCATGACACTCGAAATCGAAACTAATCGTGGAATCGCAGCTCAGATACTGCGTCACCGTTCGTTCACATATCAAGAATTTTCACAACGCTATGCTGACAGCTCTCTACTTGGGGATACTATCCCTATCCCTGATCTACGTCGTCAAGACACTAAGAACAGACAGAACTCCATCGATGACATTGATCCCTTTACCCGTCAGGAATTCGAGATCAAAATAAGGAGGCATTTTGATGAGGCAATGGTGCTTTATCAATCAATGCTTGATATGGGAATCGCAAAGGAGTGTGCTCGTTTTGTGCTTCCTTTAGCAACGCCCACTAGAATTTACATGTCGGGATCATGCAGATCATGGATTCACTATATAAATTTGAGGACCGCTAATGGAACTCAAAAGGAACACATGGAAATTGCTGAACTCTGTAAAGAGCAATTCATTACTCAGTTTCCGAACGTCGCAGAAGCATTGGAATGGACCAATGCACAACAATCATAGGAAAGCAATCATGAACAACCAGGAAGTAATGAACGTCGCAAAGGAATGCGGACTTGTTTATAATAACAACCACGACATCCTTTCTTTCTACCAGGCAATTAGAAAGTCTCTTAAAAAAGAGTTTGCGACAAAACCTGAAGTAGTTCAAGCTAAATAATCGGAGGAACAGAATGCCTACATATAGATTTCAAGATCAGGATACTGGCGAGATCTTCGAGAAGTGGATGTACATGCGCGACAGGGAGAAGTACCTAGAGGAAAATCCCAACGTGAAACAATTACCCACCGCACTTAATGCTGTTAGTGGAACAGGAATGGGCACTAAACAGGACGGTGGTTTTAAGGAAGTTATGTCCAAAGTCCAAGCCTCCCATCCCGCTGCAAATCTGTCCCGTTTTACCTGATGCCAAGAAAAAAGAACGCCAACTCTCTGATTCCAGCAGGAATGTCTCTTAAACAAATGAAGAGAAAGAAACCGATCAATCAAGAACATCTGATTACGATCGACCCAATCACTGATTCTCAGATCAAGGTCTTTGATTCATGGTCTAAGGAGAAGCATCTGGTTCTCCATGGTTGTGCAGGTACTGGTAAAACATTTATCAGTATGTACCTTGCACTGAAGGATGTTCTTAATGAGAACACACCTTACCAAAAGATCTACATCGTTCGCTCTCTAGTTCCTACTAGAGAAATTGGTTTCCTCCCTGGTGATCACGAAGATAAGTCATCCTTGTACCAGATTCCGTACAAGAACATGGTGAAATACATGTTTGAGATGCCTGATGATAATGCTTTTGAGATGCTCTACAATAACTTGAGAGCACAAGAAACTATTTCATTCTGGTCTACATCATACATTCGTGGTGTCACTTTGGATGATTGTATTATTATTGTGGACGAGTTCTCTAACCTGAACTTCCACGAACTTGATTCAATGATCACTCGTGCTGGTCAGAACTGTAAGATTGTTTTTGCTGGAGACTACACTCAGTCTGACCTTGTGAAGACAAATGAAAAAAATGGTATCTTGGATTTCATGAAAATTCTGGAGACCATGGATGAGTTTGATACCATTGAGTTTGGTATTGAAGACATCGTTCGTTCTGGACTCGTCCGCAGTTATATTATTAGTAAATTGAATCTAGGTTTTTGATGTTTAAGTTTGTTGATCTTCCTGTCCAACTACATGATGTTGAATCTATTGACAGGGATGGTAAAAGGTTTTATCCTGTGAAGGAAGGGGTCGAGTACCCCTCTATCACCACCATTACATCCTTCAGGAAAGCAGCATTCTTCAAAGAATGGCGCAAGCGTGTTGGAGAAGAAGTTGCTAATAGGAAGACCACAAGAGCAACCACGAGGGGCACAGCATTTCACAGTATCGCTGAACTTTATCTAAAGAATGAAACTATTACTGCTGATAATTTTGCTCCTCTTCCTTTCTCGTTATTTCAGATGGCGAGATCTACTCTTGATCGCATTAGCGATATACATTGTCTTGAATCTGCCCTATATTCTGACCTTCTGGGTATTGCTGGGCGGGTTGATTGCATTGCTAATTTTGATGGAGTGCTATCCGTAATTGACTTCAAGACTTCCGACAAAGAAAAGAAAGAAAAATGGATTGAGAATTATTTTGTTCAGGAGACAGCGTATGCTGTAATGTTCTATGAGAGAACAGGTCTTCAACCGAAACAAATTGTAACCATTATTGCTACAGAAGAAGGTAGTTGTCAAGTAATTAAGAAGACAAACCTGGATTATTATTATTCATTATTGAAGGATTACATAGATGATTTCAACACTGCAAATGCCAAAACAAAGCAACCCGTCTGATAAGTTTTTGAACGCACAGAGGTTCTCGGAAGCGATCGAGCACACTGTGAAAAGAAGTAATGGAATGATTACTTACATCGATGCTATTGTCTCTTACTGTGAAGAGAATAATATTGAAGTAGAATCAGTGCCTAAACTTCTATCAAAACCTTTGAAGGAAAAAATTAAATACCAAGCACAGAGTCTCAACCTTGTCAAACGAACTAGCAGAGGTATTCTTCCACTATGACTGGACTTGAAGTTTATCAAATGTACATTGCATTAAAACTTCATTTCACCAAGGAGAACTATGATTACTTCAAGTTTCGTGGTAAGAGTAGAGTGAAGCAGGAGTCCTTCGACAAGAGAAAGGACTCCTATTTTTTTAAGAAGTTATCTGCAAAGTACGAGAAGGATAGAATCGAACAGTTCTTTGTCTCGAACTTTATTGCTGACGACAAAAATTATATTAAGAACATGATGAGTCCCAGAGGTGAGCAAATTTACTCACAATGGGTTAGTCGTAACAACAATTTAATAAATATTTTTGGGGATGAAATAAGTCTGTTGCTAGACAACATCGACAAACCCTACGATAAAACGTTTGATACATTGTTCACCTGTACCAGAGGAAAGCATCCGATTATTCTTACTTCTTACTTACGAGGTGAAATAAGTATCGAAACAATTTCTATTCTTGAGAGATGTTTAGGATTTGTTTCTGGAATTGACGGGACACTCACTGATCCCATTTGGAAAACTGTAAAGAATCAGATCATTAAATACGCTCCCTTTTTAAGAATTGACCGCAAAACATACAAGTCTACTATCATTAGACAGATAACGGAGAAGGGATGAGTTTCTTTAATTCAGAAGTAGTTCAAGATCAACTACAATCAATTTACGATACCTACAGCGAACTTGCTAAGACATCAGATAGCATCAGTTCTATGCCCAAAGAAGAGGCACAGAAGCACATTAAAAAAACTAAAGCGTTGATAGAGAAGCAGAAACTTTTCTATATTAGACTTCAGTTGTCAGCATCAACCGATGAGGACGCTGCCGACATGAGGAACAGGATCGACCTGATTTCCCAAATGTTCGGACACGATACCCTGCTGGACTGCCTAGGAGGCATGGAGGTTTATCTGGATAAGGTCCTAGAAGACCTTGACACCCGCGACTAAATACGTCATAATACATTGGTTGGGCAGGACGGGACTGGGAGACTGGTTCGCACTGTAAGACCCAACATCCAAACCAAATACAAACAAATACGGAGAATCCGATTATGTCTTTTGCATCACTCAAGAAGTCCTCTTCTTCTGTCTTTGAGAAACTGAACAAAGAAGTAGAGAAGATTTCTAACCCTTCCACTGGCGGTGATGACCGTCTCTGGAAACCCGAAATGGATAAGTCTGGCAATGGTTATGCCGTCATCCGTTTCTTGCCTGCTCCTGAGGGTGAAGACATCCCTTGGGCAAAAGTCTGGTCCCATGCCTTCCAAGGTCCTGGTGGTTGGTACATCGAGAACTCTCTCACTACCCTCAACAAGAAAGATCCCGTTGGTGAACTGAATCGTACCCTGTGGAACAGCGGTAGCGATGCAGATAAGGAGATTGCTCGTAAGCAAAAGCGTAAACTCTCCTACTACGCCAACATTTATGTGGTTGAAGACCCTGCACATCCTGAGAACGAAGGTCGTGTCTTCCTGTACAAGTTCGGTAAGAAGATCTTCGACAAGATCATGGCAGCAATGCAACCCGAGTTTAAGGATGAAACTCCTATCAACCCCTTCGATTTCTGGGAAGGTGCTAACTTCAAGGTGAAGATCCGCAAGGTTGATGGGTATTGGAACTACGATAAGTCTGAGTTCGCTCGTCCTGGAACCCTTGAAGGTTTTGACGATGAGAAACTGGAAGCAGTCTGGAAGCAGCAGTATGCACTTGCTGACTTCACTGACCCCACCAAGTTCAAGACTTACGAAGAACTGGAGGCACGTCTGAATGCTGTCCTGAATACCTCTCGTCCCCCTGCTCGCCCTGTAGATGAGTCCTTTGAGGATGAGTCTGAAGGTCGTGGTGCGGTCCCTCAAAACTGGGGTGAAGAGGTCTCCTCGTTCCGTAAGACCGTTGCAGAACCTGCTCCTGTCCCCTCCTTCAATGCCCCTGACATTACTCGTGGTGGAGAAGATGATGACCTGTCCTACTTCGCTCGTCTTGCTGAGGAAGACTGATGAAAGTTCTAACTCTTGAAGATTACCAGAAGGCAGGTGAAACCTTCTGGCCTAAGTATGATTACGTCGCCAAAGAACTTGGTGAAGACGCTAAACCTGAGGATGTTCTGAAAGTTATGGAGGCAATCGGCACGGTTGCCCTCCGACTAAAACTAGAAGACACTCTCGCTCCCTTTGGGTTCAATAAAAAAACAGATGAAGTTCATCCTTAAAGGTCTACTGCATCCAGCAACTGTATTCAATGGACTATTGCTTGGATTTGTAATCTTGGTGGGTGTGATGCACAATCATGCACACTATACGATGGAAGTGGATGCAGATTCTTATGTGAGAAACTTCTGCAAGAAGAACGTCGATAAATGTGAGAGGTACGTCAGCGATTACGAATGACCCCCCCCCCTAACTAAATCGACCCTTAAATAGCAAATGGCGCGTTTCAAAACCGCGCCATTTTTTTGTCAAAAACCAAATGTTAAGAAATGTTAAAGAAATTAGAAATCGATCAATCTACTTCTAATCGCTGCAGATTCGCTACCCGATACTTTGATCTGTAGGTTATCATTTTTAATACCAACTTGTAGTTCGTCTTGGACAAGATCCTCAGAACTGTAGTATTGCATAATTCTCTGATATTCGGTAATAAATCTAGGAACCAGTGCAGGGTAAATTAGGTAAATATCACGTTTTGACTCGTTTAACTCCAATTCGTAAATGTAGTTAGAAACAGGTTCTTTGTACATATTGGGTGGTGGCAGCGGAGTTCCAGCAGGCACCTTAGGAACGTAATTTGGAGGTACGATCAAACCACCTTCTATAATAATTTTTCCTTCTGGGTTCTTATGTTGAATAGTTCTCCAATATCTTGTTTCGTTTGCTGCAGTACCATATAGGTCTCTGACTTTAGATTCTAGTTCATAGTTAGTTAATGGCCATTGTGTGTACACATTGGTAATGTCATTCATGATCAAAATGACCCATTCATATTTTGCACTGCCATAGATATTATGTGCTACATGATAAGGTTTTTCATCCTGAGGAATGCTATACTTTTCAAAAAATGTTGCATCCTCAAAATAGTTAGGAACAACCTTTGCTCTTCTGAAAAGGTTTTTAATGGCAACATAATTTGTTGGAACAGTTTCCTTACTTGGATCCGCAACGTAGATATTTGGAATAGATGAAAAGAATTCTGACATATTAGTACCCTTGGTCGATGTCTTCTCTGGTCACAATAGAGATTTCCGCAAATCTCAAATCTAGAGTTAGTGCAGGAACAGCGCCCGCGTCTGTGTTTACATATTGTCCATCAGGAGTATATGAAACGTTAACAGAGGTTAAAACACAAGGTTTGAACTTGTATAGTCCTGGTATCTCAGCAATAGAACTTGAAGAAACACGAATACCGTTGTTGTTGGCACTCGAATTAATATCATTCAGTCTCTTAAATTCAATCATAAATCTATTTGGAACTTTTAGGTATCTTGCTGATCCAGTTGTTCCTGATCCTGGTGAATTTGCTGCTTGAGCACCCTGCCCACCTCCAAGAGCACCTGCACCTGAAGATGGACCACTATCATAAGAAGGTAGCATACCTTTTTTGAAGAATTTTACAATTCCAATAATATCATTTGCTTCAGTCGTATTTCTTGCTATCAGTTTGAATGAGAAATTATGCTCTCTAAATGAGACACCTTCAAACACTTGTTCTTGGAATGGGTTGAATACCAATCCTTGACCCACAGCAGAAATAGAGTTAGCACTAGCAGAACCAGAAATACCAATGATACCGTTAGCAGCATTGATACCTGATGCGATCGTACCAAACAGTGCCTCTGGGGTTGCAGACTGTGCAGCATTTTGAAGTGATGCTGCAATTTCTGTAGCACTAGTGCTACCTAATGCCTTTGCTGCTTCAACACCCAAGACACCTAGTGCAACAGGATTGTAGTTTGCTCCATATGCGGTGCTTAGATTTTGTGGTATATAAAGGTATGTAGAATCTAAATTTGACTGCTTTACCTTAGATCCAGTAGAAGCAAGACCTCCACCACCGCTGTAATCGACCTCAAATTCAGTAAATTTAATATAATCAATACTATCGGTTGGAAATTCTGCACCTGTATTGAACGCACTACCAAGACCATCTGCTCTAGAAGAAGTGTTAGGTGCAGTTCTGGGATAAATGTAGGTTTTTGATTTTGCCATTTTATACCTTTAGTTCGTGTTCAGTCAGTATAATAAATTCCCACATATGATCAGCACAGAATTCTTTTGCTGCCGTCCATTTTGCTTGATTCACTGCGTAGGTCGTGACCTCAGTAATGTATTTTTTGGTCTTTCTTTTTTGGATTTTTGGACCTTTAACTTGGTATGCGGGTTTTACCTCAACCAGGTATTTTTTGACCTTTCCAGTTTTATCTCTTACTTTAATGTAAAAGTCTGGATAGTATTTGTGGCGTTTACCATCAATGGGAGATATATAAGGAATAAAGATCTCTTCACTACCCCACTCAAGAATTGCGGGGTTTTTATCACAATAGATCATAAATTTTAGTTCCCAGGATGACCTATAAATAATGTTCTTAGGGTCTCCTTTGTACTTGGTAGTATCTTTGGGAGAATACCTGCCACTATACGCCATAAATATATTTAGTACCAACCTATAAGTTATTTATAACTCATGGCACCAGTTTCCTTCTCATCGACTGACTTATCAGGCGCAAACAGTTATCAGGGATTTATGTCGCTGGTGCAACGTCAGGTTCCAGCAGCTGCTAATTTATATTGGGTTAGATTTAGAAGCGTTCCGAAGATCCTAACCCAGTGGAAATATGGGGCAAATGCATTTAATAACAATACTTATAATGGTGGACCTGGAAATGACCAAGCAAGACTACTAACGTATTATGCTACAGACGTAACTGTTCCAAGCAGGCAGATTACGACTGGTGAAGCAAAACAAGTTGGTGCAATGTATCGTTATGCTACTGGTACTAGTTTTAGCGAGATCAGTATCCAATTCATTCTTCCTAGAAGCATGTTTACCAGAATGCTATTTGAAAGATGGATGAACTATACTGCAAATGATGCGACACAGAAGGTTGCATTTTATGATGATTATGTTTGTAGTCATCTTGATATTTTTAAGTATGAGAGAGGTGGTGTTAATCCTGTTCCCCCAAACAACTCCTACGGTAATCTATCCAAACTACAAAGACAAGAAGTAGACAGATATTATAAAACTTCACCTAAATGGAATCGTCTTTCTGGTGCGTGGACACTGAAGAATGCATATCCGTTTAACATTAGTAATATTAATCTTAATGCTCAACCTAACGGATTGTTGACAATGGACGTATCTTTTTACTTTGAAAGGTATCGTTTTTATTACCCTTCCACCAATGAGCAGAATATTCCTAGTATTAATGTTGCCGTTGATCTTGGTGTTGATACATCGAAGGATATTCAGAATGCTCAAGGTCAAAACTCAGCAAATCCGAATACAGGAACTGCTGCTACTGTTATTGCTACCTCCCAAGGAGGAACAACTATAATTACCCCCTAAATAACTAAGACTGAACCCTGTTTTATGGAGTCATTATGCCTTTACCAAAACTAGTAGTTTCTGAGTATGAACTGAAAATTCCTTCTTCAAAGGAAACGATCAAGTACAGACCCTTCCTTGTTAAGGAAGAGAAACTTCTCCTAACTGCCATGGAACTTGGTGGTGAAAAGGAGATGATTAGTGCAGTTAAAACTATCATTAAAAATTGTACTAATCTTAAGTCGAGAGTCGATTCTCTGGCAACCTTCGATATTGAATATATCTTCTTGAAGATTCGTTCAAAGTCTGTTGGGGAAGTATCCAAAGTTATGGTTACATGTCCAGATGATAATGAATCTCAAGTCCAAATTCAAATCAACCTTGAAGACATTGAGATTGTTTGGCCAGAAAATCATAAAAATGAAATTGAACTAGATGATGATACCTATCTCGTTATGAGTTATCCTTCTTTAGATACGTTTGTGAAGATCAACTTCACTGGCGAAGATGTTGGTATTGATACTGTGTTTGATCTTGCAGGATCTTGCATCCAACAGATTGTTCAAGGTGATGAAATTTATGATGTAAAGAACTACACCAAGAAGGAAGTTGTAGAGTTTCTGGAAGGTCTCAAGAGTGATCAATTCATGAAACTGCAAGAATTCTTCAGTGATATGCCTAGACTAGAGCATGAAGTTGAAGTGAAAAATCCCAATACTGGTGTGGAATCAACTGTGAAACTTGAAGGTCTAGGCGCTTTTTTCGAGTAGCCCTCCTTCATAACACATTACAAAACCATCTTGACACTAACTTTGCTTTGATTCACCACCATAAGTGGTCATATTCTGATTTACAAGATATGGTTCCTTGGGAAAAAGAATATTATGTTGATAAGTTGATTGGACACCTGAAGAAGGAAGAAGAAAGATACAAGGATCAACAGAAGAAAGCAAGCGGTAGGCAGAGTCTCTAATGGCACCAAAAGTCAAATCATATAAGTTCATAAATCCCAACCTGATTAAGGTCATGAAGAACCCTTCAGGTGGGATTAGATCTTCAATGGTTAAGACTAAGGGTCTTAAACTCCAAACTGTTAGTGCAAAGAAGGGGGGAAAGTCCCAACTAGATACAGAAACTTTCACCAAGGGATCTAGAAAGACATTACTAGGTCTCAATAGGATTGGTGCCTCTGTTTATAGTTTGGGTAAAGTTTTTGAGAACCTAAGAGACGCTAACAAGGCGGAACTTGGACTGCAGAAATTGCAGGACAATTTTGAACGTAAGAAGAAACAGTTCAAAAAAGACCAGGCATCAGAGCAGGCAACAGAATCTTACAGTAAGAAAGATATTGAAAAGGCAGGCGATGGTAAAGATGTAAAGAAAAAGGCAAAGAAAGAACTTACTTGGTTAGAAAGACTTCTCGGACCATTTAAGGGAATTGCTGAGTTTGCCATAAAGACTATCCTAGTTCAGGGTGTTCTTAGATGGGTCTCAGATCCTAAAAATGGCGAAAGAATTGGAAAAATTGTTGGTGCATTACAGACTTATTTTGGATTTGTCTTTGGTATTGCACAGACATCCATTGGATTGTTCATGGATGGTCTTAGTGGCATCTTTGGAGATGGTTCTAAGCAAGGACTTGCTAGATTTGGAGAAGTCCTAGGTGGTCTAGGAACATTGCTATTGGGTATTGTTGGATTGAAGGCATTGGGTTATATGCTCAATCCCTTTGCCCTTATTATTGATATTGTTGGTCTATCTACAAAATTAATTAATCAGCAAAATAAAGCAGATGCGCGTGCTGCTGCTGATAGTGCAAGAGATGCTGTAGATACTGTTGGAGATGCTACCGACGCAGCAAAAGGAAAATCTATCAGAGATAGAGTAAAAGATTTAAGAAAAGGTCTTGGAGATAAAGTAAAGGCGGCAAGATCAGGTATTACTGATAATCTAAAAGCAGCAAGATCTGGTTTTACTCGATTTACCAATTTTCTAGGTACTGGTAAAGATAATATTCTTAAGTCAGTCAGGAGCACTGCTGGCACTGTTGGTGGCAATATAAAGAAGACTGCATTAGCACAACTTGATACTCTTGCTGCTGGCACTAAATCAGTAATATCAAATGCTCGACTTCTAGGTCAAGCGTTTCTAGACCAAGGGAAGAAAATCTGGGGTCAAGCAGGAAACTTTATTAATGCATCCAAAGATAAGATTGCCAAGATAGGAAAATTAGCATCAGATCCCAAAGCATTGAGGGAGATGGTGACCCAGATGGTCAAGGGTAAGGTCGAGGGTGCCATCAAAAGTAATGATCTCGTCAAGAGATTGTATGAGGCAGTTAAAAATCCAAAAGCATTTGCTCAACTAATCAAAGATGCTCTGAAATCAAAGCAGGCACTGAAAACTCTTGATTATCTAAAGCAAGTACAGAAGGGTGCCAAGATTGGTGGTATCGACAAGGTTATTGCTGTTATCACGGCACTTCTAGAATATGGTGTTGGTGGAACTCCATTTGTTAATGCATTCCTAGGTGCCATGGGTGGTCTACTTGGATATGCAGGTGGTTTTGCTCTAGGTGCTCCGTTTGGTGGTCTTCCTGGATTCATTGCTGGTGCTGCTGGTGGTATGGCAGGTGAGTTTATTGGTAGACAACTTGCCAGACTTCTAGCAAGATCAACTCCATTGGGTACAATAAAAGACCCTGTGATGAATGATGGCAGGATGCTTGCTGGTGATCCTGATAATCCTCCAGAAGGAACAGATGATGCGGACAAAGATCCCAAGATGGCAACAGGTGGTATTGTTGAGAGACCTACCCGAGCAGTTATTGGTGAGCGTGGTCCAGAAGCAGTTGTTCCTTTATCTCAACTAGGGCAGGGTGAAGGAGGTCAAGTACCAGATGGAAAGGCAGAGATCGCATCCGCAGTTGGTGGTGCTCTCAAGGCAATGGGACCAGTTGGAGGCATGGTCAGGAAAGCAATTGCTCCTGAACTAGCGAAACTTTCTACAGACGTAGGTGCAGTTGCTGATGCACAACCTGGAGAAAGTTTTGGAACTGTTAGTAGCAATGTTAAAGGTACTGGTGGAAAAGAAGATGAGGGAGACTCTAGTAATGTAGAGAAATTTATTGGAAAGACTGGTGATCCCAATCCAAAAACCCTCAGAGGTCAACTAGCATTATTGCGAGAAACTTTTGTTGGAATTAGTAAGAAAAAAATTAAAGGCGGATCAGGTGGTAGATCAGGCGGTGGTGGAGATGATGGTGGATCTATTGATACCTCTGGTATTGAGGCAGCAACTGGAAGTGTAACTGATAAAGGTGCTGCTATTGCTAAGAAGTTCATGTCCAATCTTGGTCTAACCAAGGAAGCAGCAGCAGCGATTGCAGGAAACTTTGCTCATGAATCTGGAGGATTTATCCCTGGTATTCGTGAAGGTGGACCATATGGTAGAAATTCAAAACCATGGCCAAAAGGAACAGTTGGTAAAGGATATGGGTGGGCACAATGGACTAATTCTGCTCCTGGAGATCGTTATGACAAATTTATCGACAGTTATGGTGGAGATTACAATAAAACTCCAACAAATGAAGATAACTTAAAGTTTGCTATCAAGGAAATGAAGACGGTAGAAAAACTACCTGAATCCTTTAAGAAGTCTACAGATGTTGCTGGTTCTGCTGTTTGGTTTAGAGCAAACTGGGAGAGAGCAGGTGTTCATCATGATGAACCTAGAATTTCTTATGCGAAGGGAATTCTTGAAAAGATGGCAAAAGGTGGTGAGTTGAATGGATCTCAGATATTCCAGAAGAGTATGTCTGCCATTGAAGACCGTAAAAAGCAGATGGGTAAGATTCGTCAATCTGTAGGAAGATCTGCAGGTGGTGTAATTAAAGTCGAGGGTGATGGTTCTGGGTGGGCAGGAACCCTTACAATGTATAAGGATGGATCTAAATTTGGTAAGTCATATAAGGCGAGGTCTGGTCAAGAACGAATGAAGGGGACCAGTCAAAAAGATCGTCATCATAAAAAAATGTCTCCACACCCAGACGGTACATATTCATTACTTGGTGGTGAGTATCATGGATATATTATGCCTGGTCTTGGTGATTGGTCTGTTTATATTGGAAACGCTAGTGGATCACTGGGGTCAAGAAGTGGATTGATGTTCCACAATGATATTGGAAACAATGGCACTGCTGGTTGTATTGGTATTGATGTAGGTGGAAGTGCAGGGTCTGCAGCAGATAAAGAGTTTTGGGAAAAATATAAAGAGTTGAATCCCAAGAAGATGGTTATCAACTTGCTTGGCAAAGGTGCAGGTAAAGTTGATGATCTAGATACTGATGATTCGTCAGATAGTAGTAGTGATAGTGAACAGGAAGATCCCAAAGAAACCCTACAAAGTGTCACTGCAAAGATTGCAGAGGCGATTGCTAAATTGGCAGGTGGTCCTCCTCAAGTTAGCAATGTCAAAGAAACTACTAAAGAAGTTAAGGCAACAGATACTAAAGCACCACCACCAGCAGCACCAGCACCCCCAGCAAAAGTTAGTCCAACAGCAGAAGCATCTTCTTCTGGTTCTGCAATGTCAGCATCATCTAGTTCAGTAGCAGCAGCAAAGGAAAGTAAAAAGAATAAATCTGGAGTAGTTCCAGTTCCAGTCCCAGTAGCAACTACATCAATAAATAATGGAGGAAGTGCAGCACCTCCAACTGTGGTTAGGGCAAGACAACCAATTACGACAGGCATTTAATAAATGGCAGTTAAAGAACCTAAAAAACCAACAAAACCAGCACTATACAAGATGGTATCTGTTAGTGCTATTAAAACTGGTGCCAAGGATCCAGAATCCAAAGCGGTTTCGTCATCTTTAGTTGCTTTTACTACGTCTATTAATAGGATTGGTGCGACCTTAAATAGTGCCATTATTGTCGCTAATGACATGGCGAAGACCATGAACGACAATATCAAAGCAAAGAATGCTGCTCAAAAGAGAGCAGAAGCACAATGGAAAGAAGATCGTCTTCCTAATACAAGAGAGAAGAAAGGTAAAGGATTTGCTGCTGCTTTTGCTGGGTTCGCTGCTGCTGTAGTACCAGACTTCTTTTCTAGTCTTGCAAGTCTTGGTAAGTTTCTACTGAAGGCATTTGTAGGACAGGCATTACTACGCTGGATGGCAAATCCCGAAAACGGGAAGAAGTTAGCAAATATTGTCAATGGTGTGATGAAAGTCCTTAAGTGGTTATGGACTTTCTTGACCGAAAATCTCTTCAAGACGATTGAAGGTCTTGTCGATATGTTCGACGAGAACAAATCATTCTGGGATCGATTAAAAGGATTTGGTACGTTCTTAACAGGATTTGGTTCTCTACTATTAGGATTTGTATTCCTAAAGAAACCAATGCTGATCGTCAATGGGATCAGATGGTTTGTAACTACATTATGGTCAAGTCTCTTCCGAAGTAAAGCGAAGATGACTGCCGCAGTAGCACAGAATGCTGCTGCTAATGCTGCTGGTTCAGTCCCTGGAGGTGGTCGCCGTGGCGGTGGTGGTTGGAAAGGTCTACTGACCAATGTCGCAGTGACTGCTGGCACCACATTTGCAGTTAATAAAATGATGGAGGGTGGTGGTGAATCCGAAGCACCCGCTGCTCCTGCTCCTGCTGCTCCTGCTCCTGCTGCTCCATCTTCTACTGCCCCTGCACAACCAGCATCATCGATGACTCCTGCTGCATCTGCAGGAGATGATAATCAGGCACCTGCATCAGTACCTAGAAACTTCCTTGGTGGGATATTCTCAAAACCAACCGATGCTGTTGTCGGTGAGAAGGGACCTGAGGCAAGAATACCTCTGACTCAAATACCTGCAAACAATGAACAAAATAGAAAACGAGCAGGCATAAGACCATTATCTGCACTTGGTGGATTGTTTGGCGGTGCCAAAAATGCCATAGGTGGACTAGCAGGTGTTCGTAAACCTGACATGAAAAAGGCGACTGATCTCGCCAAGATGTATATTGTTCCATTCAAAGCAATTGGTGCTGGTGTTCTTGGAAGTATCAGTTCTGTTGTTAGTTCAATGGGACCTGTTGGGAAGGCAGTAACACCTTTCCTGACAAACATTGTTGCACCTATTGCTAACGCATTTAATCTACCTCCAAACTTGGTCAAGGGTGTCCAAGGTAAGATCATGGGTGGTCTTAGAAAGATTGCAGGTGGAGCAAAGAAAGTTGTTGGTGGTGCTGGTGCTGGTCTAAGCAAATTATTCGGTAAGGGTAAAAAAGTTAGAGTTAAAGGTAAGAAATTTACCTCCATGGGCGATACAACTGTCCTTGGTTTACTCACTGACTTGAACGTTGCTGCTCAGGTTATTGGAAATAAGATTGGTGGTTCATCATCTGGATCTGGATTTGGACCTGCATCCTCTTCAACAACACCAGGAACACCAAGTGATTCTATTGATCAGTCTTCTCCATCTGCTAAGGCAGCAGGTGATCAGGGTGCTGGAAGTGAAGATGTAAAGAAAAATAATGGATCTGCAAATGTAGCAGCAGGTCAAGAATCACAAAATACTGCTGATTATAGTGCGGCGGCAGAAGACAGGAAAGGCGGAGAAGTTATATTTAGATGGAAGGACAAGGATTATAAAGTTATAATCAATGCTACTAATGGACAATATGAAGTTTGGGATGGATTTAATCTAAATCCCTTTGCAAGACCGTATGATCTTGCCCAAAATAAAAATAAGGCACTTAAACAAGCAGCATTCAATCAAGTAAGAGCATACTTTGTAAATAATGCTCCCCAAAAGGGATTGGCGTTGAAGTATATCACTGAAGATGATATTGCAAACAAAGCAAAACTAATTGAGGGTGCTGAGAAGGGTCAATCTGCTGCATCTGGTGGTTGGATCTCTGGTCCTATGTCTGGTTATCCAGTATCTCTAGATGGTGGTGGGTCAACTGCCTTTATTGGTCATGGAACAGAATGGGTAGGATTCAAAAGAGCAGCAGGTGGAGTGGCATCATCTGCTTTTGTTGTTCCTTTCAATACTCCAGCAACAAAAAATAATCCCAATCTAACTGGAAGTAGATTGAGAGAAGCAAGGACAGGTGGATATGGACTGCCTGGATTCTCAGTAGGTGGTGCTCTAAATGCTAGTAGAGAAAGTAAATCTCAAGGTAAAAAGAGAGGTCAAGCAGGAACCAAGAAGAGATCAGCAGGTGGTAGAGTTGTTCCTGATGGTCCTGGAAGTTCTTGGGCAGCAGGGATTCCTTTGGTGACTCTTACTACTAAGAGTGGTAAGTCTTTTGAAGTTGCAAAAGCATTGGCACCAAGATTCCAAGGATTTGTTAATGATCTTGAATCAACGGGATATAAAATTAGAGCAATTGGTGGATATAGACCAGACGAACAGAAAAATGCTGACGGCAAAGGACCCATGTTCTCGCACCCTTATGGTGCTGCGATTGACATCAACCCAGATACAAACGGTCCTTTTGGTACATACAATACGGACTTGCCAGGCAATGTAGAGGCACTAGGTAAAAAGTATGGTCTTGGATGGGGTAAGAAGTTTAAGGATGCCATGCACTTCTCTGCAATGAAGAGAGAATATGGTGCTGGTATTGGTGGAAAGGAGATTAGTAGATCTTCCATCATGGGATCCAAGGCGGGCGATGATTTCGTAGCAGATTCATCTTCAAGCAGTGGATCTGGTAGTGGCGAAGTCGAAAGCGAAGATCCCAAAGATCCAACATCAGCATTCCAGAAGGTTGCTGATGCTATCGTTAAGTTGAATAGTCCTCCTACTGAAAGTCTTACAGAAACATCTGAAAAGACTGAGACTGCAAAGGAAAATGCTGCCACTGAGGAACTAAATAAGACAAAGACAGCAGCAGCAAATTCAGCAGCAAAATTAGCAGCAGGTGGAAATACTCCTGCTGCAGGTGGTAAAGCACCTGCACAACCTATTATTCTGCCAGGGAAAAGCACAGATACCGACATTGAATCCTTGGCACCCTCAACTTCCATTCTCCAGAGTGCATAACTATGTCATCATCTGTACAAATACAAGAAGCACTGATTCTGGACGCACAGGGGAACAGAATCAAAGCTGCTAATGGTAAGGAGTTTCCAGACTTCATGCCACTCATTACAGAGATTAATATCAAAGAAACGATTGATTTTCCATGCATTCGCATGTCTATTGTTATCAATGATTCTATTCAACTTATTGATAATTTGAGAGGCAATGAGATTGTAAAGATCACGTTGGCAGCAAAGACAACTGATGATAAATCATTTACTTTTACTGGTAGAATCTATCGTATCGGATCTAGAATCCGAATGGAAAAGAAAGAGACTTACATTTTGGAATGTGTAAGTAAAGAGTTTATGATTAATGAGACTAAAAACGTCTTCGGATCATTCAAGGATAAAACGGCAGCAAAGATTGTAAAAATACTCCTTAAGGATATTATTGAGACAGATAAAAAATTATCGATTGAAGATACCCTAGACAATGTACAATGTGTGATTCCTAATTGGAGACCATTTGAAGTTATTAACTGGTTGGGAAACAAAGCAGTTCGATCTAAAAATAAACAGCAAGGTGGATTTATTTTCTATGAGAATAGAGAAGGATTTCACTTCACGTCGTTTGATAAGATGATTGAAGATGCACTAAATGAGAGCGATGTGCCAAATTATTCATATAAGATGAAAAACACGGGTGATGGTTCTGATGTAGATGATCTATATTCAATTGAATCAATTTCATATCCAAACACTTTTGATTCTCTAAAACATTTGAGAAATGGTACATACGCTGGTGTTTTTGTTGGCGTATCTTTGGACTTCTTAGAAGAGTCTAAGATGAAGACCCAGCAAGGATCTGAAGTTAAAAAAGATATTCCTTATGGTGGTAGTGAATTCACACTCCATGGTCAATGGGGACTGCTGAATCATATAGGTACAGAGAATCCTTATCGTGCAACTGATGAAGAGTTGAAAGACATCTTTCAAAGTATTAGGAGGATTAGGTATCGTCCTAATCAGGTTCACTTGTGGGACAAGGATGAGGGGGGTTCTAATCTAGCATCACGTTGGGAACAGACTGCAATCTACAATTATTGCAGAAAGAATAGTTTCAGTGCTATCAAACTAGATATTAAGGTTCCTGGGAACTTGACACTGATGGCAGGAGACTCGATTGAAGTAGAGATTCCACGTTCTATGAGCAAAGAGGGACGCAGCGACCGTATCGAGGTTGACAGGACCTACAGTGGACGCTATATTATCGCTGGTATCAGACACAAATACGGTCAGTCCAACACACTATCAACAGAATTGACAATTGTGAAAGATTCCCTGGGTGATGTTAAACCAAAACCATAAATAACTACTACAACCTTTACGAGGCACTATGGAAAATATCGAGGCACATATTGAGAAGGATAAGGACATCCTTCAAGATCCTACGACTTCTCCCCAACAGCGTCGTCATATTGAAGAAGAATTGCACGATCTAGAAGAGTATGTGGAGCACCACAAGGCAGAGATCGAAGCAGGCGACCACCACGATCCCAGTCCTCTGGAACTGTATTGCGATCAGAACCCATCTGCGCTGGAGTGTAAGGTCCACGACAATTGACAAGCATAGGATGATCTGTTATGATGAACGAGTTCTTGCGTTGCTTCGTGGGCAAATGGTCCAATAAGAAGCAGGCAATGAGCAATCCAACTAAATATGCTTGGATTCTGACCAACAACCTTCCAATTGGTGATGGTAAGTATGAAATGAAGTCTTGGTATCACTACCAAGGACCAAGTGATCCTTATCGTCAAAAAATTGTATCTTTCGTTGAACTTGATGACCACATCAAGTCATATACACACAACGATGACGGCACTATCAACGAAAAATGCAGTTTTATAATCCACCTATATAATGGTGTCTGGAAGGGACACATCAATGGCAACTCTTGCATCTCTAGAGGTGCTACTCTTAAATCAGAGTTTTCTCTGACTAGAGATCAGTACATCACTAGAGATGGTGGATTCATTGACGGTAAAAGAGTTTGGGGTTCCAAAGACTTTTATCATTTTGGGCGAATAACTCAGCGGTAGAGTGTCTCGTTTACACCGAGGTTGTCGGGGGTTCGATCCCCTCTTCGCCCACCTTCATTGTGCCGTGTTAATGGTTTAATCCTTGAGACGGATGTTGAATTCTATTATTTCGATGCAACTTAAAAAACTTCTTCCTGCTGCTTTGCTGGCAACTGCTATTCCTGCTGCTTGTGCTTATCCCACGATCAGTGAGATTAAGAATCCTCCTGCTGTTGACGTGAGTGTCAATGAGGAGAAGGCAACGCCAATTGAAGTGGTACAAAAGGAATGGAAGTGCCCTGATTGCACACCTAACGAAAAGTACGTCCTTGACCAACTCCAAGAGAAAACCAGAATCTCAGATCGTAATGCACTTGCTACGATCATGGGAAACATTAAATCGGAAAGCAACTTCATTCCCAACATATGCGAGGGAGGGGCTAGAGTTTCTTACAGGGATTGCCATAGCGGTGGTTATGGTCTTATTCAGTGGACCTCAATAGGACGCTACAATAATCTTGGCAAGTTTGCCACTAAGTATGGTTATGATCCCTCCAC
>Ga0181591_10001243_pt1 | contig 21573 bp, 25 predicted proteins | sample 071ome_33_FD_133757 | JGI IMG/M metagenome (GOLD analysis project Ga0181591, IMG submission 133757) | Coastal salt marsh microbial communities from the Groves Creek Marsh, Skidaway Island, Georgia - 071412AT metaG (megahit assembly) | ecosystem: Environmental > Aquatic > Marine > Intertidal...
AATTTATGAAACAACTGATTTGTTTGAGATAAATTATAATCACAAAAATATATTAAACAGTTTTTAGTAGGTTTTTTTTCTGAAAAAGTTTGAATAGTTTTAAATTTAATTTTTTTATCTAAAAAATCATAAAAAAAATAACCATTTTGAGAAATTTTATTAATATAATTTATTATTTCATACAAATCATAGGTTTTATTTTCTGGTAATTGAAAATCTAAAATATAAACAAAATTGATTAATTTATCACTCACATTTAATTTCAAATAATAATCAGCTATTTCACCTTTAAAGCAGAAATCATAGTTATGCATATTACTTCGATTTTGAAACCAACTATATTTTAAAAAAATATTACTAATGTCTTCGGAAAAGATTATACTTTTTAAATTTTGAGTCATTTTACAACATATAGTACAATAAATAGATATTTTAAATACTTTATACTATATATTGTTGTACTTAAACTAATACTTACTTACTAGTTTTTGTTTTTTTTCTTTCTAATTTTGCTTTTAAAAGATTGAATTCAGCATTTAATTTTTCATGCCTATCAAGCAAGGCTTCAAAATCTTCTCTACTTACAATACCTTGAGTATTTATAAATTTCTCAAACCTACTTTTTATTATATTATCAATCTCATTTTTTAGATCTGAGAACGTCGATAAAGCACCATTAATAATAGACGCCGTATCTTTTAAAAAAAAATTGTTTCTTTTCATTTATATTCCTCTAATGGATTTCGACTTATATTAAGGTATAATTAATAGTAAAATATATATATCTTAAATTATTTAAATAAATTAAACAATATAGTAACCAATGCTCGAATTTCCAAATATTAATCCGGTAGCTGTAGACCTAGGCATAATTAAAATACGATGGTATGCATTATCATATATTGTCGGCATCCTTCTAAGTTGTTTTTTAATTTTAAAAATAATAAAGATAAAAAAAATTGATCTTAATTCCAAAGAAATAAGTGACTTAGTTAGCAATTGTATGATTGGAATAATAATTGGTGGTCGGTTAGGGTATGTGTTTGTCTATAATCCAGAGTATTATTCTAATAATTTATTAGAAATTTTTAAAATTTGGAACGGTGGTATGTCTTTCCATGGTGGGTTTATTGGAGTAATTTTTGCCGTTATTTACTCAAGTAAATTATTTAAAATACCTATTCTTACTTTTGCAGACTTAATTGCTATAGTTGCTCCTGTAGGTTTGTTTTTTGGTCGTTTAGCGAATTTCATCAATGGAGAACTTTTTGGAAGAACAACAAATCACTCCTTTGGTATTATTTTTCCAAATGGTGGTGATGTACCAAGACACCCTAGTCAACTTTATGAAGCTTTTTTCGAAGGAATAGTCCTATTTATTATTTTATGGGTCATGATGTATATATTTGACCTCTTAAAAAAACCAGGAATAATATCAAGTTTATTTATTTTGTTATACGGTGTATTTCGTTTTTTTATAGAATTTTTTAGAGAACCTGATCAACATATTGGACTATTGTATTTTGAGTTTTCAATGGGACAGATTTTATCTCTTCCTATGATTTTAATAGGTTTGTATTTTTCAATTATTTTCTACAATAAAGTTAAATAGTAAAAATTGAGATTTGTTATGTTTATTAAAGATTTTTTATGGCTATAGATAGACTATTACACAAGCTTTTAGACCAAGATACTCTCAAATACGGTTTTTTTACAAGAAATGGGGGGGTATCTGAGAGCCCTTTTAACTCACTAAATTGTAGTTTAAGAGTTAATGATAAATTAAATAATGTCCAAGAAAATTTGAGATTAATTAGCGAAGAGCTTAAATTAGATAAAATAATTAAATTAAACCAGATACACTCATCAGATGTCCATACTGTTATCCACCCAGACGATTATAGTAAATTGATACATGCAGATGGATTAGTAACTAATTTAAAAGGAATTGGCTTGTCAATACTAGGAGCAGATTGTGCTCCTATTTTATTTTATGACAAAGTGTCTAAAACTATCGGAGCTTGTCATGCGGGCTGGCGAGGAGCAATAAATAATATTGTTGAAGCTACAATTTTATCTATGGAAAATATTGGAGCTAACAGAAAAAATATTATAAGTATTATTGGTCCCACAATACAAAAAAATTCATACATAGTAAAAGATGATGTTGCAAAAATTGTAAAGAAAACTCCTTTTTACCAGATCAATAATTCTGTTTTATTTTCGATTTCAAAAAATGAATATTTCTTTGATCTCCCTTTGCTCCTAAAAGAAAGTCTTAAACATGCAAAGGTAGAAGAAATTGGTGATATAAACATTGATACATACCAATCTTCTCATTTATTCTTTAGTCACAGGAGAACTTTTCATGAAAGGCTATCTTCACCACCTTCAACGGGACGACAAATTTCAGTTATAGGAATGCTAAAAGAGTAGTCAAATGCCTCATCTAATTATTTTTTTTATAGTTATAATTTTAGGAATGTTTATTTTAATTTTTATTTAAAATAAGATTATTTTTTCAAATTTATCTTGCTAAAAGTCAAACAAGACTGCTATTAAATATTTTTAAATCTTAGGGTAAAAATTATGAAAATACTCTCATGCAATTCTAATGTTGATCTTGCAAAAAGTATTTCTAAAAACCTAAATTCACAACTCATTAAAGCTGAAGTTAAAAGATTTTCTGATATGGAAGTTTTTGTTGAAGTTCAGGAAAATGTTAGAGGCGAGGATATGTTTGTTATTCAGTCAACATCTTATCCTGCCAATGATAATCTTATGGAACTTCTAGTTTCCTTAGATGCTTTAAGAAGAGCTAGTGCCAGAAGAATTACAGCTGTGATTCCTTATTATGGATATGCTAGACAAGACAGAAAATCAGGACCCAGAACCCCTATATCCGCAAAGTTAGTGGCTAACTTAATAACTAAAGCTGGTGCTGACAGAATCCTAACAATGGATCTCCATGCAGGCCAGATACAAGGTTTTTTTGATATACCCACAGATAACTTATTTGCTGCTCCAGTTTTTGTTAAAGATATTGAAGAAAAATATGAAGGGAAACCATTAGTGATTGTTTCTCCAGATGTAGGTGGCGTTGTTAGAGCAAGAGCAATAGCAAGACGAATTAATGCAAACTTAGCAATAATAGATAAAAGGAGAGAAAAAGCGGGATCTTCTGAAGTTATGAATATTATAGGAGATGTTAAAAATCATCATTGTATAATTGTAGACGATATAATAGATTCAGGTGGTACTATTTGTAATGCAGCACAAGCATTAATGGATGTTGGTGCTTTAAGCGTCGATTCCTATGTAACACATGGCGTATTATCGGGTTCAGCCGTAACTAATATTAGCAACTCCCCTTTGAACTCTCTAGTAACAACAGATTCTATAAAAGCAACTGAAGCTGTAAAAATGACAAGTAATATTAGGCAAATTTCAATTGCACCAATTATAGGTGAAGCCATACGTCGTGTTCATATGGAACAATCTGTTTCAAGTCTTTTTGAATAAATTTTATATTATTTTCTTTATATTTTTTAATTATGAGGTTATGTATTCTTTATTCTTTTGCACCCCTGGAGGCAAAGATTATTACAAGGAGAATATTTAATGGAAACTATTGAATTTAAAGCAGAAGCTCGTAGTCAGGTTGGTAAGGGGTCTGCCAGAGCTGCTAGACGTGCAGGTTTAGTACCTGCAGTGATTTATGGGAACAAACAACCTGCAGTACCTATTACTATCAATGCAAACAAATGGCGGCAATTAATGAACAAGCCAGGCATTTTTAGTCAACTTATGAATATTGAAGTTAACAGTGAAAAATATTTTGTATTACCCCGTGATATTCAACAACACCCTGTTTCAGAAGAGGCAGAACACGTAGATTTTTTAAGGGTTACTAAGAATGCTACTGTTGCAGTTGGTATTAACGTTGAATTTATTAACGAGGATAAGTGTACAGGATTAAAACTAGGTGGCGTACTGAACGTGGTTAGAGCACAAGTGGAATTAAATTGCCCTGCAATTTCAATACCTGAAAAAATTACCGTTGATTTAGAAGGTCTAAATGTAGGTCATACTATTCATATTAGTGCAATAAAGCTTCCTGAAGGATGTACACCAACAATCACAGATAGAGACTTCACAGTAGCTACTATCGCTGCTCCTAGAGGTGGATTAGGTGACAGCGAAGAGGAAGATTCAACTGAAGAAGAAACAGAAGATAAAGAAGAAAATAAGAGTGATAGTTAGTAATAACTATCACAAAAAAATATTTTAGCTTTCAAAATGTTTCTAATTGTTGGCCTTGGTAATCCAGGAAAATCTTATATAAATAATAGACATAATGTAGGGTATAAAGTTATTGATACACTAAGTGACTTATATCATTCGTCAGTGTTTTCAAAAAAATTTAAATCTGAGTTTTTAAAATTAGAAGTTAATAAAAATATAATATTTTTGCAAAAACCTACAACTTATATGAATAACTCTGGTCTTGCCGTAAAGCAAATTAAAGATTTTTATAATATACCGCTTAGTAAAATATATGTAATTCATGATGAAATTGACCTTGACCAAGGAAGAATAAAAGTAAAGGTTGGTGGAGGACATAATGGTCATAATGGTTTGAAGAGTATAGATCAATTTATTGGTAAAGATTATAATAGAATAAGAGTTGGAATATCCAGACCTTCAAAACTTTACGAAAGTAAAATTGAAGAGAATATTTCTGGATGGGTTTTATCAGATTTCACCTCTAACGATAAAATTAGTTGGCTTAATGCAACATTAAAAAAATTAAGTAATGAAATTAATCTATTAATAACAAATAAAACAGAAAAATTGAATTTTAACTAAGGAAATTCTTATGGGATTTAAATGTGGAATAGTTGGTTTACCAAATGTAGGTAAATCTACGTTGTTCAATGCTCTAACAGAAACAGCAACAGCAGAAGCTGCAAATTATCCATTTTGTACAATTGAGCCTAATACCGGCATTGTAGCTGTACCAGACAAAAGATTAAAAAAATTATCTGAGTTAGCTAATTCTCAAAAAGTAATTCCTGCACAAATGCAATTTGTAGATATTGCAGGTCTAGTTAGCGGTGCTAGTAAAGGAGAAGGTTTAGGAAATAAATTTCTATCACATATTCGTGAAGTTGATGCTATTATTCATGTTCTAAGATGTTTTGAAGATACTGAAATAACTCATGTAGAAAATACTATTGATCCTTTAAGAGACTCAGAAATAATTGAAACAGAGCTTATGTTAGCCGACTTAGATAGCTTAGACAAACAAATACAAAATCTTTCTAAAAAAGCCAAATCGAATGACCCAGATGCCAAAAAAGATTTGGCATTAATGCAAAATTTACATGTTTTATTATCAGATGGTAAACCTATTAGATCAGCTGACTTTGATAAAGATAAGTTAAAAAAAATTAAAACATTTAACCTCTTAACATCAAAACCAGTTTTATATGTATGTAATGTTAGTGAAGAAGACGCTGTCTTAGGTAATAAATTTAGCAAAATAATTTTTGATAAAGCAATTCAAGAAAATTGTGTAAGCGTAATTATTTCAGGGGCTATTGAATCTGAAATTGCATTATTAAATGATGAAGAAAAAAATGAATTTCTTGCAGATCTTAACCTCAAGGAATCCGGTTTAAATAGACTAATAAGAAAAGGTTTTGATTTACTTGGTTTACTAACATTTTTTACAATTGGACCAAAAGAAGCAAGAGCATGGACATTGAAAAAAGATTCAACTGCTCCTGAAGCAGCAGGTGCAATACATACAGATTTTCAAAAAGGTTTCATCAGAGCTGAGACCATTTCTTATGATGACTATTTAAATTATAAGAGTGAGCAAGCAGTCAAGGATTCTGGTAGAATGAGAGTTGAAGGTTCTGACTATATAGTACAAGATGGAGATATTTTTCATTTTAGATTCAATGTTTAGATGGAGGCAAAATGAGTGAATTTTTAGAACTTAAATCGATAGATGACCATAAATTTTCTGCTTATCTTTCCCAACCAATAGATAAACCAATAGGTGGCCTTGTAATTTTACAAGAAATTTTTGGCGTTAATACTCATATACAAGAAATAACTAATTTTTTTTCTGATAAAGGTTATTTAACTGTTGCTCCATCCTTATTTGATAGAAGTGAACGAAATGTCGCTCTTGGTTATGATGAAGATAGTATTAGCAAGGGCAGAAATTTAAAGAGTTTATGTGATAAGAATGCGCTTAAAGATATAGATGCAGCAATTTCTCTAGTTTCTTCTGCTGGCAAGGTAGGTGTTATAGGTTATTGTTGGGGAGGATCACTGTCATGGCGTATTGCTTGTAAAAACACTAATTTATCAGCAGCTGTTTGTTACTATGGGGGTGATATACCTAATCTAAAAGAACTGAAACCTACATGTAATGTAATGACTCATTTTGGAGAGTTAGATCAAGGAATACCTATAGCTAATGTTAGAATTTTTAAAGAAGCAAACCCAGAAGTTCTTACATATACTTACCCTGCCGACCATGGATTTAATTGTAATCACAGAAGACAATATAATGAGGTAAGCTCGAAAGTTGCACTAGATAGAACGCTTAAGTTTTTGAAAAAAAATCTCTCTTAATTATTTATTTTTTATTGGGGCCCATATTTGTTTCATTGCGAAATATGATAACAAAGTAAGCAGTAATAAAAATAAAATAACAGAAATGCCTAGTCTTTTCCTATCTTCCATTTCTGGTTCAGATGCCCAAGCAAGAAAGGCTGTAACATCTTTTGCCATTTGTTCAGGAGTTGCTTTAGTACCATCAGCATATTCAACTCCATCATCGTAAAGAGGTTGAGGCATTCCAATTAAATTTCCAGAATAATATTTATTATAATACATTCCATCTGGAACTTTTTTTTCTGCAGGTGCATCCACATATCCAGTCAAGAGTGCATGTAAATAATTCGCACCATCAGGTCGTGCCTTTACAATCAAGGATAAATCTGGAGGATAAGCACCTCCATTAGCTGCTCTTGCTGCCTTGTCATTTGGGTAAGGTGATACAAATCTATCACTAGGTCTAGCTGGTCTCTCAACAACCTCACCCTCATCATTAATGGTGTTAACGTTATTCTCTGATGCAAAAGCTTTTATTTCATCATCATTGTATCCAATTGCTTTTAGATTTCTGTAAGCCAACAACCTTAACCCATGACATCCTGAACATACTTCTTTATATACTTGAAGGCCTCTTTGTTGCGATGCACGATCAAAAGTGCCAGTTATACCCGAAAAAGACCATTTTTGTTTTGGATAATCTATTTTTTCACCAGCCGAAAACGCAACAAAAGGAGCTAATAAAAAAACTATCAATAAAAATAATTTATAACTTATACTAGGAAATGATTTTAAGAATCGAATTAACATCTATTTCTTCTCCCTAGCCGCAAATGCTGAGGCTGTCGACCCTCCACTTAAAACAGGTTCTGATATAGAAATTGGTAAAGGTTTAGTTTTTTCAATGTAAGGGAGTAAAGGAAACAAAACTAAGAAATGGAAAAAATAATATGCCGTGGCTATTCTAGATAGCGTTACATAAATACCCTCTGCAGGCATAGCTCCTAAATAACCTAATAAAATACAATCTAGTAAAAGTATCCAGAAGAATATTTTAAATATTGGCCTGAATTGTGATGACCTTACTGGTGATCTATCTAGCCATGGCAAAACAAATAAAACGGCAATTGCACCAAACATAAAAAGCACTCCGCCAAGCTTATCAGGAATTGCTCTTAAAATAGCGTAAAAAGGTAGAAAATACCACTCAGGTACAATATGAGCAGGAGTAACCATTGGGTTAGCTTCAATATAGTTATCTGGATGCCCCATGAAATTAGGAAAGAAAAATACAGCTGCTGCAAAAAGTGATAAAAATACACTTAATCCAAACAAATCTTTAATCGTATAATAAGGGCTAAATGGAATGGTATCTTGAGTTCCTTTTACATCAATTCCAATTGGATTATTTGAACCAAATCGATGTAGCGCGACCAAGTGAAGAATTACAACACCAACTATTACAAAAGGTAAAACAAAATGAAGCGAAAAAAATCTATTTAAAGTTGAGTTATCAACAGAAAATCCTCCCCATAACCATGTGACTATGCTTTCGCCAACAACAGGGATGGCTGAAAACAAGTTAGTAATAACAGTCGCACCCCAAAAACTCATTTGACCCCATGGTAAAACGTATCCCATAAAGGCAGTTGCCATCATTAGTAATAATATTAAAACCCCTAATATCCACAGCAATTCTCGTGGCGCTTTATATGATCCATAATACAATCCTCTAAAAATATGTATGTAAACAACAATAAAGAAAAAGCTTGCTCCATTCATATGAATATATCTTATAAGCCAACCATGGTTAACGTCTCTCATAATTCTTTCTACAGAATCGAATGCATAATCTACATGAGCTGTATAATTCATAGACAAAACAATTCCAGTTACAATCATAGTTACTAAAGCAAAACCAGCTAAAGAACCGAAGTTCCAAAAATAGTTTAAGTTTTTGGGTGTTGGGTAATGATTTAACTCATGATCCATAAATGAGAAAACAGGTAATCGGTGATCAATCCATTTTACTACTGGGTTTTTAAATTTAGACTTTGACAACTATAACTCCTAAAATAAAATTTAACCGATTTTGATAATATTATCTGACAAGAACTCATATGAAGGAACCTCTAGGTTAGTTGGTGCCGGTCCTTTTCTAATTCTGCCAGAATGATCATAATGAGATCCATGACAAGGACAGAACCATCCACCATACTGTCCTTTTACATCACCAGACTTTTGACCAAGTGGCACACAGCCCAGGTGAGTGCAAACGCCAACTAAAACAATAAATTTTTCGTTAGCAACCCTTTCTTCATCAGCTTCAGGATGTCTCATATCATCTAAAGAAACTTCTTTAGCTAGCTTGATTTCCTCAGGCGTTCTGTGACGTACAAATACAGGCTTACCTCTCCAGGTTACTGTTATAGATTGACCTTCTTCAAGCGAGGATAAATCTACCTCTGTTGACGCTAACGCTAAAGTATCAGCTGCTGGATTCATTTGATCAATCAAGGGCCAAGCAACTGAAGCCGCACCAATACCTGCCATAGCATAGGTTGATACAATCAAAAAATCTCTTTTGCCCTCATTTTTACTACTTTGTGAATTTGATTTTGTAGACATGAATATTCCTGTAGAATGTTATAATTTATATAAACATTCTTTCAAAAAAATTCTAGTCTTTTTCTACTATAAATATATTTTTTTAAAAATTATATGAATGACTAAATAGTTTTAATTTTTATAATATTTATTATTATTACCAACTTACATTTGGAGGCAAACTCATTAGAACTGCTTCAGTATTTCCACCGGTTTTCAATCCAAATATTGTACCTCTATCATATAAAAGATTAAACTCAACGTACCTTCCTCTTTTTATTAACTGAGCTTGTCTGTCTTGAGCATTAAAATTAGTTTCAAAACGGTTTTTTATAATTTGAGAATATGATGACAAAAAGGCTTTGCCGACATCCTTAATAAAAGCAAAATCTTCATCCCAATTATCATTATACAAATAGTCAAAAAAAATGCCACCAACACCCCTCGCTTCATCTCTGTGAGGCAAATAAAAATATTCATCACACCATTTTTTAAACTGAGGGTAATATGATTGATGATATTTATCACAAGCATCTTTAAAGCTCTTGTGGAATAATTCTTTTGATTCTGTATCTTCAAAAATAGGTGTGAGATCTCCACCACCACCAAACCACATTTTTTGATTTTTTCCTTCACCAGTTATAAGAAACCGTGTGTTCATATGAGCAGCAGGAACGAATGGATTAAACATATGAGATACAACAGAGATGCCTGAAGCCCAAAACTTCCCATCTTCTTCAGCGCCTGGTATTTGCCCTCTAAACTCTTCTGAAAACTCCCCATAAACTGTAGAAATATTGACACCTACTTTCTCAAAAACATTACCCTTCATGATAGAAATAACACCACCACCACCACCCTCTCTTTCCCATTCTTTTCTTGAAAAGGATATGTTATTATCTTTTGTGGGTGTATTTTCAATTATTTCAAATGATTTACATATTTCATCTCTAAGATGAACAAACCATCTTGTTGCCTCTTTTTTTTTAGAATTTATTTTTTCTGATGTATTGATAGATTTTTGTTTCTTCAATTTCTTGAGCATTTCTAATTTAACATTCATATCTAGTTATTTCTTCCAAGTAAGTTACTGGCAAAATTTAAAAGAGCCTGTTTTGAAAATTTGAAATTATGTTTAACCCAGAATTCTTCTGATTTATACAATAAATCATTTTGCTCTGAAATCCCAAGATTAGGTTCCATAAATTTTATTTCTTCTCTTTTTAATGGAAATGAAGGCCATGCTAAATCAACAAAATTTAATTTATCAAGGATTTCAATAGGCAAAATGTGAAACAAAGCTAATTTATACCAATTGAAAGGTATTCTATCATTTTTAAAAAGAGATTTATTTCTAAAGTTTAAATTAACCCTACAATCCCAAATTAATTGTAAGATTTTAATTTCTTTTTCCTTAGATGATATTTTTTTTAAATACTTTTGGTCTATTAAAATATCATGTTTATGAATTTGTTTTATAAAATTTAAATACTTTATTTTCTGTTTACTTAATTCAAATCTATTAGCAATAATTTCAATTTTCTGGATATTATATAAATGAGGTATTAATACACAAATTAAATCAAGCTTTTCATCTTGAATTATATCTATTACCAATGACTTAATATGCTTAATTTGACAAAAGCTATTAATTTTAAAGCCAGGGTGGATTTTTATTTCAGGAGTATTTTTAATATCAACAAATATATATTTATCTAGTTCTAAATCTTTCATTTTCGATAAAGAAAGATCAAAATTTTTCTCTAAAAGAATCTTTAAAAACTCATCTTTAACTCGTTTATTAGATAATATTTTTATATTATTAACTAGTTTAATAACTTCATTATATGAGCTTTGTAGATTATTAAATTTAGAGAATGTTCCAAAAAAACGACAATACCTAAAAATTCTTAGATAATCTTCTTTAAGCCTTTCTATAGGACTCCCAATAAATTTTAGGTTTTTATCAATAATATCCTGATAACCATTATAGGGATCTATTAAATTTCCTTCATAATCTAAATATAAAGCGTTAATTGTAAAATCTCTTCTTTTTGCATCAATATAAACTGAATCTACAAAATTAACATCCGCTGATCTTCCATAAGTTTTTAAGTCTTTCCTTAAACTCGTTATTTGAAATTCATCATTATCGAGGAAAACTGAAATTGTGTGGTATTTTATGTTTTTCTGATTAACTCTAATTTTTTTTTTATTAATTTTTTCTATGAATGAGTTAATTTCAGTATTAATCACAAAATCTATGTCACTGATTGGCTGTTTTAATAAATAATCTCTAATTGCTCCTCCAACAATCCATATTTTTACATCAAGACTACTTGCAATGTTAAAAATTTTTTTAACATTTTTCTTTTGAAGAAAAAAATTGATTATTTCTTGATGTATAATAAAAGAGCCTTCTTCATTTTATTTTGAAAAATTGCCGTCTCTAACCTTGCCATCTATAATTGATGGGGGGGTATACGAATAACTTGGATCAAAGGCATTTGATTCAAGGTACAAAAAACCAAAGAGAATAAATATACAAAAGCCTATTACGCTTGTTAACGAAGCAAAAAATACTGAATTATTTACAGTCATTTTTCTTAAAATATATTTTGTTAAGAAAAAGAGAACAATAGAAAATATTATAGCTAAACATATAATTAGATATCGTCGCATGGTGGAAACTCCCTTAAGCCTAATCCTGCTGATATTGTTACTAAAACTCTAGCTGTCAATCCCCATATATTTTCGGTACCATATTTTATTTTCCAGGTCATAAACATACTGGAACCTACTGGAGGTTTATCTCTAATTTGATATTTAGGAGATAATAATAAGTTAGATTTAGCAAAAAAAAATTTTTCTACCTCATCACTATTTGGTTTTATCAATTTTTCTGGTTCAAATTGTGTTTTCATTATTCCCAAGTAAGGTGTCACGACATAACCTGTGCCAGTATAAAATTTTGGAAAATGACCGATTATTTCATATTTTGTTCTAGAAATATTAACTTCTTCTTCTGTCTCTCTTTGGGCTGTCTCTTCTAAATTTTTATCAATGTTTTCTCTTCTACCACCAGGGAAAGCTATCTGCCCTGCATGCTTTCTAAGATTATCTTTTCTTTTTATTATAAGTATTGAACTATCATTTTTTTTTTCATTATTTGTAAATAGTACCATAACGCTTGCTTCAGAATAAAAACCATTAGATCGATCCTTATCACCAGCATTTTTGACATTATTAATACAATTCATAAGATCTTTTTTTGTTATAGAATTGATCAATGGTTTACTCGAATTAATTATTTTTAAATTATAAATAATGTACTATCATAGTTATATTAATTATAAAGAAAACTCTATGTATATATACCTACCAATAGCTGAACAACCCATTCACTCATTAGTAATTTTAGGAGTTGGAACTTTCTTAGGACTAATAATGGGTTTAGTAGGTGTCGGAGGTGGTTTTTTATTAACACCAATTTTAATGTTCTTAGGAATACCACCTCCTGTAGCCGTTGCTTCTGTTGCCAATCAACTCGTTGCACCATCAGTTTCAGGTGTTTTATCTCATTGGAAAAGAAGTAATGTAGATTTTAAAATGGGCAGTGTCCTCTTAGTAGGAGGAGTTATAGGATCTTCTATTGGAGTAGTTATATTTAATTTTTTAGGTAAAATTGGTCAATTAGATTTTGTCATTAAATCATCTTATGTAATTTTTCTGAGTCTAATAGGTAGCTTAATGCTTTTAGAGTCCTTAAGGTTAATATTAAGAAAGCGAAAAGGAAAAGTTTCCCGAGGTAAATTACACCAACATAATTGGTTACATGGACTTCCATTCAAAACAAGATTTAGAAAATCAAAATTATACATATCAATCTTACTTCCAATATTAATTGGAATACTAGTTGGAATACTTGCTGCAATTATGGGTGTAGGAGGTGGATTTATTATTGTTCCTGCAATGATTTATCTTTTGGGTATGCCAACATCATTAGTTGTTGGAACTTCTTTATTTCAAATTATTTTTGTTGCCGCTAATACGACAATACTTCAAGCTTCACAAAACCAAACAGTAGATATTGTACTAGCGACAATACTTTTATTAGGTTCTGTCTTAGGTGTTCAAATTGGTGCAAAATTTACTAATGTTCTAAAAGGTGAGTATTTAAGATTAATTCTGTCTACAATTATCATTTTAGTAAGTCTTAAACTTTTATCAGATCTCATAACCGCGCCATCCGATCTTTTTTCTATTACAATAAACAGATAGGTTATTGTGATGAAAAATTTAAAATTTTATTTCCTGGTAATTATTTTTTCAATATCAATACCATTTGAAGGTAAAACTCTAAATGAGATTGTTGCGGACCTTTCACAGGGTAATGTTAAAATTTCTACCAATTTTTTAGGGGCCAAAATACTTTTATTTGGAGCTTATGACGGCAAACAAGGGGATGATATTATAATAGTTGTTACTGGTCCTAAAGGTTTAGTCACAATCCAAAAAAAAGAAAAAATATTTGGTATGTGGGTTAATACTAAGAAAGTAAACTATATCAACACCCCAAAGTATTTAAGCATTTCATCAAATAGACCTATAGATGAAATTTTAGAAAAAAGAACACAAAAATTATCACAAATTGGTCTAAACAACCTAAATATAAGAGTCCAACCCGGAACTAAAATTGATGATAATGTAGGTTGGAGAGAAGCATTAACAAGAAATATGATAAAATCTAACTTATGGAGTATTAATGAAAACTCTGTATCTTTGAACAAAAACGCCCTATTTAGATCATATTTAAATCTACCATCAAACGTCGTTGTAGGAGAATTTGAGGTAAAAATATTACATTACAGAAATGGTAGTCTTCTTTCCAAAGAGAAGAATACTATTAACGTTTCAAAATCTGGTTTTAGTGCAGAGATTTATAATATAGCAGAAAATTATTCTACTTTGTATGGAATCTTTGCCGTTTTATTAGCAGTATTAATTGGTTGGGGCACAAACTTAGTTTTTAGAAAATTTTAAGAGTGGATTTATGGTTAAAAAACACAGTGTTAATAATAAGAAGAAACTAAAAAAAAGTAATAGATTATTTTTAGTTGTTGCTGATGATTCTAAAGAATTGCATCAAGCAATATATTATGCAGCTAGAAGAGCTGCAACAGCCGGCGGAGAAATTGCTCTATTTAGATGCGTTGAGCCTATAGAAGGCCAATTGTGGGGTGGTGTTAGTGAAATTATGGAAGCAGAAACTGAGCAAGCAAGTAAAAAATTACTTCTGGAACTTAGTCAATATTGTGAAAAATTAGGAGCTCCCAAACCTAAAACATTTGTTAGAAAAGGTGTTGTTCATGAAGAATTATTCAATTTAATAAATACAGAGGAATCTATTAGAGTATTAGTTTTAGGAGTATCAATTGAACATGGGAACCCTGGCCCACTTATAAACTATATTATAAATAAAGGTAGTAATCTATGTAGGGTTCCAATTACTATAGTTCCAGGCAATTTGTCAGATGAACAAATCGACGCTTTAATTTAAAAAACTTGTTGATTTTAATCATTCAAACTTTATACGTAGATATAAATAAGAGAGAGTGTAATGTTTAAGAATTTTATAATTATTGTTTTAGGGGTAATGTGTGTAACTATGGTCAAACCAGTAAAAAAAGCTTCAGCAAACAATAGTAAATTTATTACTATTGAAACTTCACAAGGAAATGTTGTTATTGAAACACTCCCTAAAATTGCTCCTAATCATGTTAAAAGAATTAAAGAACTAGTAAAAACTGGTTTTTATGATGGAATTATTTTTCATAGAGTTATTGAGGGTTTTATGGCTCAAACTGGTGATCCAGATGGAAATGGAACTGGGGGATCAGGCCAAAATCTTAAGGCTGAGTTTTCTGACTATGAATATAAATATGGTACAGTTGGAATGGCTAGATCTATGAACCCTGACAGTGGTGATAGTCAATTTTTTATATGCTTTGATGGCTGTAGCCATCTTACTGGACAATATACTGTCTGGGGCCAAGTAACTTCCGGCATGGAAGCTGTTGAAAAGCTTGCAATAGGAGAACCACCAAGAAACCCAGATAAAATGATCTCTGTTAGATTAGGCAAGAAGTAATTATTATATTTCGACAACTCTTATAGAATTTGTTGAACCAGAAATACCAAACGGCATACCTGCGACTACTACTATACTGCTACCCTTTTCTGCTAAATTCTCTTTTATAATTATTTCTTTAGCTTCTTGTATTGCTGCTTCATATCCTTGGACCTTACTTAAATATGGGTATGCTCCCCATAAAAGTGATAATTTTCTTTTAACACTGATCTCAGGCGTCATCACTACTAACAACAAGTTAGGCCTCTCTCTTGCCATACGGTAGGCTGTATTTCCTGATGCAGTAAAAGCGACTACAGCCTTTGCATTCACTGATTCTGCAAGGCTAACAGCTGAACGCGAAACTGCATTATAGACGAAGTTTTCTGACATAAGGTGCTGAGGACCATCGACTGGATGTTCTTGTATGTGTTTTTCAGCAGAAGATATAATTCTGTCCATTATATTAACTGTTTCAATGGGAAAGGAACCAACTGCAGTTTCTGCTGACAACATAACCGCATCTGCGCCGTCAAACACGGCCGTTGCAACATCAGATGCTTCTGCCCTAGTTGGAGACGGTGATTCAATCATTGATTCTAACATTTGAGTTGCTACTATAACTGGCTTGCCAGCTTGTCTACATTTTATAATAATTTCTTTTTGAATTCCTGGAACTTTTTCAGGCGGTAATTCTACGCCAAGGTCACCCCTTGCTACCATTATACCGTCACAAGCACCAACTATCTCTGGTAATTCTTTTAATGCAGAAGGCTTTTCTATTTTTGCAATAATTAAAGCTTTATTTTTAATATGTTTTTTGACTTCTTGCACATCACTTAATTTTTGAACGAAGGATAAAGCTATCCAATCAATTTCTTGGTGTAGAATAAACTTGAGGTCATCTAAGTCTTTTGCTGTTAAAGGATTTGTGTTTAAAACTACATCAGGTAAATTTATTCCCTTATTACTTTTAATTAAACCTCCTACAAGCACTTCTGTTTGTATTTTATCTTTGGAAACATCTTTAACTTCAAACTGAAGTTTTCCATCATCCATCAATATTTTTGATCCTATGGATAAACTTTCAAAAATTTCTTCATGAGATAAGTAAACCCTATTAAAATCTCCAATTTTAGCCTCTTTATCAAAAATAAAATTATTACCTTTTATAACTTTAATATCTTTTTTTACCTCTCCAATTCTAAATTTTGGCCCTTGAAGATCAGCAAGTATAGCTACGTTGGCATTCAACTCTTTTTCAGCACCACGAATATAAGTAATTCTTTTTAAATGATCTCCATGATTACCATGACTAAAATTTAAACGAAAAACGTTGACCCCTGCCTTTATCAAAGATTTAGTGCTCTCATAATCATCAGTTGCCGTTCCAACCGTAGCAACTATTTTAGTTGATCTGAAAAAATTCATACTACTCACTTATTATCCCTTAATAAAATATGTTTAAGTTATACATTAAATATTAAAAAAAGATTAAAATTATTTTTTAAATATTGAAAGTCGGCAAGCTATTTGCAAACTCTCTTTGTAATAGGAGATTTATTAATGGCACAGATTGTACCCTTTCCACTTGATAAAGTTAGAAAGTCTAAAAAAGATAATATTTTTGAAGAAAAACATATTCTTCATATGATCAAAAATATCAGACAAAATTATCCTCCTTCACTTTGGAACACTGTGTATCAACTTACAAAGCATGGTCATATAGATGACCAGATCATAAACGAGATAGATAATAACCCTAAAAATTAGATATAATAAACTTACATCCAAATATTAATTTAATCTTTTTGTAAATAGATTTAAGATTGGATTATGATCAATAATACTAAATATCCAATTTTGTATAGCTTTAGAAGATGTCCATATGCAATAAGAACGCGTATGGTAATAAAATCAGCAAAGATCGTTGTAGAATTAAGAGAAATAAAATTAAAGGATAAACCCAAAGATTTTTTAGAAATTTCTCCTAAAGGTACTGTTCCTGTTCTTATAACTAATTCAGGACAAGTTTTAGAAGAGAGTTTGGATATTATTTATTGGGCATTACGAATTAATGACCCAAATAATTTATTATCAGAATACAATTTATCTAAAAAAAAATTTGATGAGCTTTTGAAAAAACTTGAGGACGAATTTAAACCTAATTTGGATAGATATAAATATCCAAACCGTTATACAGACATTGATAAAAATTCATATAGAGATAAAAATTTAAATTACCTTTTAAATTTAGACAATTTGTTAAAGGCCAGTAAATATTTAAATTGTAACCATGCAAGCTTAATAGACTATTTGATTTTTCCATTTATCAGACAATTTAGGAATGTTGATGAGAATTGGTTTGATTGCTTAAACTTTCATTTTTTAAAAAAATGGTTATATGATTTAATGCAAAGTGAAGATTTTGAATCAATAATGAAAAAATATAATATCTGGAACTCTAATGACATTCCTTTTTATACCAATTTTAGTGATATTGAATTAACTTAGGAGAAATCTAATGGCAGAAGCATTCGTTTGTGAAGGGACAAGAACCCCAATTGGTAAGTTTGGGGGTGGCTTGTCATCTATTAGAACTGATGATCTTGCTGCAATTCCTCTTGTTTCTATTAAACAAAAGCTTCAAAAAAGTGACTGGGATAATTTAGAAGAAGTATTTTATGGGAATGCTAATCAGGCAGGTGAAGATAATAGAAATATAGCAAGAATGGCTCTTCTACTTGCAGATTTGCCTCACACAGTTCCCGGAATTACTCTCAATAGACTTTGCGCTTCAGGAATGGAAGCTATCTCTAGTGCATCAAGAATGATTAAATCTAAAGAAGCACATTTTACCATTGCTGGTGGTGCAGAAAGTATGAGCAGGGCTCCTTTTGTTATGCCAAAAGCAAGCACAGCGTTTTCAAGAAATGCTGAAATATATGATACAACAATTGGATGGAGGTTTGTTAACCCCAAGATGAAATCTGCATATGGTATAGACTCAATGCCAGAAACAGCTGAAAACGTTGCTGAAAAATATCAAGTCAGTCGTGAAGATCAAGACAAAATGGCTTTAGCTAGCCAAGATAAAGCAGCTAGATCTATATCAAATGGAAGGCTTGCCAAAGAAATTACACCGGTAGAAATACCTCAAAGAAAAGGAAATAACATAATCATTGATAAAGATGAACATCCAAGAGGTACATCTATTGAAAAACTTGGCTCTCTTCCCACTCCATTCAAAAAAGATGGAACTGTGACTGCTGGAAATGCAAGTGGTGTTAATGATGGTGCAGCTGCTGTTGTTGTTGCGAGTGAGGAAGGAATCAAGAGAAATCATTTAACACCTATGGTAAGGATAGTATCGGCTGCCAGTTGTGGTGTTGAACCTGCATATATGGGAATTGGTCCCGTACCAGCATCCCTTAAAGCTTTGAAAATTGCTGGATTACAAATGGATGATATAGATATTATCGAAATAAATGAAGCATTTGCTGCTCAAGGATTAGCAAGTCTTCGATCATTAGGTGTAGCTGATGATGATGAGAGAGTTAATCCTAACGGGGGAGCTATTGCTCTTGGGCACCCATTAGGTATGTCTGGAACAAGATTGGTTTTAACAGCGGCTCAAGAATTAATTGAAAAAAATAAAAAATATGCGTTATGTACAATGTGTGTTGGAGTTGGTCAGGGAAGCTCGATAATATTAGAAAGGGTCTAATACAAATTTTAATTAGATTGGTAGGCCTGCCTATCTATAGATACAGAGCTAATATATACGAATACTCTAGAATTTTCATTTAAATTCAACTTTTGATAATTATACGTTGTTACTCTGGCTCTAATCTTTTGAGCCAACTCATTTGTTTTGGAATCGACCAACGCAATTACAACTTCTGTAAAAGCTGTATTATTCTCTTTTTCAACTTTTAATATTAAACCTTCCAATTCATTTTCAACAACTGGAGAGGTAAGCTTAATTGGAGATACTAATATGTCCCTAGACCTTATTCTTACCCTAATATTATTACCTTCAGAGGCAGGATTGCCAGGAATAATAAGCTTTTGACCATTTATATCTAAAGTTGTAATGTTTAAGAGATCATTTGAAGCAATTACTGTTCCTTCAAGTACAGAACTTGATTCAAACTTACCAATCAGACTTTGAAATGATTTATTATTTAAGATCTCTGGTAAAATACCATAGTCTATTTTTTTTCCTTTATTAATAAGAATTAATTCGTCAGCTATTTGAGATATTTCTTCTAAAGAATGAGTAATGTATAAAATTGGAATCTTGTATTTTCGATTTATCATTTTTAAAAAAATCAATAATTTTGCTTTATACCTTATATCTATTTCTGACATAGGTTCGTCTAAGAAAAGATAGGCTGGTTTTGTTAAAATAGTTCTAGCTAATACTACTCGTAATTTCTCACCACCAGATAAATCCTCAGGATACCTTTCTAATAACGGAACTAAATCAAGGTGATCTATAAGTTCTTTCTTTGGAATTATTTTTTCAGAATTAATGCTAAATTTTTTTCTTTTTTCGGCAAACTCTAGATTATCTTTGATTTTTAAGTGTTCAAATAAAATAGGGTTTTGGAACATGGTACCGAACGGTCTTTTATATGCTGGCACTTTATTAGTACTTTCAAAATCAACATTTTTATAAGTAATTGTAGTTTTTAAATTTTTACTAAACCCTGCTATAGCTGAAATAATAGTACTTTTGCCAGCACCGTTAGGACCATATAAAACTGTAATTCCTTTTGATTTAAAACTATGCTCAAAATTAAATGTAATGTTTCCAACTTTTCCTTCTACTCGTGCATATAAATCTGTCACTACTTTATCCCCACTACTCTAGTTCTGTTTGAATAGAATAAACTGAGCAAAATAATAAAAGATAAAATTAGCATGCCAGCAGCAAGAAAATGAGCTTTACCAAATGATAATTGCTCAACATGGTCATAAATTGAAATGGCTATAACTTTCGTTTTACCATGAATGCCTCCACCAACCATCAAAACAATACCAAACTCTCCCATTGTATGAGCAAAGGATATAATGAATGATGTTAAAAAACCTCTTTTAGATAGAGGAATTATAATATTTTTAAATGTATCTAGTGGGCTCGCCCCAAGTGTATAAGCAGTCCTAATAGTATCTTTGCCAATTTTTTCAAATGATGATTGAAGAGGTTGAACCCAAAAAGGTAAGGAATAGATTATGGATGCCAACACAAGTCCATAAAATGAAAAAATAAGTTGTTCTCCAGTTAACATTATAAAAAACTTACCTAAAGACGTGTCAGGACTAAAAAAAACGATTAGATAAAAACCTATGACAGTTGGAGGAAGTACCAGTGGTAGAGTAACAATTGCTTCCAAAAAGGATTTTGACCTTTTAGACTCAAACGCAAGATAATAAGCTAATGGGGTACCTATTATAGCAAGGAAAAAGCAAGTGATAAGTGCCAGCTTAAGAGTAATAAAAATGGCAGAAATATCTGAGCTTAAAAGATTATATATTTCCATGCATAAGCCAATTGTGTTTGGTGAAATTTAAACTATTATATACTTAATAGGTTATATCTAGGAGAGAAAAATGTCATTTATAAAAACTGATGATAATATTAGTCTTTTTTATGAAAGCACTGGTAAAGGTGATCCAATAATTTTTGTACATGAATTTGCCGGTGATTATAGAAGCTGGGCTCCTCAGGTAAACTACTTTTCAAGATTTTATCAATGTATTACTTACTGTGCTAGAGGTTATTATCCATCTGATATTCCTCAAAATGAGGATCAATATAGTCAAGAAAGAGCATGGCAAGATATAATTAGCGTTATGGACAATTTAAAAATTGATAAAGCTCATATTGTTGGTCTTTCAATGGGAGGGTTCGCAACTCTTCATTTAGGTATGAATGCTCCAGACAGAGTATTGAGTTTAGTTATTGCTGGTTGTGGTTATGGAGCTATTCCACTTGATAAAATTAACTTCAATAAAGAAGCTGATTTTTCAAATGTGTCACTAGAAACTGCAGAGAATATTTTAAATCTTGGAATGGAAAAGGTAGGCTCTGAGTATGCCCTTGGTCCATCTAGAGTGCAGTTTGAAGTTAAAGATCCTAATGGTTGGCAATTATTCCATGATCAGTTAATCAAACATGATCCTGTTGGATC
>Ga0181591_10001248_pt1 | contig 21538 bp, 25 predicted proteins | sample 071ome_33_FD_133757 | JGI IMG/M metagenome (GOLD analysis project Ga0181591, IMG submission 133757) | Coastal salt marsh microbial communities from the Groves Creek Marsh, Skidaway Island, Georgia - 071412AT metaG (megahit assembly) | ecosystem: Environmental > Aquatic > Marine > Intertidal...
ATTTGTTGTAAATTTTGGCCTTCAAAACGATGGTCAAGTTCGTATGCGTCACCAGCACCTAGCGAGGAATACTGCGTTGTTGCAGTCACCTTTAATGAATAACCAAAACCATCAGGAACGTCAGAACTTTGTTCCTGTTTATGGCTTAAACCAGTGCTACCGTAATTTATATTCCATCTGTCAGCGGTATGGTATCCATTCGATGTGATTGAGGTTTGGCTCGTTGACCTTTGCCAAACGCTAAAATTTCCATTGATGATGAGGTTTCTGTTTCCATACGGATAAGCCCACGCAAGAGTGCCGCTTCCGTCGGTTATCAGCGCCTGACCGTCTGCGCCATCGCCATCTGGAAGCGTAAATGTGGTTGTCGTTGTTACTGCGGCCGGCGCTTGTATCTTAATAGACGCGCTTGCATCATCATCTTGAAGATTGAGAACATCAACGCCGGATGTGCCATCTGCAAACTCTTTAAGATGCGACATGATCTCCCGCGCAAAGTTGTTCATGTCACTTGGCAGGGCGCTGTTCTCAGCAATATTTACATCGCCGCACACCGTGTTATTGGCGGCGGTCGAGTCGTATTCCGTTATCTTGTCGCGTGCCATTATGCAGTCTCCAATGCCGACAGGCGGCTCTCTAGGTCATCAATCTTTGTTAGTGCTTCCTGCAATGCGGCGGTCAGCAACGGCACAAGTTTGCTCTGGTCAATGCCCTGATAGTCAGGCACAGAGCGTGTACCCATCACCGCCTCAGTGACTACATTGCCTTCATCGTCAAGAACGGCTGGCGTGACTTCGTATTCCTCATCACGCATTGCGTCCTTCGTGCCTACAACCGCCTCTGGTACTACTTCTTGTGCTTCGTGAGCCAAGAAACCATCGACACGCTCGCCAGTGTTAATCCACTCGAAGTTAACAGGCTTGAGTGCTTTAAGACGGTCTGCAGCACCTGTCACAGGTTGTACGTCAGTCTTTAGGCGGTAGTCGGAGGTTGTGCTGTAAGAGGTTGATGTTGTGGTACAAGCAATCGTGCCAATGCGAGTGCCACCATTATTGTTGAAGCGCATAGCGTCATACGCACTGTTGGTAGTCGGCTTCATGCCAATGCCAGCAAATTGTGATGGCAAAAAGTGCTGGTTATAAAAGCAGTTTTCAATCTGTGTTGTGTCACCTTGTGCGACAGAGCCGTTGCTAAGTATACGCATCCGTTCTGTGCCGCCAGATGTGCCATCAGTAAATGTCAAGACACCGCCAGAATGATACTGGATGCTTGCTTCATTTGAGCCGCCGCTGAAAAGCCTGAGATTTTCAGTGCCGCCAGTTTGAAGGCTAATAAAAGAACCGCTTGTTCCATTCGTTGTAAGATTTGTGTACCCAGATATGCTGACAGGCGAACTCGTCCCGATGCCCACGTTGCCGCTTGTGTCCATAAAAAGCCGAACAGCATCCGCAGTCATATCAATAATTTGAAAGCTGTCGCTTGCTGAACCTCTGATGCCAATAGCATATTCTTGGTCAGCGTTTTTGTAATATGTGTAGGCTGTTCCAGTTGCGGATGCACTTTCCAGCTTTAAACTAAAATCACTGCCACTAGAATAGCCGTGAATTTCTTGCGAAGGCGAAACAGTCCCCACGCCCACCCGATTATTCGTGCTGTCAACATACAAGGTATTGGTATCAACCGTCAGGTCACCGCTAACAGTGAGGCTGTCGGCTTGCGGAGACTCAAGCGCAATTGCGCCGGTGCTGACGTCCTTAAGATCCGCCATCAACTCGCGCACAGCGTTGTTCAAGTTTGACGCGGCGCACCCTTCGTCAATATTTATTGACTGAATGTCCGTGTTTGAGCCGGCCGTTGCCGAAAAATCGCGGATCGAGTTCTTAGCCATTATCTATCTCCTGTCAAAAGACCGCTAAATCCACCAACAGCGCCACCGTAGCCGCCGGCGATTTGGCCTGCCCTGCGCATCCGTGCCTGTTCTTTGATCCGGCGCTCCATCAAGCGATCAAGAAACGCACGCTGTTGCATAGGATCGGTGCTAAACAAATCACGCGACAATGCCTGCCCGACTTTGCCAGATGTGGTTGCCCTATCTGTCACGCGGCTGAAGATGCTTTGAGCGGCCGGTATTGGGTTGCCCATGAGCATCGATGAAACCGCATCTGCGCTCTGCGAAAGGTTTGCAACGTCTTGTTGCCGCAAAGCAGTCTGGCTTCCAGCGTTTGGCGCGGTGCGTGCGCGTGTTTTGACTTGCTCTGTGCGCGCCAACATACGCTTTTCAAATGCCTCAAAAGTTGCATCATCAGGGAACGCGGCGCGAAGAAGTTTGCGCTGTTTTTTGTTGCCAAATATCTTTCTGCCGGCATCCGCCATGTCTGCGGTGTTATCCACGCTGTTGCGCACAGCCTGTGCCACACCGATGCGGAATGCTTCTTTTTCAGAAGTAGACATTTTGGCTACTTTGGCCTCTAACTCATCCGGCTTCATTTTGAAGAATGACTCGCCATCATCGATGGCCTCGCGAAGACGCGCATCACCGGCAAACTTATTTCGAGCCACTTTATAAGCGCTGACTTCATCGCCGGCTTCGTTCAAAATCTTAGGAGACGCGTTGTCAATAATGTCGATAAACTCTGCGCGCGCACCCTTTAATCCACGCTCAACGCCACGACCAATTGATGTCTTTGACTGCCCACGCTTGCCAAGACCCATGACTTCGTCCAAGCCCATTTTGATGTAGTGCATTTCGCGCAGTGACAGATTGGCCAGTTTTTCGCCGTTAATGATTTGCTTTGCAGAAGGCATATCAACGCCATCAAACTTGGCAAGATTGCGCGCTTGTTCAACCGCCTCATCAAAAGCCGGCAGAGAAAACAGGCGGCGCATATCATCTGTGACATCAACCGTGACAGGTTTGCCGTCAATATTAAATGCCGCCTCATAATCGCCAGTTGCATTTTTGGCTTGCCGTGCGGCAATTGCATCAAGCGCTTCTGATGCGCTTTGACCGCCAGCCAAGACCTCACCAACATCGTTTGCAATCTCATCGCCAAGATTAGCCGCGCGGCGATCCAATGCCTCTGTTGCAATGTCAGCGCCTTCACCAGACACGGTGCTTGCGCCGCGTGCCAGCCGGCGGGTTGCTTCGCCAGCAACGTCAGGGATCATCGCGTCTGTCACGCCCATCGCGGCAGTATCATCAAGAGCCTGCTGGACAGCCTGTGGGGTCGTGCCGGCCTCTTCCAGCGCTTGAATTGCTTTGAGGTCTGCCATGCTTGCGGCGGCTTTATCAGACACGCCAGAGCGTGCGCGATCAAACACAGACTTAGCGCCGCCAAGAACCGCAGGGGCGGCCGCGCCTACAGCACCGCCAAGCGTGCCACCGACCAATCCGCCAGCAACACGCTCACCAGCCGTCTCGCCAGCACCAGCGCCGGCTATTGTGCCTTCAACAGCACCTGTAGCGCCTGCCAGACCAGCCGTGCCAGCCTTTTGCAGTATCTTGCGACCAACAGCAGTTCCGGCCGCTCTAGCACCACCTACGCCGCCAGTAACCAGCCCACCGCCGATTTCTGCGGCAAGTGCGGTCATTGGGTTTTCATCCGCAAAGTCTTTGACGTTTTCGCGAATGTTCCCGACGGTTTTGTCATAGTCGCCAAGAAGGCCAAAACCTGTGCGCAAGCCGGCTTCTAACTCATCACCGAAGCCAAGAAGGAGACCCTGCCCAAGAGCGGTGCGCGCTAAGTTAGCGCCATAGCCATCATCGCTTGTTTTGCGCTTTTTTTTGTTATCGACAGACTTACGCTCTTTCGCAATGCGGTTAACAAACTCTTGCTGTTGCCGCTTGGTCATATCCTTAAAAGAGTCATCAACCTCAACCGTGCCAACGCCGTCGATTTCAATCTCAATCATTATTTTGACCCTTTCACGGTGAAGCCGACATCGTCAGAAGTGATCGGCGTTGCATAGTCTGTGAAGTCGAAAGCATCGATGCCCTGCGACTTGCGCCGGCGGTTGATGTTCCGCTTGCGAAGTTCAATGGCACGCTCGTTGATCTGGCGAAGCCGCGCTAGTTGTGTGCGGACAATCTCAGTATCATTTTTGTTTGCGATGATTTCGTTCAGCGCGCGCTGGGCGTCACCTTCTGTCTGGACACCTTTGTTGAGCCGCAGGGTGTCGTTTCGCAGTTTTTCCAAGAATGTGTCAAACGCGGCAGAGTTCCGCTCTTCTTCGCCAGCCGCACCGAAGAACCCAAGCGTGCTGTCGACAAGGCCTTCGCCGAACCCAAACTTGAGTTTGCCGTCATCGATCATGCCAATGTAGCCATCAAGATCGGTCAAGATGCCTTGCGAGGTGTCAATGGCGTAGAAGTCATCGTCTTCAGCCGTCTGCGCTTTTGTGCTTAGACCTTTGTCTTTCTTCGCTTGGTCTTTGGACTTTTGCTCTGCGGCCACGATCTCATCATAAACATCAGAGCGTTTCACTTTGATGTTGCCGTCAGCGTCTTTGGTGTAGGTGTATTTGCCGTCACCAAGCAAACCGCCTTCCATCTTTGGCTTAGACTCATAAATGGTCTTCGGGTTTGTCGGGTCAGACAGATCCAGCAACGCGCCGCCAACAACCTGAAAGTTGCGCCGGTTCAAAGCATCTTGACGCTTTTGTGCCGCGTTAAAGTTCTTTATGCCCATATTAAGACCTTGCGCCAGAGCGCCACCCATAGACACAGGCCGGCCAACTTGGGGCGCGCCACCGGCTAACAATCCGGTCGCCAGACCCAAAATGCCCTGAGTGCGTGGATCATTGAAGTCGCCGCCAAGAAGGCCAGAGTTAATATTTGTTCCGCCGCCAAATGCCATTTGCGTCTCCTTACATTAATCCAAGAAGCCCGCCGCCAATCGCACCGTAAAGCGGATTGAAGCCAAGCGATGATGCAAGTTGGTATCCGCCCAACGCGCCGCCTAAACCGGACGCGGCCTGATTGCGGAACACCGGCTGGATCTGGTTTGACCCAACCGTCCCGCCACCGACCAGCGACAAATACTGCTGTAGTTTCTGCGCATCGCGGTTTTGCTCAAAGTTGAAGCGGTTTACTGCATCCTCAAGTTCAGCCTGTGCTTGGCCTTCACGCGCCGCGCCAACCTGACCAAGTTGCTGTAGGTCAAGGTTTTGCATCTGCGGGGCTTGCCCAATTGCGGCTTGCTGTGCCTGCAGAGCGGCCGGTGCAAGGGCGGCCGCCAAAGCCTGCTGGTTTGCACCAGAGCCGTAACGGCCGGCTTTAGAAAACTGGCTTTGAACAGAGTCAATCACCGGCTTGAAGGCCATGCTGACGAGCGGGTTTGTACCCATCAGGTTTTGCATAACAGCCGATTGTGTCTGAGCCGTCATGCTGTTTGGGTCAAGCGCACGCGCTCTGATCCCCTGCAAGGCCATCTCGCTTTCAGGCGAAAACCCTACAACCGTTGAGGCTGGATAATAGTTCGGCATATCGGCTGTGTACTGCTGTTTTGCTTGAGACAAGCCATACTCAAGAAAAGGCAACGCATAATCAGGCGGTTGAACCTGAGTGTTGACAGTTTGTGCGCCGCCGCCGCCACCACCTTTAGACATAATCTTTCACTCCTATTGTTGCGGCTTCTTGATAGCCGTCCAAAGCACGAACCCAGCCGCGCCGTCCTATAATTTCGCACGCTTGACAGCCCCAAGCCTTCGACCATTCGATTGCCTGTTGCTCTAGCGCTTTTAATGTTTGCAAATTGCCGCCTGCCAGCCAGAAGCGAAGCGTGCGACGTTGCGGATAGTCGATGATCTCTGTCACCAAGCCAGCGTCTTCTGCCGGCCAAAATTGAGCGTCACCGTTTTTCACCAACTCAAAGATGTCATCCAGAGTGTGTGAGCCGTGAGCGTATTCAAGTGCGTCCGCAATCCATCCGGCGCATCTTTGCCACTCATCCAATAATGATGTAGTCAAATGTGCGATCCGTCTGGGTGTTGCTGGCGTGTGTTACCGTGAACGATTGCTTCGCACGCGTACTTACATATATCGTCCCAGCGCCTATCTCTGCCGCCGCATTTGCGGTTGTCGGCATCAACAGGATCACGCTGTCCAAACCAGCACGATAATCTGTGACTGAAGTCGTGGCCGCGCTGGCGGTGCAAGTGAACGTTCCGGTGCTGTTCAGTTTGCCGTCCAGCACACCGTTCACAACCTGTGAAATTTCACGCGGGTTTGTTGCCGCCGCAGGAAGCCGGCGAAAGTTAGCGTCTGCCAATTGTCCGCCCTTCCATGTCGAGGCCTTGCGCAAAAGTCCAATTGCCTGAAATATTCATGCGCGCGCGGTGGAAACGTCCCTGCACGCGATGCTCACAGAAACCTTCGTCTGTCAGGCTTGAGCCTGTGTCATAGGTGTTTGTATCGTCCTGCCGGTCACGCGACCCAACTTGCATGGTCACACTACCGTCGACAAAGTAAGGCACAGTTCTTGTGACAATTGTGTGCCGGTTCGGCGTTAGCGGATATTCAGCCGTTTCAATAGTTCCTGCCAGCACACTTCCAGTGAAGCCATAAATTTTGTTATCGAAACTGCCGCCAAAGAAAAAAGTCCCGCCTTTATATAGAGCGGAGTCAAGCGGCGCAGGGAGCGCGTCCAGACTCGCCGCAAGATTGTCCAGCGCGTCAAGTGTATAAGCAGGTGTAAATAGAGGCGCGATGAGATCCGCTTGAACTTCCAAGATTGACCAGCGACCCAGCGCGTAATTGTAAACCAAAATCTTGTCGGGGACATCATCAGGAGCGCTGTTTGATACATAAGACCAAGCAACAATCTGGTTTGATGGATCAACCGCCGCAGACATACGATCAGTGTGTGCATCGTCAAAATCCTTAAAGAAAAACTTGTCCACTTTCTCAGCGCCAATCGGAATGGACTTTGTGCCGTCAAAGGCATAGAACCCATCTTGCGACAGGAAAAATGTCATGCCGCCAACTGAGGTCACGCTGTTTGGATATGGACAGCCGCGTGATGTTTCCACGCGGTTGATTTCGTAAATAAGCGGAGAGCCAACGTAATAGGCAACGGCGATGGCACGCTCCATCAATATGACCGCCCTCTCACCGCCGGAAATGCCGGTGATAGCCCCTGCATCAGGAATTATTTGTGCATCAGATTGATCCGTGCCGATTGTCCACGAAGTCTCATCATTCAGGCCTGACCAATGCACCTTATTTGGCACACGGCCTGTGCCGTCATCGATGTCGGCAAACCAGATCTGGTCACGCACCACCGCGCAGTAGTTTGCTTTTGGCGGTGAGCCGGTCAAATCGGAAAATGCAGACGCGCTTCCAAGATCATAAACCTGTGGCGCTTCACCAACACCGCCGGTGGCAATTACCTTCTCGCCGAACTGGACAAACCGCCAGCGATCTGCCCCTGCAAGCGTATATGCGGGTGTGCCGGCTTTTGAAACGTCACTTAGGTTGCTTGTAGCCTGATCAAACTTGTAGAGTTTGCCGCTATCGCCAGCAAACAGTGAAACCGTAGCATCGTTGTCCTTTGCCGCCAATATGCCTCTGATCCGATCATCGGCCGCATTTGAAAAAGGCACAAAACTAGGGAATGACCGATAGCCGTTTGCGGCTGGAATGACATTTGTTGCCACAGTCACGCCATTGTTATTTAGCGGTGGCTGATCCGGCATCCATTCTCCAAATCTAATCATTGCGACAACCAGACCTCACTACCTTTTTGAACCTGAGACCAAACTTCTGAGCCGGCGGCAACATCTGTCCACTCTTCAGCCCCATTGCTTATTTCCGACCACTCTTCGCTTCCAGCCGTCACGGCCGACCATGTTTCGCCGCCAGCAGAAACCGAAGACCAATCCTCACCCAATATTTTGCCGGTCAATGTCGCTGTAACCGCCGCAGTTGCGGCCACCGACATGACAAACTCGCCGACAAACCCCGCGCTTGCTGTGACAGCAATATCGGGCGTTGCCGTAAAGCCGCGAACCGGCGTAATAGTGCTTGTGCCGGTAAGCACAAAAGACTCACTTGCATCAAACGGCCTGACGCGGCCGAAATCTGCTGTCGCTGTGACCGCAAGCGATACCGCCGCATCCATCTTGGCGATAAAGTATGCGATAGCGTCAACAGACGCCGCGCCGGTAACATTTGCAGACATCCCGCGCAAACGGTGAAAATCGTTTGTCGCTGTGACTACGCCATTGACCGACGCCTCAGCAAGACGCACACGCGTGCCAACAGCCGTGCCGGTCACCGCCAGTTCCGGCGATGCGCTTACAAACTGTTGTCGCACACCGATGGCCGTTCCGGTCACCGATAGGCTGGCAGACGCGCTATCTAAGCGCTGACGCAATGATGTGGCGCTGGCCGTTACAGATGTGCTGGCCGATGCCGTGTCGAACTGAACGCGCTTGGCATCTGCGGTTGCAGTAACCGCCAATGACACGCTTGCGTCAAACTCAATGGCAAAGACCATTTCGGCTTGTGTAGTCACAACGACACTCGCCGTTGCGCTCATATTTTTTATGCCGAAAGTGAAGTTTGTATCGACATTGCCGTAGGTGTCGAGCGCATCAAAGTTGGACACAAACGCGTCCAAATCCTCAAGAGTCAGATTTGTTAGCGTTGCATCCGCTTTGAGCAGATCACTATCGTTGTCAAAAGACCCGACAAACGCATCAAGAGAGCCTGTCAGTTCATCAAGATTAGGCTTGCGGATCGGCATGACTCACCCCTTAAGAAGCGGTGACGTCTAGATCACCTGTGTTAATTTTAAGGACATCCCCTGAGGCAATTGCTTTGCCTGTCGAAAACGCTCCATTCAAAAGTTGATTGCCTGCAGTTGAGGCGTCATATAAAGCCCAATGCGTGACAGTCCCCCAAGAGCCGGTTGCGGCTGAAAACTCAATGGCGGCGCTGTTAGATGTTGTGCCACCTGATGCCGCGCTGAACGAAACCGCTACGCGTGCGTAGCCGTTGCCTGACAACTCAGTGCCAGAGTCATCGTCGTTCATTGATGCTGTTGAAAGACCTAAATAGACCGTTGCCGGCGCAGTAAATGTCGCGTTTCCTGTGACGACATCCAGCACCTTGTTTTCGGCATAATCAGAAAGTGCGCTCATTTTTTACTCCTTAAATACTGGCCTGCCGTTGATAGATTGATTGGATTTGCAACGCCCCTGTGCCGTATGAAGCGCGTTGCTCGTCTTTGCGGATCTCTTCAATGATCCGGCTGAACTTCTGGTCATAAAGTTGAGCGCGCTGGTCATCCATCAGATAGAGGTATGCTTCCACAAGCGCGCCGGTAAGATACGCATCTGGATGACGCGAGAGCATTTGGTTTGATGTGTTTGTGTCTGAAAGAGCGGAAAGGCCGCCAATGTAGACAATTTCTGCGGTGTATCCTGTGTCAGGGATTGGGCGCAGTTTCAACTCAGAGCCGACAACAGAATATGCCTGCGGCTTGCCTGTGCCGGTTGATGGATAAGTGCTGTCCAGCGACACCGGCGACATATATTCAAGAACTGTATTAGGGCTGGTGTTCAGTTTAACTTGGCGGATCTCACGCAGATCGGTAGGCAAACTTGTAAATTCATCACCAGATGTTAAATTTGCTTGGGCGCGCTTCTCTTGGTCACGCGTTTCCAACTCACGCGAAAGACGCGCTTCTGCCAGCGTAATAAAGTCTGGGATTTGGTCGGTGAGATCTGATCTTGCGAGGCTGTTTGCCACCGCAGTTTTCAGTTCTGAATATGTGGTTATTGCCATTACAGCCAGCCCCCGCCTGTCCTAAAATACTTGTTCTCAGGATCGTTCAGCCACCTTGCCCAATCTTTTGGATTGTCGGCTGGGTGTCCAAATCGCTCTTTAAGTTGCAGATAGAGTTGATTGGGGATCTCCGCGACCTTTTGATGGTGGCGCTGGGTGTTCCCAATTAGTTTTCCATACTGCCATTCGTTTGCTTGCCGGCGGTTGCTTTCAATGATGTGGTCAACATTCTGCGTTTGAATGATGGTGGCTTCACCGTCACGGTCAAACTCCATCACCACTTCTTTGCCGGCATCGTCATCTTTTGAAATGATCTTTTTAACTGACATTATTGTCTCCCAGACGAAGAGGGGCGACCGAAGCCGCCCCACTAAGATTAAGAACCGGACAGTCCGATTACTGCCGCGTGCGCCTTAGGCGCATCTGGCATCAGTGTCCATTCACACAGGATTTGGCGCTTGAAGCCATCAGCCAATGTGTTTTCTTCCTGCTCAACGAAGTTGCGGCCGTTCAGCGTGCCAATTGCAACGTGATCAGGGTCGATCAGGTAAACCTTGTCGTTGCTCATAAAACGAGAAGGAATGACCTCAAGTTGACCGAAGTCGTTGAAAAGGATTGAGACAGCCCCATTGAAGGAGATTGGTGAGCGTTCGGTCGTGTTGACCTGATTTGTCACCAAGTTAGTGCCGCTCTGAGTTAGGTCAGAGATGTTGGCGCGATTGCTGGCGGAAGCCACAAGGAGTCGAGGGTTGCCTCCGTCCTCCCAAGCGGCCTGCATCGAGCTGTCAATCTGGTCGAGCGTCAATGCGCGGCTTGTGCCGGTCAGATCGGCGGTGTCAGTGCCATCGCCTGTAGCAAACGCCATGTCTGCAGGTGCATCACCATTGGTGATCCAAGTGATGAGCGATGCAGATTTGCGTGGCTCAGAAGACGAGCGTGCAACGTTGGTGTCGCCGATGGACTTCTCAATGTCTTTACGCAGATCAAGTCCCGCCAAAACGGTTTGATAGGCCACCTCAGATTCGACCCCCGCTTTGCTGACGACCTCAACGGTCTTGCTGATGACAAAACCGCGCGTGCTGATCTGATGGTAATTGCCAAGACGCGACAGGGCTGTAATGCCGGTGTCAGTCATCGCGCTACCTTCGTTGCGGTAGTTGTCAGTTGCGGCAGATGCCAGTTCCTGAACTAGGAACTCTGAGAAAATGCCAGAGTTGGTGCGCTTTTGCGCATTGCTGTAAATTGGGGTCTCATCCGAATCAATTTTTGCAATCGTTTCGGCAAGATCCTCTTTTTCACCAATTTTGGTGACAGAAGTTAAAGTCGCCATGATTACCTCTCTTTAGCGATTGAGTAAAAGATCCACAGCAGAGGCAATTGATCCCTCTTCTGCGTGCCGTTTGCGGAGTTTTTCTCTCCGCCGTGAAGCCACTTCATTCTTTGAGCGTGGAACGCCAGCCTTTGCCATCTTGGGCGCGTTTCGAACCTTTCGCTTTGCCTCTGGGGTCGAAGCGTTGATCTTCGACAACTGCCATGAGTCATAAAGCGCAACAATCGCACGATGATCAGCCGCATTAGCGATCTCATCATCTGTGTATCCAAGCGTCTTTGCGTGGGCGATAAGTTCTGCCCTCTCACTATTCCGGACTTTTTCGTCCTTCCATTGAGGCAGTTTTTGCAACATCAAATCGCTTTGATGTGCCAGATGCTGTCGCATGATTTTTTCATGCTCCCGCGCCTGCTCTTTCGCTACGCGCGCACGCTCAACTTGCACCTTTTGAAGGTTCTCTTTTCGCGTTTGCCAATTCTGGACAAGCCTCGCATATTCCTTCGCGTCAAGGTTCTGATAGGCTTGATCCCAATCAGGCTCTTGACCCAGATCGTTAGTCATCTGTTGCTCAAGTTGCTGAAGCGTTTGACCATACGCATCTCGCAGTTGGCTTGTTTCAGTGCGAACAGCCTCAAATTCTTGCTGTTCAGCCTCAAACGCTTTGCGCGCTTGTGCCAGTTCCTGCGTTTTTCGCGTGTAATCAGCCTCACGCTGATATCCTTTGAGGGCTTCTTCAAGGGTCACATCAACATCTTCGCCGTTCACACGAACGGTGTAGACATCCTGCTCCTCAAATTCGCCCTCATCAAAATCAGGGTCGGCTTGATCTTCTTCTTCCGCGTCCGCCTCGTCCAAGTCATATTCTTGAATGTCATCAGCATCTGCTTCTAAAGGCATCGCCAGATCGGCATCTGTAATTGCTTCATCTGGCGGCATGGCATCCTGCTCATCAGATTGTCCCTGTGGGGTCTGCATAAGAAGGCTGGCCGCTTGTTCGATTGTTAAAGAATTGGTTTCCGCATCGGGTTGAACCATAATTAACTCCATATTTTAAGGTTTAAGACGTTCCTTCGCGAGTTTGCCGTCCTCAAGGACTTGCCTGAAGTGTCCCTTGAGAGCGTCAAGTGCTTGCAAAAGCCGGTAGATGTGTTCGCGTGCTTCGGTGTCAGTGATCGCCGACTCTTTCCACGCTGTCACAAATTCTCTGTCGAGCGTTTCAAACGCTTCGACGATAATAGGGTCGCGCAACAAAGCCTCTGCTTTTGCGGCACGATCCACCTGCTCACGCAGTTTTGGTTCGTTCATTTAGAGTTTCCTGAAGCCTGTCAGACTCATTGGTTTGCGGTAAATGTCCGGACGATAGCCGTACAACTCCACAAAGCGCCGGTTCGCGGCGTCAAAATCAAAACCAGCAGGAAGATTTGCTGGCGCTTGATCTAATCCTGTCTGGCGGTAATAAATGCCGCTAGGTGCAGGATTAACTGGTGTGACCACGCCGCCTGTCGTGCCTGTATCCATGCGGCAGGCGTTCAGATCGGGGTCAAAAATATATCCGTCAGGGCAACGCTGTGCGCCTGTCATCGGGTTTGTCTCTGGCGGCACAACCTCATCATTGCCGCCAAACGGCTCTGCTGGCGGATTTACAAGATTGGCATATTCGCCAGTGTAATCAGGGTCTGGCATACCGGTGTAAGTCACCATGCCAAGTGAGTTATTCAGGTTGAGCGTGCCTAATCCAGCCGGCGCAGAAATGTTGCCGGTTTCAGGATCAATCATTGCACCATCAAGCGCCAACATCCGGCCATATTGTTCGCCTGCTGAAACGCGGGGATCTTTGCCGGTAATAAATCCGACATACTTATCGACAAAACTTGGGTTCGGTGATGGCAGTGCATCATAAATGTCAGCGCGCGTGCTGATAGCCAACTGCGCCAATTCATCGGTCACCGGCTGACCCGCCATGTAATACTGGTCGCCCTGCAAAACAGGGGCTTGCGGCAGTTTGCCAACTCCCTTGACGCCGCTATCGACCATCATGGCCGGCGTGTAATCGCTGGCCAAAACAATAGGCTGGTCAATATCGACCATGTTTGCATCTTCCATCGCCAGCCGCGCGGCCATCTCCGCAGGGGTTTCGGCTTGGTTTGGAAACGATGGAGCAACCGAAGTGCCAAGAGGCGTGTTATAATCAATATTATAACTTGGGACGCCTTGCGTCAGATTGTTCTGCAAAACTTGACCGGCCAAAGAGATGGGCTGAACGCCGCCAAAGTTGACAGTTTTTGATGGCAAGGCGCGGCCGTCAAGGTCATAACTGTTATAGGTCAATGACCCACTTGCTGGGCTTCCAGCGCCCATGTTCTGCGGTGTTGTCCCCGCATATGCGTTCACGTTCCCGCCCAGCATCGCATTCAATTCAGCGTCAAGGGCGACCTTTTCCGCTTCGGTCATCGGCTTTGCGTCGGCCGGCATCCCAAACGCCGCCGCAACTGGCGCGGCCGCTTTGTAAGTCTTCTCCATTGCCAGCGCCTGTTCGGCCGCTTTATTGACTAGAGATTGGCCAGCTTGCGTAAGATTGCCTGCGTTGTTAACCGCGCCGGTTTGGTAATTGTCGAGCGCATTTGCAACCGCGTTTTGCTGTGCGTATGAAGAACCGCCACCTTTTGCGACCGCTTCCGCCGCCGCAACTGCGGCCGTCGTTTGCTCTGATGTCGCATCCTTTAGCGCGCCATAGTTTGCGCCCTGTCCCCCAGCGCCATCAGAGTAACCAATAGCGGCGTCTTTGGATGTGCTACCTGTTTTTGATACGCCGTCGACGCCGAAGGTTGTGCCTTTTTGCTCTTTGTCGTCTTGACCGCCAGCGCCGCCAGCATCACCGCCGTCAGAGCCAAAGCAGAACATTCTTTGTTCCATCATGTCAGCGAAATCAACGCCGTTTATCATGTCACGAAGTCGCATTGCCTGACCTCTCCTTTGCGGGGCGATACCAGTGTCCCTTCACGCCTTTTCCAAAATATTTGATAAAATGTTGTTGAGTTTGGCGCACCATTTCACGGACAGACCCAAATGGGGCGACAATATCTGGGAAAAATATATTCTCGCCAGACTGCCAATCATCAGCGTTGATGCGCCGCTTTCCGCTCACTAAATCTTCAAGCGCTTCATCGCTGACATAGGCGTAGGTGATAACACCCACCACATCATCATTTCTGCGAAAAACTAGCGCTTGGTTCATTGCGATGGGCAACAGGAAGGTTTGAACAACTTTGTCAAAACTCCAGTGACCATACTTTTCCGATGCGGCTAATAACTCGCAGACTTCGCCAAATTCACTCATGCGCGTGGTAGGTTCGTGCTGATCTCCGCGTCCGTTAATGCTTTCGCAACACGGAGTTGGGACTCAGCGGATAGTTCTTCTCGACGGAGTTGAAGTTCCGCCACCATCTTTTCACGCTCAAGCGCAATCTCTGCTTCCATCTTCGCCTTCTTCAACTCAAAGTCCTGCTGGATTTTAATCAGTTCAGGGCTTGGCTGTTGTTGCTGTTGCGCTTGCTGTTGAGCCATCTGTATTTCTGCCGGATCTTTGAAGTAGCGCGAGGCGTCCTTCAAACCGGCAAGTTCCACATATTGACGAAGCGTGTTTGCATACTGCTCCATCGACACGAGCGGATTGTTTGCGCCAAGCGTCTGCAGGATTTGCTCTTGCTTGACGATGATCTCCATCAGGCGACCCATCTTTTCGGCTTCATCCATCGTGCCAAGACCAACGTTGACCGTGATGTCAAAGCCTTCAAACTCGCGCGGATCAATCGGCACAAATTTGTTTCTGAGGCGAATAACACGCTCTTGCTGTTGATAGGTTGAGACCAGTTTCAGCACGATGCGATAAAGGTCTTTCATGCCTGTCTCTGCGATTGTTCGACAGATGCTCTCGATTTTCTGGCTTGCGCCCTTAACTGTGGCCGCAACAGCCGCCGCCGTTGACGATTGCAGAGCATTTGGGTCAAGGCCGGCGCTGTGCTTTGAAATGCCGGTGCGTTGCTCTTTGACCTCGTCAAGATAGCGCATCAAGGGCTGTATTTCGGCGCCCACGCCGCCAGTGTTGAGCGGCTGAACAGCGCCTGCGGAGCGGGTGCGGATAATGCCCCCAGCCGACCCATCCAATAAATCATCGATGTTGACCTGACCCTCGACAGCAACGATGCGCGGCATCACGCTCAAATAAGTGCTGTCCAGATACTGGCGCATCAAGGTGGATTTAATCACCTGAAGGTCTTTGGTTAGGTCAAAGATTGACCGGCCAATAAGACGGTGCGGCATCAGGATCGGGGAGATCACCGCAAATGGGATATAGTCGATGATATCGTTCTCAAGAACATACTCGCCAGACTCGCCGATTGACAGAACGCGGCGCAATTCCGCCACCCCATCTTCGTCATAATCAACCTTGATGATTGACTCATAAACCGGAACTTCGCGCTGTGAAGGGTCGACAAAGTTGTATTGGGTCGCTGGGTCTAGATCGCCAAAACGCTTCCGGCGCTCATGCTCTGTGTCAAGTTCGCCCACGCCGGCGTGCGCTTCAATCTCATCTTGGTCATAGCCCATGCTGACCAATTCTGAAACCGTCATGGTCGTGCGGTGGCAAATAAACCGTGCGTCATCAAGCGATTTAGCGCGGCGGGACACCAAGAACTCTTCCGGCGGCACATTCTCAACACGGATGCGGCCAGACTTTGTTTTAACCTTTAGGGTGACATCAAAGTTGGCCACTTCTTCGATGCCCAACTCTTTATCGGCCGCGATAACGACCTGAGTGTCCTGCTCGACAATCTCAACATCAGGGTTTGCCAAGAGGAGCGCCAATTCGCTGTCGGTCAGGCCTTCATAGGTTTCCATCTTGACTTCATCAACCTCGTCCCAAGCGACCTTAACGACCCCAATTTTGAACAGGAGTGAGTCTTTGATGAAATTATACAGGATGCGATAATAATCATTGTCGTTTTGCAGAACGAAGTTGACGTAGTCGGTGGCTTGCTCCGCTTTTTCAACATCTTCTTCTGTTCTGGGTGAGAAGCGCACCACCTTATCTGTGCCGGTAAAAACGCGCATCATGGACGGCATAATTTGCTCCACGACATCCGCGACTTCGGTCGAAATTACAGACGAGCGGCCTTCAACTTCATTGCCAAGAGGGCGTCCAAGATAGTAATCAAGCGCATCTATCCTGTCCTGCGCGAACTCAGTGTCAAAATGGTTCAGGCTTTCGGTGATTTCGCGGGAGACCACAGAGCCAAGTTGATCATTGTCCATCATTTCTTTTTGCCTCTCGCGCTTGCCTTTTTGGATACAGTCGCGGCATCACAAAAATCCCTGCTTTTACATTTTTTAGGCGTGACGCACCCACCGCATAGGGAGAACTGCGGGGGTGCGCTTTTTTTAGGTCTGGATAATTGGCGAATGAGAAACATCGTTATTTAGAGCAATACTTCCCAAGTTTCACGTTGCCATAAGGTTTCTTTTTGCCACCTTTTGCGGCTTTTTTGCTTTTGCCGTACATTATTTGCGCTCCTTCTTCTTGACAGCCTTTGGCTTTTCTTCAGCAACCGCAGGCGCGGCTTTAACAGGCTGGCCAATCTGACAGCGACCGCGATTTTCACATTTCGCTGGATAGGGACAGATGTCACAGTAATTCATCACCATTTCTCCTTGTTCGCCCACCAAGCGGCAGACATTTTACCTTTTGCGATATTCTTTGCGTGGCGCGCCTTAAAAGACTTGCGCTTCTTTTTCATCGCCTCACTCTCGCTTTTTTTTGGCTTGCCGGCGGTTTTTGCCCCCTGCTGGCCAAAGCGAATGGTCTTGATCTTGTCGCCTTCTTTTGCAACGACGACGTGCGATTTTTTCGGGTGATTAGGGGTGCGTTTCGGCTTGTTGTATCCAGAAACGCCAACACGCGCTAATCGTGGGTCTTTTTTATTCGGCATATTCTTCAGCCCTCACAGAAGCCGCGACGCGGTTAAATTCTTCTGCCGTGTAACCAGCGTTGATCGCGCAATGCGACGCCGCCATAAAACAGGCGTGAACACCGGCTTCCCAATTCATGTCGCCGGTCACATAAAGGCCGTTCAAAAGGCATTGAACGAAGACAGCAATATCCTCAACTTCCCCCTCAAAATCCTCAGGAGTGAACTCGATGTGCATCTCCTTGCTTGGGAAGTCGATGATGTTGTCGCTCATACAACCCACCTCGTATCTGGCTTGATTGACCTCTTCGATGACCAACGCGATGTATGCCCTGCCGCCGAAGCCCCCTCTTGCGCGAAGGTCAGCACAAAAGCATCGGCAACGTCCGGTGAACGCATACCGCGTTTTTTCATCTCGTCTTTCGACTCAATCTTGAGTTTCCCAGATGACTGATATTTGTAACGCACAGAGGTGATCTCAGCGATCAGCGCCTCATCATTCGGGATCTGACAATCCCGCGCCTCAAACCACTCCCGCGCCTTCCAAAACAACTCGTCCCGAAGGCGTGTAAAACGCTCTTTCAAAGATGGGCTTTCAGAGACGGCAATTCCAATCGCCGGCAAATCCAACTCCGCAAGCCGGTCAGCCAATCCGCCCCCAACCCCAATAGAGTCAATAAAAATGCTTTGAGGCCGCATCATAAAAGGCGTGGCCTCATACTCTGTGAGGATTATCCCCGCAAGTTCCATCAAATCCTTGTTTTGCCACGTTTTGCATTTCTCAAGGATCACATGACCCTGCCGCTTGCAAAGGGCTGATCTGTCCCCGCCAAAGCGCGCAACATCGACCGCCCAAACAACCGGTGTCGTTGGGGACGGCTCTATATCGCGCCGCGTCGCGCTCTCAACCAAGTGAAGCGGAACAAGGACGTCATCCGATTGGGTCGGAAACTCGCCGGCCACACGCACCCGATAGGTGTTGCTGTCCTCTCCGTATTTGGCCGCCATATCGGCCACAAACTTAGGATCAACATAGTCGCCATCCTCGCATGATACGCGCATACACTCCCATTGATCGCGGTTTGCGTGGAAGGCCTCATAAAAAAACCCTTCAGCCCTTGTTGGGTTTCCGGTCATCACAGTCTTTGCGCCGCGCGTGGACATCGCGCCCTCGCCGACAATAAACACCTGCTCGTCAATCCCCGATGCCTCATCAAGGACGAAAAGCATATTCTCTGAGTGAAACCCCTGTAGGGCTTCTGGATTTTCGCGCCGGCTTGTCCGAAACGCGCAAAAACTATCAGACGAGCCGTTAAGCGAGATTTTATCGCTCTTGAAGTCCAACTGGCTTCGGAAGCCTTCGGGCATCTTGCGCGCCCATTTGTCAACCTCAGTCCAAAGAACATCATTCAACTGATGCGCCGTGTTCGCCGTCGCAACAATCTTCGTCGGATAACGCGTCAGCAACCACCACAATATCAGCCACGACAAAAACGCCGTCTTGCCAACACCGTGACCAGAGCGGATCGCAACTTTGTCATTCGCCGCGATAGCCCTTAAAGCGTCCGCCTGCCACTTCTGGGGGGTCGCCCCTATAACATGGCTCACAAACGTCTCAGGATCGTTTCTAAGCGCTAACAGCGTCTGCTCAAGGTCGTTCAATGCCCGCCCCAATCCCATGCGCCTGTCTGGGAACAGCGCATTGCCAAAGATATGCCAGAGTCCCTCGCCTCGTCCCAGATCGAAGGGGGGGGTCTACCGCCTAATGATGATGATCAGCAAAAGCGCAATGATTAGCGCCTCGCCGATTGTGATGGGAAAGCCTGTGACCATGTTTGCCTCAAGGTGTGTGGGGGGAAAGCGCTCGACCTGCCCCCGCGCGTTTTTTGAGGGGGGGGGTATATCGCTGACCACCAGTTTTTGCGGCACATCGTGGCGACACATTGGCGACACCAGGCGCTATCCCGCAGGAATCCGCCAGCATCGTCAGGCTCTTTATCTACGACCTAGTGAAACGCCGGCTGATCTTCGCCCTCATCCGCCTCGCGCGCGCGTAGTGCAGAAGGTAGAGCGCTACCATCAATCCGTCCCTGAACAGCCTTTAACGCATCCACATAACTTGCGTTTGCGCTATGCGACACTTCCATGCGATCGCCAAACGATTTCGGCGCCATCCTTGCCGCAGACCATTTCAGCCCATCGATAGCCGCTCTCAACATAGCGCTATCCTTATATTTTCCCTGCAATCCTGCCAATGCGACCTCTGCAACCAACTCGCCATAATAGTTGCCACGATCCTGCTTTGCCTCTTCATATCGGCGTGCAAACTCAGCATCGGTCAGCGCCCAATTCTGGATGGTTTTACTGCTAGGCATACCATCCTGCTTGCAAGCCTGCGCGCATGAACGACCATTCCGGATCATATCCAGAAAGGCCTCAACGACCTCAGGTGTTTTCTTGCTCTGTGACATTGCTCATCTCATTAAACGTTCTGCCGCTCTCTTCATGCACGGCGTCTTGCCCTGTGAAGTCCTGCCAGCGCCGAACAATCACATCGACATACTTTGGATCAAGTTCTGCCAGACGCGCCTTTCTGCCGGTCTTTTCCGCCGCAATCAGCGTGCTTCCTGATCCGCCAAACAAGTCCAGCACAATCCCGCCGGCAACAGCGCTGTTCTCAATCGCGCGTTCAATCAATTCAACCGGCTTTGTTGTCGGGTGCAGATCAGACTTTTTTGGCCGCTGAATTTGCCACAGATCGCTTTGCTTTCTGTCTTCCAGCGCAACCAGCCGCGATCCTGCGGCGTTCCAGCCATACCAGATCGGCTCATACTGCGTGTGATAGTCTTTCCGGCTTAGAACCAGCGTGTCCTTTGCCCATATGATCGTGCTTGACCAGTGAAAGCCTGCTGTGCGCAACGCATCATCAATCACCGGCCATTCCTGCGCTGACATCACGCAGTAAAGCGGCGCGCCTGCTTTTGATGCCGCAAACAGCGATGTTGCGATGCCGGTGCAAAAATCCCGCCACGAACTGTCGTCCATGTGATCGTTTAGGATCGTGCGCGGCTTCCAACTTGGATGGTTTTTCTGCGCACCATAGTTCACGTTCCATGGCGGATCTGTGAAGATAAAATCAGCGCGATCCGCCACCATCAACTTGTCGATCACCGACATATCTGTGCTGTCACCACAGACAATCCGATGCCGTCCCATCACAAAGACGTCACCGATCTCCGACACAGCAAACTCAAGCGTTTCAGGCACATCGTCATCATCGGTATTGCCCGACTCAACTTTGTTTGCATCGCCCAATATCTTGTCGATTTCATCTCCGTCAAAGCCTGTCAGATCAAGATCAAAGCCCTGATCCAGCAACTCTTCGATCTCGACCGCCAGCATATCGGCGTCCCAGCCTGCGTTCAGCGCCAACTTATTGTCAGCGATAACATATGCGCGCTTCTGAGCCTCTGTGAGGTTCTCTAACTTGATCGTTGGTACTAACTCAAACCCAAGCCGTTGTGCGGCCATCAGGCGGCCGTGTCCGGCGATTATGACGTTATTCTCGTCAATCAGGATTGGGTTAGTCCATCCAAACTCTTTGATGCTGGCCGCGACTTGAGCGATTTGCTCATCCGAATGCGTCCGGCTATTGCGCGCATAAGGCGTGATCGCCTTTGCGTCCACATACTCAATATTTATCCCAGACATAAAAAAAGCGCCCCCCGTAGGCGCACAAATTTCAACTTATCAAAATCCTAACAGAAGCGTCGACGCCCGTCAATGCTTATGCGCATATATGCTTGCATTGGTCTATTAAACGCATATTATGTGTATTTATGAGCGTTTTATGAACCATTTAAGGGAGAATACAATGGATAAAGAAAGCGTTATTGATACGATCATTTTAACGATTGTTATGCTTCCGCTGATCATGGGCGTGATGGGCGGCAGACACTCATGGTTCTGGAAACTGGTCGCTTGGGCGGCCGGCGTCGAGGTTGCACCATGAGGTGGCACGTTTGCCCTGAATGCGGTGGAGAAGGCCGCATTGAGTATGAGCGCGCCGTTGTCGATTGGGACAATGGCGGCTATCTGGAAGGCTACCTGGACGATTGCTTCCGATGCGATGGAAGCGGAGAGGTTCAGATAGACTTTTCGTTTCTCAGCTGGGCGCGGGATTGCTGGGGTGATGCAAAATATCTCAACCCGAATGCAAACCTCAAATCGTGGTTTAAAGCGGAGCGCCAGCGCGTTCTTGACGAATGGCGATCAGAGGTTGGCCTTATCAGCAGTTTTCAGTGATCTTTTGCTGGGATATTAACCGGATCACGCAGGCGCTTAAAAGCATCCTCAAGGTGATCCAGACTCATCCTTAAAATTTCGGTCGCGGCCTTCGGGTTGCGGCCGTTTCTTTTTGCCCAATCAGGTGCGCTGTAATCGTGCAAGACA
>Ga0181591_10001249_pt1 | contig 21538 bp, 7 predicted proteins | sample 071ome_33_FD_133757 | JGI IMG/M metagenome (GOLD analysis project Ga0181591, IMG submission 133757) | Coastal salt marsh microbial communities from the Groves Creek Marsh, Skidaway Island, Georgia - 071412AT metaG (megahit assembly) | ecosystem: Environmental > Aquatic > Marine > Intertidal zone...
CACAGGCAAATTCGACGCAGCGTCGGCTGCTCCGGAAACGAGCGAAATCACGTCGTCGATCGTCGACTCCCCGAGGCATTGAATCGCTTTAATGATTCCGATTTCGAGATGAAGCTTTTTATTCGGCGCCCACTTCATGCGTCCGTCGGTCTCAGCAAAAAGATCAATCAGGCGCAGCAATCGCTGAGTATCGATCAAGGACGACTGCTCGCGAACTGCCTCGAGGACTTCGGGTGGGATTTCGGTGGAGTGAGAATCAGGATCCACCTTCAGCACAAGAACATTACGAAAGTGACCGATGAGGTCGCCGAGAAGTTTGGACAGGTCTTTGCCGGCCTCCGCATGCTGATGCACGGCCTCCAGCGCCATTGCATTGTCCCTACGCAAAACCTGTCCGGCAAGTTCGGAAATCGACTCGGTCGAGTTAAACCCAAAAATCTCGAGCACATTGGATTCATCAATCGAGTTACCGCAAAAAGCGACGAGCTGGTCGAGCATCGATTGGGCATCGCGCATGCCACCCTCAGCCCCTTTCGCAATCGCAAAAGCAGCAGCCTCCGTCATCTCGATCCCTTCCTCAATACCGATAAATTGCAGATGCTTCGCAATGATATCGGTAGGAATTCGTCGAAGATCAAATCGCTGACACCGGCTGATGATCGTGGGTAGAATCTTCTGCGGCTCCGTCGTCGCAAAGATAAATTTCACATGCGGTGGGGGCTCCTCCAGCGTCTTCAGCAAGGCGTTGAAAGCCTGTGTCGTTAGCATGTGAACCTCATCGATGTAGTAAATCTTGAACTGGCCTGAACTCGGCGCGAATTTCACGGTTTCGCGCAATTCACGGACCTGCTCAACGCCGTTGTTGGACGCTCCGTCGATTTCAAGAACATCGAGACTGTTTCCTTCGGCGATTTCCAGGCAAACAGGATCGTCCGGATCAAACTTTGCACTGGGACCGCCCGGACAATTCAGGGCCTTCGCGAGAATGCGGGCCGTCGAAGTCTTGCCGGTTCCCCGTGGACCAACGAAAAGATAGGCATGCGCCAGACGATCCTGCTCAATCGCATTGCGCAGCGTTTGAACCACATGATCCTGACCCAGCACATCTTCAAAAGTGCGGGGACGATACTTTCTCGCGAAAACCTGGTAGGACTCACTCACGGGATTCACTGTAGAGAAGAATTCCTAAAGGAAAACGAAGAATTCAGGGAAAGTTTTTGTAAGTCGCCCTTTTTCCGTTGAAAAATGGTGCATAAACCAATTTCTATGACCTTTTAAATGGAAAAAGAGAACCAAGCACGGTGGAAGATAAATAGCGGCTCGAGAAAACAGTTACGCTGGCACGAGCGACTCGGTTGTTAGATTCCCTTTTTCATGGGAGCGGCAGCGGCAGTAGTAATTTCGCTCGATAGATCATTTTAGTGGTTGGCCCTTCTTGCTGCGCTGCTCATTTGCAGATCCCTCCGCTACTCGAAGTTTGTCTTTTTTCCCGATAGCTACTGCCCCAAGTGCGGATCCAACCCGACGAGGCTAAAAACGGATTGAGCACCGCGTAAGGACTACCACAAGGTGCTAAATCAGCCCGCAGCCTACGACGACCACCCGAATTGCGAGGCCGAGACTGCAAAACCTGAGGGTTCATAGTAACCAAAGTAGGTCTACCTACCTTCTTTGTGCTTCTTGAATCGCGCCAGAGTCTCCTCGCGCTCCGCGGCGTGATCCACGATTGGTGCAACGTAGTCTGCGCATAATTTTTCTCCGTCTTCCGGGGGCTTCTGGAATCGCTTCGGCTCTACTTTCTCCAACTCGGGAACCCAGCGCTTGATATACTCTCCACCGGGATCCCACCTCCCCGTTTGCGCCCATGGATTCTGAATCCGAAAGTAAGGAGCTGCATCCGCTCCCGTTCCCGATGACCACTGCCAACCACCGTTGTTGTTCGCAATCTCCCCATCGAGCAAATACCGCATAAAATGCCCCTCCCCGTGCCTCCAATATACGTGCAAGTCTTTGGTCAAAAACATCGCTGTGATCATGCGGACCCGGTTGTGCATGTAGCCGGTTTCGCGGAGTTGTCGCATTCCGGCATCAACGATCGGAAATCCAGTCCGCCCCTCCTTCCACTTCTCAAAACGATCATCTTTGCCAGGATCATCCCACTCAAGGCCGCGCCAATCAGGATTAAAATCCGTTTCCAGCACTTCCGGGTAGTGGTGTAGAACCGACATGAAAAACTCTCGCCACGCGAGCTGTTTCTGAAACGTGTGAATCGAATTCCGATTCGTTGCTGATCGCGACGCCTGACGCGCTTCTTCTGCTCGGTGAAACACCTCCCGCGGAGAAAGAGTCCCATATCGCAAATCAGCTCCCAGATGCGAAGTAGCATCCGCAGCGGGGTCGTTCCGCATCTCTGCATAATTGCCGATCACATTTTTGACCGCCATCTTGAGTCGCTTTCGGGCAGCTTTTTCGCCGGGTTGGTAGATCAGTTCATCTTCGCAACTCATGCCCCAGTCTTCCACCATCGGTAAACTTCCCTCTCTCACTGTAGTCGGAGTGTGAATCGTCCGAACTGTGTTGACCGGTTCCGGTTTATCCTGATCTAACCAATTGTTCGAATACGGAGTGTAAACCTTGTAGGGATTCCCGCTCCCAGTGAGGACCTCATCTGGCTCGTGCAGGACGACATCCTGAAAATCGTGAAACTCAATCCCCATTCCCCGACAAAGTTCACGCAGTCGCTTTTCTGTCGTCTTGCCGTGCGGGTCAGGATCGCGATTTAAATAAAGAGCATCGGCCTCGACCTCGTTGATCAACTTTTCCAACTCTTCAACCGCATCGCCCCTGCGAAAGATCAATCGGCCGCCTGCATTTGCGATGTTTTTGGAAAGCGAATCGAGACACCCGCAGAGAAACGCCTGACGTCCCGGACCAGTCCAGCTGTGATTCCCCTCCCAATCGCTCGAAACGTAGACCGGCAGGACCTTGTCAGCATTCTGCGTCGCATTCCAGAGGGCCTGATTATCGGACAAACGTAAGTCCCTACGGAACCAATGGATTGCAGTTTTATGACGACTCATGGTGATGCTACGAAACGGATGTAAATTCGGACGAAGCGATTTCAGTCCTGATGCGTTGAAACATATCGAGAAGATAGAGCGAATCGACTTCGTCTGGAATTCCGAGTAACTCGGCAAAGAGTTTCTCGCGATCAACATTTCCTCGCTTTGCGGCTCCCATGGCAACGATCTTCGCCTTCTCCCGGATCGCTCTGCAAACCAGTTCACGTTTGTCTGACGGGAGATCCCTACCGCCTAGAAACCGCAATAAAATGGCAACGCGATGCCGATCCATCGCCGGGTATGCTGAGAGCTGATCTGAGCGCCCCCCATGCTTCTCGACCAGAGTGTTTCCGCCCTCGACCAGACCGACAGGCTCCCCATCGGTAATGCGAAGCCACAACTCGTAATCTTCGCAGACTCGAAACTCCTCGTCGAAACCACCCTGCTCCTCCCACAGATCCCTGCGCATCATTATCGCTGAAGGAGAAATAGCACAGCGCTCCACAGCTTTCGAAAAAATATCTCCCTCGCCCGGCTTCCATTCGTCCGGTTTATTCACCCGCTGTCCATTTCGAATCCAAGCCTCTTCGACCTGGGAAATGCGAACAGCAGGATTCTCCGCGTGCCAGGCCAACTGACGTTCCAGCTTCTCAGGCATCCAGCAGTCATCCGAATCAAGAAAGCAGATCCACTTTGCACTCGTCAGCACCACTCCAGCGTTCCTTGCAGCAGATACCCCGAGGTTTTCAGAAAAACGAAGCCATTTCCCGCCGGAGATTTCTTTTTCCAGAAAGCGGCGGCTATTTTCCAGAGATTCCGTCGATCCGTCGTCAACTACAACACATTCTGCCACCGCTCGTGATTGCGCCCGAATCGATTCCAGCGCGCGCAGCAGTGAAACTGGCCGATTATGCACTGGTATGACAACAGCTGAATTGCCCATCCCAAAATGATTCCCTAATATCACTTGAAAGGCGATCTGTTTCATTCATCTCTATCCTTTTTCTCCCGCACGTTGTCCCCACTCCATGAGCGACACCGACTCAAACCAAACAGAAGAGGAATTTTCTGAAGATCGCGATCCAGACTTGGAGATGCCCGAAGGCATTGCGCCACCACCCATGCCCAAACCTGACCTTCACGACATCGTGAAGGAAAGTCCGACCTACGGGGGCCAGAATTCCAGTTCAAAGAAGGGCAAGGCAGGAAGAAAAGCAAAAAAGGAGAGCTCACACCCGCTCGACACCGTAGCCACACCAGACAAGCTCTCTACAAACAAAAGTGGAGGGAAGGCCTGTTGCGGGTGTATTCTGGGTGGATTGCTACTCATCGTCGTACTCTCGGTTATACTGCTGTGGGCTGTTTCCAACATCGGCCCAGGGCGCCCGTTAAAGGAAAACTACGAGGTGGTGAATCATACCGATAAAGAGACAGTTACCATTACAGAGGCCCCAGATGCAGCCACCTACTATGTCGGCAACCGGATCGTGTATGAGGCTCCTGTCACGAAAGCCCCTGTCTCATTTTTCGGCAAGACCGTTCACCTGAATGGCGACTATTACGAAAACGTGATGGTCACCGGCGCGAAGGTGACCTGCACAGCCTCCGCCCGCTTCGCCAAAGATCTCGAAATCTGGGCAGGCAAATTCATTGACGAAGGAATCACTCTCAAAGGCGAACTGAAAGGTCGCGTCATGCAAAACAAATAGCTCTCATACATTATGGTCGAATCTACTGCTATCTACGAAGGCTCACTTCGCACATCCGCTACCCATAGCCCCTCAGGCTGCACCGTGGAGACAGATGCTCCCGTCGACAACCAGGGGCGAGGAGAAAGATTTTCCCCCACCGATCTCGTCGCAACGGCCCTCGGTTCCTGTATGCTGACGATCATGGGTATCTTTGCGGAGCGTCATGAAATCGACATCACTGGAGCCAAAGTCCGTGTCGAGAAGCACATGACTCCGGAAGCTCCGCGCCGGATTTCCCGGATCGTCACTGAAATCACCATTCCCCTTCCCGAGGATCATCCACAGCGCCCCGCCATGGAGAAAGCTTCGGTAGCGTGCCCTGTCCACCTCAGCCTGCATCCGGAGATTGAGAAAGACGTAACCTTTCTGTGGGTGGGATAGTTTCCATCGCTCTCAAATGCAAATGGTCCAAACAGGGTAGGATGCCCAACGCAACGCGGTCAGGCATCCCTAAAATTTGGAATTTTCTCAGTTATTCCCCTCTTGCATTTTCATCATTTCGTCCTAATGTCCCGCTCACTCCAAATTTCACTACTTTTCAGCCATGTCTCAGCACGCAAGCCTCAAAAAGTCCAGCAGTATCGGTGCCAAGCGCAGCGTCCTGAAGCGTTACGAGCGCGTCAAGCTTCTCCAGAAGCGTGGTAAGTGGAAAGAGGGTAGCAGTCCTATTGGTCTTCCTAAGACTGAGCCGGAAGCCTGATCTTCCGCGAGCCTAGTCTTCTGCTCGCAAAACTATTGTTCTCATGGCCTCCCCGGCGGACAAGGGCGTTCGCCTCAATCGCTTTTTGGCGTCCTGCGGAATTGCATCGAGACGCAAAAGCGAAGCCTTCATTCTCGAAGGACGCGTCGAAATCAACGGCGACATCATCACCGACCTCGGTGTTCGCGTCCGCGAAGACGACCATGTCAAATTCGATGGTCGCCTCCTTCGCAAAAAGTCCGACCTCACTCTCGTTCTGAACAAGCCCGTCGGCTACATTTGCACCAGAGACGATCCTGAAGGAAGAAATACGATCTACGATCTGCTGCCGAATAAGTTCGGTTCTCTGCACTACGTTGGCCGACTCGATTTCAACAGCTCGGGGCTTTTGCTTGTCACATCGTCAGGCGAACTAACTGAGCTACTCACCCACCCTCGCTATCATGTCGAGAAGGAGTATGAAGTAGTTCTCGACCGGATGTTTCATGTTGAGGACACCCAACAACTCCTCGATGGAATTCATTTTCAAGAAGGCCTCGCAAAAGCGGAGTCGGTGAAGTTCGATTCGCGAAAACGCCTCAAGATGGTCCTGACGCAGGGATTCAATCGCCAAATTCGACGTATGTTTTCCAAGCTCGACTACAAAGTCAAGCGGCTCGAGCGCATTCGCATCGGGCAATTTACCGCACCTGATCTGTCCACGGGTGACTTTCGACTTCTCTCACGCCGCGAGATTGAAGCAGCGACGACCAGCAAGCTTTAGGTCGCGATTTTAGAATCACCGTACCACCGCTAGTAAATCCGCACACTCCAGCTCTTCACTGGTTGGCGCGCAAGACGCAAGGCGGATAGCGAACGTGCATCAAGATCAGAAAAACCGAGGATGGTTTGCCCTTCAAAAGCAAAGGTCGGGCTATTCGTTACGAATGTCTTATTCTCAGGAAACAGTTCGGAGGCGTTTGGCTCATCTGCTGCCACACTGATCTCGAGGCGGTATCCCAGCATCGATTCCAGCGAGTCCAAGGCCCACTCATGCCGATGCAGATAGCTACGCGGTATTCGCATCTCGAGAATACGTGCGCCCGATTCATCGGTTTTCAGAACCGAGGCGATCCCCTTTCCTGACAAGATCATATTGTAGCCATTACCAAAAGCGCCAATCGGAACTCGCTCGGTATAACCGGGGCCATCAGTCGCCTTGGTAAAGATCTCGATCGGCTTAACGGGACCGAAGGAGAGAACTTCATTCTCAGGACGGGCATCCAGATACAGCCGCGCACGGATCGCCGCCTCGTCTCCACGATCCGGAAGAGTAAGCCCGTCCATTCGAGCGATGACGTAGAGAGCTTTCTCATCAGCGTCGAATCGCACCTGCAAATCTTCAGCCAACCTTACCTTTGCCGTGCCATCTCCCGCCGGGGAACTGTTCACATAGTTGACCCAGGAATCCATTGCCATCTCTTCGCCAAGAACCATATCGCGAGTCGCTTCCAACTCGCGCGAAAAGCGGGTCACGACTCCATTGACCTCCAACTGAATCCATACATCACGCTGAAAGCGATCTGCATCCAGAGAAGCGAAATCAAACAGTGAGAAAACCGCTTTCGTTCCCAGTGGCGAGACGGAAAACGGCGTGGGTTGTCCGACTTTGTCTCCCAAGCCGACTTGGAAAGTTCCCGAAATGGCTTTGTCCGAGCCGTTTACCAGATCCCACTCGATCCGAATCCGGTCAGTCACATTCACAAACTGCCTCGACTTCCAGAGTGCGGTGACTGGACCGAGACGAAGAGGAAGCTCGACAACCTCCGTTCCGTAAACGTTCTCCAGCAAAAAGCTGAATCGAGAAAATTCGTCCGAGGCCTCAACAGGAAACAGCACATCCGACCCATCTCGCGCCTTCCCAACGATGGGGCGCCTGTAGCGAAAGGACAACTGGGTCGTTTGGTGCGCTGGAAGCGCAAATCGTTGCGGATCGCCTGCCGGTATCAAGGAACGGCCAACCGCCATCGCTCCGATACTGCCTTGCTGATCCTCGTCGTTCTGATTTCTAACTGCCACTGTCACATCGATTAAGCCATCCTCGGCATAAGATGCGACACCGGCGAACGTAAATGGTGTGAGTTGAGGCCCATCTTTCAGTTCATCGAACATGGCATCGCCCAGGTAGGCGGCAGCACGATCTGACGGATGTACGAGTTCTTTTCTGCGTAGGTCCGGACCATGATTGAAAAGTCGTGAAAGCCGATCCGAGACAATCTCCATAGCTGCTTTCGGATGAGTCGCCGGATCAACACCCCCGCCGAATTTGGCCATAAGCTGTCCCGTGTCGATAAACAGCACGCCATTGGCAACCGCGATCTCGCGCGCCGTCATGGAATACGGACGCACAATTCCCCACTCAATTGGCTCTACGCCCGAGTTTACCAGCCCTGGTCCAAGAATCACGATGTCAGTATTCTTCCTTCGCGCGATATCGATCATTTCCTGAAGAGCACGACGGTAGGTCCCGATCGCGACTCGATCGAAGGCATCATATATACCGTATTGAACAAGGATGAGATCCGGATTGTGGACCAAGGCGTCCGTCGTCATGTGACGGAGTCCATCCAGCGCTGTGCCATCAATCTCGCACAAATTTTCAAAGGTGATTTCGTCGCCAAGGTAGTCGGTAAGCTTGGCAGTCCCATTTTCTGGAGGATTCAGCAAATGCACACCACCGGGGTAAAAGAATTCCTTCGCAAGGTTTGTAAGAAACGATCCGACAAAAGAGTGAATCGGATTGTAGTTATCCCGAGCGCTCCCCGCCGGCCGATAACCGCTCGTGACGCTGTCGCCGAGAAGAACCACGTGCATAGGATCACGCGCCTCCAACTTCGGGAAACTCCTCGGTAGATAGCGATTAAAGCGGTCACGTTGCTCGAGCGTCAAGGGGTAAGCAAAAGCGGCTTCGCCAACCCAAAACAACAACAGTCCCGTCGCGATGAACGCGGACACAAATCTCATAGTTCTTTTCTGCAAGAACTGTAACGGAAAATTGAGCAGTGTCCTTAGTAAAAGAGCCCTGAAATTCAGGGCTCCTTCACAAATTTTATGGCAATTACGAAGTAGTTGAATTTCCTCGACACTTCTCGCGGAATTTGGCGACGCCTTCTTCCGGCAGGAAGAAGCCTGTCATCTGAAGTTTCGCGGGCTCTATACCGATCTCTTCGAGGTAGTGATAGTGAGCCAAAGCGTCGTCGTTTTCCAAGGCACCTAGCGTTGGATCAACATCCTCTCCGAGTCCGGTGAGGAGACTAACAAGCACGCAACCGGTTATCTCGTTCTTGTCACGACTACCGAGGAACTTAAGGAATCCGTTTTGCACGGAGTCTTCCATCTCGTCCATTTCATTGGGGAGATAGATCGTCTCACCAACGACACCAGGCATCTTCAGCTCTCCACCAGTGGTGAAAAGAATATCATGATCGGTACTGAACCGTTTAATCGCGGCATCGAGGCGGAACACAGGTGGAAAACTGTAGTCTACCACCAGCGTGCCTGGCTTGAGCGAATCAATGTTGAGCACACCAGGAAGATTGATCGAAGCAATCACGAGCGAACCATCGTAGACCTCCGGTGGAAGAGCACCGCCGTTCTTCACAATGTCGACCTGCCCGCGGAATCTGGCATCGCGAACCTGATCACGAATGCGGCTCATCTGATCGTCGGTCAGATATGGATCGCAGAGAATGAGATGCTTTGGATGCTCATGCAAGTCGAGCATAAGCCTGAGTGTTCCGAATCCAATGGATCCGAGCCCTACTACCGTAACGGTCTCGCCGGTGATATCGCGCTTCGCCTCGGCGAGAATTCCCTCGACAGACTTCACGATCGTAGCAGAACGAGTCGCGTCACCGGTAGTGATTGCCGGAAGGTCTTTGATTCCGTCAGCCCACGCCTCGATATCCTGACCGTGATTGGTCGTCGACGGGATCACTCCCGTGAGGGAGACATTCTTAGCCCCCGCCTCTGCGGCCATCTTGAGGGCAGCCAGCGTAGGTGCTTTGACAGACTCAGGATTCTTGTAGAAGTCCGACTCGTAGCACGGAAGCATGATCACTCCAATTCGACCCTCGTCGAGATTGTAGGTGTTGCTCAGCATCGGCTTGCCCTGGAAGAGACGTTCCGAAATCTCGTCGCGTGCCATTCCGGAGAGGCTTGCGAGCACTTCGGGAATGTAGGTCAATGCCACCGCATCAAGCTCCGGCATTTCTTCCGGTGCCAGCTCCACTTCGATGTGGGCGAGATCTTCAAGTCCGATATCGGATCCGATTTCTGCTTCTTCTTCGTCCGATGAATCCACCGGAGCGGCGGAACTACCATCAAGATGAAGGGCGAGTTGCTCAATGCTGGAATGCGTCAGGAAGGTATCAACGCCAACGTCGTGTTTGAACGCCTCGGAAACATCGACAACAATTCGCAGAGCGAGCAACGAATCACCACCCATCTCAAAGAAATTGTCGGTCACCCCAATGTCTTCCGAGTCAAAGTTGCGGGAGAATACATCCCAGAGCTTCTTCTCTGTCTCATTCCGTGGAGCAACGCGATCTTCGTCAGCAGCAACGCCAATGCGCGGCATCGGAAGCTGCTTGCGGTCGATCTTCTTATTCGGCGTCAGCGGAAATTCTTCCAGCGCGCTGAAGTAGGCCGGGATGTAGCTGGCTGGCAGATGCTCAGCGAGTTGTTTCCGAATTTCAGACGCCTCTGGCGGCATACCTTCAGCAATGAAGTAGCCGACAAGACCTTCGCCTGTCGGCAGGTCTTCGCGTTTGGTCACGACAGCCTGCTTGATGCCATCAATTACTTCCATCTGGGTCTCGATATCACCGAGTTCCATGCGGACACCACGAACTTTAACCTGAAAGTCGACACGTCCGAGGCATTCGAGTTTGCCGCTACGATTCCAGCGGGCGAGGTCACCGGTTCGGTAAATGCGCTTCTTGCCGACATCTGGAATCTCGATCTCCTGAAAAGCTTCAGCTGTCAGCTCTGGCTGATTGCGATATCCGCGTGCCAGTCCATCACCACCGATCCAGAGTTCTCCGGTAAACCCAGCCGGAACGGGCTGGTGATTTGCGTCAAGAATGTAGATTTCGGTATTGGCAATCGGGCGCCCGATCGAAATCGCTTCTTCGCCTTCCTCGATCTTCTCAACAGTCGACCAAACTGTCGTCTCTGTCGGACCGTAGAGGTTCCAGAGTTCGTCGGCGGAATTGACGAGCGTATTGGCGAGAGTGCGACTGAGCGCTTCTCCACCACAGAAGATGCGAAGACCGCTGTTTCCTTCCCAACCACTGTCGAGCAGCATCTGCCACGTTGCAGGTGTCGCCTGCATCACGCTGATGTCTTCCTCGTTGATGAGGTTGGCAAGACGGCGTCCATCTTTGACATCGTCGCGACTCGCGATCACAACCTTGGCTCCGGCGAGCAGCGGAAGGAACATTTCGAGCAAAGAAATATCGAAAGAGAGCGTCGTCACCGCGAGGAGGCGATCCTTGTCGGTGAGACCCGGCGTCTTCTCCATCGAACGGAGGAAGTTGATCGCGGCCTTATGAGAAATCTCAACGCCTTTCGGTGTTCCGGTCGAACCGGAGGTGTAAATGACATATGCCAGTGCGTCCGAATCCAGCCCTGTCGGCTCCGGCGTTTTCGAGCTCCCTTCGATCGCATCGAGATCGAGTGCTTTCCAACCTCCCTCAGGAAGAGAATCAGCAACACGCGCCGAATGCAAAAGAGCTTTCGGAGCGGCGTCTTCCAGCATCATGGCAAGACGTTGCTTCGGGAACTCCGGATCAAGCGGGATGTAGGTAGCTCCCGCTTTCATGGCTCCAAGTAGAGCAGCAATCATGCGCGGAGAACGATCGACGAGAACTCCGACATTATCCCCGGGCTTTACCCCTGCCTCGACGAGGTCGCGAGCGACACCATTAGCGCGGCGGTTAAGTTGCCCATAAGTGACATGCTGGTCTTCGAAAATGATGGCCGTGTCTTCGTCTTTCTCGGCTGCTACAGAAGCAACGAGTTCGTGGAGAAGTCCATCGTCCTCGTAGTCTGATTCGGTTGCGTTCGCGTCGACGAGGAGCTTTCTCTGCTCGCCCTCTTCGAGGAGCTTGATCTCCGAAATACGAGTACCAGAGTCAGCTGTGATCTCACTAAGAACCTGCTCGTAGAGCGAATTCAACTGAACGATAGTCTCTTCATCGAAAAGATCGCGGTTGTACTGCCAGCATCCGAAAAGCTGGCCACCAGCTTCTTCGAGAACGAGAGTGATCTCGAACTGCGCCTGGCGCGTTGTCAGATCGACCGTCTCCATCGAGATATCGCCGACATGGAAAGTGTGTCCGCCTTGTCCAATCAGGAAAACGGCGATCCCCTGCTCATCGATTCCCGGCACTTTCTCCATCGAGAAGCTGACTTGGAAAAGCGGTGAGCGGCCTGGATCACGAACGACGTTGAGTCGATCAACCATGCGAGAGAGTGGATACTGCTGATTCTCCAATGCTCCATTTACACGCACACTGTTGGAAGCAAGAAACTCGGCGACCGTCGGATCGTCTTCGATCGTTGATCGCATCGGAACCGGGTTGATGTAGTAACCAACCGTGCTGCGAAGCTCCTGCTGCGTCCTTCCTGCGAGAGGAACACCAACAACGATATCATCCTGCTGGCAGTAGCGATGCATGAGGATGTCGTAGGCAGAGAGGAGCGTCGTAAACATCGTGACGCTGTTTTCCTTGGCGAGTGCGTCGACTGCTTCGGTAATCCCTTCTCCCAGTTGGAAACCATGAGTGGCTCCATTGAAAGTCTGGACTGCAGGTCGCGGACGATCCGTTGGAAGATCAATTGCGCTTGGCGCTCCGGCGAGGTGCTCCTGCCAGAAATCAAACATGCGATCACCGGCGGCACTTTCGAGGTGCGCTTTCTCCCAGCGGACAAAGTCAGCGTAGGTAGCTTCGATCGGCTCGACCTGAGGAGTGCGTCCTGCCTTCGCGGAGAAGTAGTATTCGATAAGATCCTGAATCACCACAGCAACTGACCAGGCGTCAGAAACGATGTGGTGCATGCTGAGGAGCGCAACGTGTGCTTCATCTGCCGTGCGGAAAAGCTCAAGTCGGATCACGGGGCCGCGCTCGAGATTGAACGGACGATCCGCGTGCTCACTGATCATCTGCTTGAGCCCGTCGTCATCGAGGTGCGTGCAATCGTGCTCGCGAAAATCAATCGTGCGGCCTGTCTGAACCACCTGCATCGGCTCGCCGTCGCGGGTCGTGAACGTTACGTCGATGAGCGGGTGGCGCTCAAAGAGCAACGCGAAGGCTTCTTTCATCGCGTCGATGTCAAGAAGCGGACGGAACTTACCTGAAAAGACAAGGTTGTAAGCCGAAGAGTCCGGTGCGAGTCGATGGAGGAACCAAAGAGCTTTCTGACCTTCCGAGAGAGGAAAGACTTCCGGCATTTCGCCCGTAGCCTCGAACTCGACGAGATCGGTCGCGTCGGCACCTGTGGAAGCACCAGCTGCTCCCCCACCTGATTCGAGCAATTTCTCGAGAGTCGGAATAGAAAGGTCGCGAATATTTGGTCCATTGAGAACGGAACCCATAGGCATGGACATGCCGAGCTTCTCCTCAATTCGGTTCACCAGCTCAATCGCCATGAGGGAGTCGAGTCCCAGATTGGTAAGCGGAGTATCCTTGTCGATACGAGTCGCATCAGTTCCGAGCACAGCGCCCACCTGAGCTGCGATAAGGTCTTCGACCATGGGAAGTCGCTTCTCGGGGGAAGCCTCGAGAATGCGGGCAGCCATCGAGTCGCCACCTCCGCTGCTGGAGCGGGGAACGACAGGAAGGAACATGTTCGATCCGGAAACAGACGGGCTGAATCGAGCCAGCGCACCCCAATCACAGCGCGCCGCGCCAAGTTGGAAGGCGTCACTCGGAACACCGAGACTAAAGAGATACAGCGTCTCGTCCATATCGGTCGCACCGAGGCCAACCATTTCGAGATACTGCTGTGTCTTCTCGTTTCGAGCCACGAAACCGGCTCCCTCAAGCGCACCCCAGTTGAAGGTGAGCGACGGTAGACCAATCGAACGACGGTAGTGAGAAAGCTGATCGAGGAAAACGTTTCCTGCATTGTAGTTCGACTGCTTCACCGCGCCAATGACAGCGGAGAAGGAGGAGAAATTAATGAAGTGCTCAAGCGGAATGTGGAGCGTCGCCTCGTGCAGATTCCACGCTCCGAGCATTTTCGGAAGAAGAACTCTATCGAAAGTCTCCTGGTCGAGATCGTTGATGAACTCGTCCTGAAGCACCATAGCACCGTGGATCACGCCAATCAACGGAGCTTCGCTCTTCTGAATGTCTGCCACAATTCTGTCGATGTCTTCGCGGCTGGTAACGTCGCCGCGGGCATCCATCACCGTGACACCCTGCTCACGCAGTTTTTCAATTCGCTCGACAGCGTCGTCTTTCGGTCCGGAGCGGCTCATCAAAGCGAAGTGACGGGCGCCATTTTCGACCATCCAATGCGTCAATTCGAGACCGAATCCTCCGGCACCACCAGTGATCAGGTAGGTCCCGTCGGAACGAAAGCGATGACCTTTCTCGGTAGGCTGACCGATCTCGATGTCGGCGACATCAAAGTCGAGGACGTTCTTTCCGATGTGCTTTCCAGCCGCCATGTAGCGGAATGCCTCGACCACTTCGGTAATCGGGAACACTTCATTCGGAAGCGGCTTGTAAATTTCGTCATAGAACATTTTCTCCAGATCGGAGAACATCTCAGCAACATACCCCGGCTTGTCCTGGAGGTGCTGCGCGAGGTCGATCACGAAGAAGCTGATATTGTTGCGAAGAGGTTCAAGGCCAATCCTCGAATTGCCGTAGACATCGACCTTTCCGATCTCCATGTAGCGACCAAAAGTCTTCAGCACACTGAAGTTCTTCGGAATAAAATCGCCGGCAAGGGAGTTGAGAACGGCATCGACACCTTCGCCATCGGTGATTCGCATGATCTCATCCGCGAACTCGAGAGTTCGCGAGTCGAGCACATAGTCGACACCCATATCGCGAAGGAGCTGCCGCTTCTCCGGTGTTCCTGCCGTAGAGAATACGGTAATACCAAGGTGCTGGGCAATCTGGATAGCAGCCTGCCCCACCCCACCGGTTCCGGCGTGGATGAGAATGCTCTCGCCTTTCCGCATTCGCGCGAGCTCGTTGATGGCGTAGTGCGTCGTGAGAAAGACAGTCGGAAGCGTCGCAGCCTCGACGTGGCTCATCGTGTCCGGCTTGCGGAAAACCATGTTGCGATGCACCGTAACGTAGCTGCGGAAGCAATACGGTGCCATACCGACAACATTGTCGCCCGGCTTCAGGTCCTTCACATTGGAACCAACACTGACGACGGTTCCAGAGAAATCATCACCGAACCATTTCAGGTCGACAGGATTACCCGGATATATGCCGAGCGCCTTCATGACGTCACGGAAGTTGATACCGCCGGCTTTGATCTGGATTTCAATCTCGTCAGGGTCTGGATCGCGGCGCGTCGTCTCGTTCAGCGAGAGGTTCGTGAGAATACCGGGCTTGTCGATTTGGAGACGATAAGGCAGAACCGTTCCATCTTCCTGAACTGCGTTCTGATTGCGTGGTGGCAAGTCCTCCGATTTGATTCGGTGAACTCGACGAACCAGACGGCTGTTTCCGCGGAAAGCGATTTCGTGCTCGTCTTTGGTGAGTCGTAGCTCTGCGAGAAGGTCTTCCATCTCGAACTCATTTTTGTTCGGATCGAGATCGATCTGTGCCCAGAGATATTCTGGATGCTCATTGTTCGCAACACGAAGCAAACCAGTCACGGGAGCAGATGCGAGATGAGGAATCGCCTCACCCCGGATCACGGGCATAGTGCCGCGAGTCAAAAAGAAAATCTGAGGACGACTGATCCACTCGCGATCTGTAATGATCTTGACCAGTTCGTGCGCGAAGCGAACCCCGGTATCCTGTGCTTCGTTGAGCACAGACAGATCGAGATCGCTGCTCTCAGGGTGATCAAGGGAAAGCGTCTGGATGATTTTCGAAATCGCCGTCTCGGACTCCGCCAGTTCATCGAGCTTGGCGGCAATTTCTTCAACCGTAGTTCCGACAAGAACCGCTTCGGTTTCGTCGTCTACAATTTCTGCAGCGAGTTTTTCACCCAAACCAGAAGCATCAGCAGTAATGAGGTAAACCGACTTCGCGACTTCCTCTTCCTCAACAGCTGCAGGCTCTGTTCCGTCATCGGCAGCTGGCTCATCATCAGATTCTTCGACGACTTCAACCGGATCAGGAGCTATCCCGATGAGGCAGGCCTGCTGGTTTTCCTCCTTCTTCTCCGAACTGATGAAGCTCGTTACTTCGCGGTAACCAAGCTCGCTGAGAAATTCTTCCCATGCCTCACGAGAAAGAAGCGCAGACTCTTTTCGAAGGTCGGTATCCGTGAAACGCCACCATCCGGGAAGAAGCCCAAATACGTTATCGAGAGCAGCACGACGCCATGTCACCTCGAGGAACATGAGAACGCCATCGGGCGCGAGACAATTTCGCAAGTTGCCAAGCGTCGCGTTCAGATCCTCCGTCGCGTGAATCACGTTCGAAGCAAGAACAATGTCGAAGTGATGCCGCTCAAAGCCCTGAGCTTCCGGAGATTTCTCGCAGTCGAACATCTTGTATTCGACGAAGGGAAAATTTTCCGCGAAGCGATCTTCCGCAGTCTGAAGGAAAAGCGGACCGTTGTCGGTAAAGACATACTCGGTGCGCTCCGGGTCAAAGAGCGGCAGAATACCACTTGTAAGAGATCCCGTTCCGGCACCAACCTCGAGAACGCGAAGGACTCGACGCTCGGGCAGTGTTTCGACGACCTTTGCGAGAGCGTCTTTGATCTGCTCGTTGATGACCGGGAAGTCAGCACCTTCGCGGTAGAAACGCTCCATCATCGTGGAGGAGCCACCTGGAAAAAGAACTTCCAACGGATCGGTTTCACCACAGAGAATTCCGCCAAGGTGTGGACCGGTGGAACGCTGCAACTCCGCCTCCGAAGCGAATTGCGGCATTTCCTCAGCAAGCTTATCGAGGAAGGGAACGGCGTCCTCATACTCGGGTACTTCGGAAACCGTCCATTCGTCGTCTCCGGATTTTTTCAGAAACCCACCTTCGGTCAGGGCCGTGAGCTGTCCGACAACAAGCTTGTGGTGATGATCGGCAATAGAAAGTTCGGAAGTAAGAGACTCCACCGTCAGGGTGCCACCTACCTTCGGCTCCCAGCCCAACTCGAGGTAGCCATTGATAATGAACTGACGGGAAATCTCGTCGAGCGCCGGGAGAAAGGCTCCGTAGTGATCAGCGAGTCCGCGTTTCTCATACAGCGCGGGGAGATTCGTATTTGCCGCAGCAACCAACTCTTTCGGCGAAGGCAGGTTTGCGCTTCCTTCCTGGCGGGTGCCCTTGAGACGGACTGGCTCCCACAGAGCCTGATAAAGACATTTCTCCACCTCATCACGATTGCTCTGCTCGACTCGGTCCGCGCGGAACCCGTAGATCTCGGCGACAAGGTTACCAGCGTCATCATAGACATCGATGTCGGCGATAATATACTCGCGATCGTTATCCGAGTTCACCTTGGCGTGCCCCCAGAGACGGAGCGGCGGGCGCTCAACGTGGAGTCGAATACTGCGAATTGCAGCAGGGAGATAAAAGTAGTCCGTGCCTTTGGCACCTTCGGGAATCACCTGTCCACCTTTCACCGTGTGGAAACACGCATCTAGAACAGCTGGGTGAAAATGGTGATCTGGAATCGTGTCGTAGAGACCTTCTGGAGTGACAATCTCAGCGAGTGATTCGCCATCGGTACGCCACACATTCCGAAGGTGCTTGAAGAGTGGGCGGAACTGGTAGCCGGCGTCCTCATAGTCCTCGTAGTATTCCTCGTGATCGAAATGACGTGGAAGCCCCTTTTTGATCGCTTCGAAATCAACTGGGTCGCGAGCTGGCTCAGGCTGTTTGCGCAATACTCCCTGGGAGTTCAAATCCCATTCGCCTTTTTCGCTGGTCGAGGAAAAAATCTGAAAGACGCGAGTCTCCGGATCGATTACCACCTCAACCGTAGGCACTTTTTCCTCGGAAACGAAGAGCGCTTTCTTCATTTCCAGATCCTCGACGACGTAGTGCTCGTCAGGGAAAAGCTTGCGGGCAATCGCGATACCGATCTCGCCGTATCCGGCCGCCGGGAAAATCACGCTGTCCCAGAAGCGGTGATCATCGAGCCAGGTAAAGTAACGAGGATCGAGTTCGAAGCGCCAGGTCGGCATTGGTGCGACCTGCTCGAGACCGAGAAGCGGATGCTCCAGCGGTGCACAGCGGAGGTATTCGCCCTCTTTCGATTCCAACCAGAATTTCTCACGCTGCCATGCGTAGGTCGGCAGGCGGACATCTTTGGCGCTAGCCTGATTTACCGACTCCCAATCGACTTCGTAACCGTGGTGATGAAGCTTCGCAAGATTCGTCAACATCTGAACTGACTCGTCAGTTTTGCGAGTAAGACTGGAGAAATAGAATCCTTTGCGATTTGCATCAGAAAGACATTCCAGAATCGGATTCTGCAACGCGGGATGCGGACCAAGCTCGAGGAAGGAATCCTCGCCTGCACGAATCAGGTTGGAAATCGCCGGTGCGAAAAGAACTGCCTCGCGAACATTATTCCACCAGTATTCACCGTCGAGCTTCTCACCATCGCAAACTCCACCGGTGACGGTGGAAATGTAAGGGATCTTAGTCGCCATCGGTTTGACGTCAGCAAGCGTTTCAAGGAGTTCATCCTTGATAGGCTCCATCTGGTGCGTGTGAAACGCGTAGTCGATACGCAGCCATCGAACGAATTTGCCATCTTCTTCGAGTTCACCAACAATCTCTTCGAGAGGCTCCGTATCACCTGCCAGCGTAAGCAATCCTGGACTGTTCACCACAGCGACCTGGACTTGGTCCACCTTATCGCCGATCACCTTTTTCGCTTCGGCTTGAGAAATACCGACCGCTACCATGCGACCTTTTCCGCCGGTCGTGTCCTGGAGACGCGAACGATGATAAATGATCTTCACCGCGTCTTCCATCGTGTAGGCACCAGCAACATAAGCTGCGGCGACCTCACCAACGGAGTGACCGACTACTTTCGAAGGCTCGATGCCCCAGGATTTCCAAAGCGCGGCAAGCGCAATCTGGAGGCCGAAGATCGCGGGTTGAGCGATGTTCGTGCGATTGATTTGTGAGTTCTCCTCATTCCGCTGCATCTCTTCGATGAGCGACCACCCCGCGAGCGGCTTGAGATGTTCATCAATCTCTTCCAGAACACCACGAAAGACAGGCTCCCTGTCGATGAGCTCCTGTCCCATCTTCCACCACTGTGCGCCCTGTCCCGTAAATACGAAAACAAGTGGGTGCGTCTCAGCTACTGGCTTTCCAGAAATGGCGGTATCACTGCCACCCGTCGCGAGCCATTCCGTCATTTCATGAATGACTTCGCTGCGATCGTTGCCAATGAACGAAAGTCGATTGTCGTGATGCTCACGCTTCTCCCCTGCCGCAGCAGCGATGGAGCGAATGTCGGCATCAGACGCTTTGAGAAAGCGACGCCAGCGCGTCACCGTATCGCGAACGGCATCGTCGGTTCGGCCGGAAAGCGGAAGAAGGACAGGGCGTTCAGCCTTGTCTTTTCCTCCAATCGAAAGCGGCAGACTTTCCTTTTCTTTCTCAGGCATCGGAGGCGCGGCCTCGAGAACGATGTGAGAGTTGGTTCCACCAAAACCGAAACTGTTCACCCCAACGACTGGAAGATGATCACCGAGATGCGGAAGCGGCTGAAGCTCTGTCGCTACCTTGAACTTGAACTCGTCGAATGGGATATTCGGATTCGGGTTCTTGAAATTGAGGTTTGCCGGCACCTGATCGTGATGAAGAACCAGTGCAGCCTTGGCGACACCGGCAACACCAGAACCTGACTCGAGGTGTCCTACGTTGGTCTTCACAGATCCGATCAGGCAAGTATCACCTTCATCACGCCCGTCTGCGAGCACCAGGCCAAGCGCACGGGTTTCGATCGGGTCACCGACCGGGGTTCCTGTTCCGTGCGCTTCCATGTAGCGAACGCGCTTCGGCTCAAGCCCTGCTTGATCATACGCAATACGAAGCATTTCCGCCTGCGTTTCGACGCCCGGCACAGTCATCGAGGAAGTATTTCCATCCTGATTAATCACCGCAGCGCGGATCGTGCAATAAATACGGTCGCCATCTTCCTGCGCCTTCGAAAGCGGCTTGATGACAAACATTCCAGCACCCTCACCACGAACATATCCGTTGGCACGGTCATCAAAGGCAAAGCACTGACCAGTCGGGGAAAGCATCGTCGCTTTCGAGAAACCAATCGATGCATCAGGCGTCAGAAGTGCATTCACACCTCCGGCCAGAGCCATCGTAGACTGTCCGGACCACACGCTCTCACACGCGAGGTTGATCGCGACAAGAGCCGACGAACAGGCCGTATCGACAGAGACAGCGGGCCCCTTCAGATCAAACAGATAGGCGATACGGTTCGAGGCAATTGATAGCGTACTTCCCGAGTTGGTATGAACGTCAACATTACGAGGATCGCTCTGGGCTACGTTTGCGTAGTCATTGGATGCGATTCCCACGTAAACCGCCGTCTCTGTCCCACGAAGTGAAATCGGCGGGATACCCGCATCCTCCAGAGATTCCCATGCCGTCTCGAGCAACCAACGCTGCTGAGGATCCATCCGCAGAGCCTCCCGGGGGGAGATTCCGAAAAACTGAGCGTCGAATTTGTCGAACTCATCGATGAATCCACCCCACTTGGTGATCATCTTGCCGGGAATCTCCACATTTTCGTGATACCATCGTTCCCGATTCCAGCGGTTAGGCGGCACTGGGACAATACCGGAGCGCTCCTCAACCATCATTTGCCAGAAAGAGTCTGGCCCGTGAACGGCGCCGGGGAGACGACATCCTATCCCCACGATGGCCAATGGCTCGCGCTTTGGTGATTGAGCAGACATAAATTCGGAATGTTAAAAAAGAGACGACAATGCGGAAGAACTCGAAAGTCCTCCGCAACTTGTCACGAAATCAGGAAGAATGATGTGATTCGAATCAGTTTGATGTCAAAAATTTTCACGTCGAACTGCCCTCCCCCGGGACGCTGATTTAAAGCCTAATCTGGACGTTAGTCAACATGGTATAGTGGAAGGCCCAGGAAGGCTAGGTGTCAGGTTCAGTAGGGTTAAATTACCACGATTTTTAGAAAACTTTGGTATTTTGCCTGGAAATGGAGTTCTTCACGGTAGCAAATCGCAAACCGCTTCGCGTTCCTCGCACAATTCTCGGACCGATGCGTCGATCTTGCCGCGGCTGAAATTATCAATGGGGACGCTCTGAACGATTTCCCAGTTCTCTCCGTCGGTTCGGATTGGAAAAGAAGAAATCAGCCCCTCATCAACGCCATATGACCCGTCAGAACAGACGCAAACGCTGTTGTAATCCCCTTCTGGTGTCGGACTGGTCAGCCCACTCACGGTGTCCACAATCGCATTGGCGGCACTCGCAGCGGAAGAGAGTCCTCTCGCCTCGATGATCGCGGCACCGCGCTTTTGCACGGTCGAAATGAATTCGCCTTGGAGCCAGGCCTCGTCGCCAATGACTTCAGCGGCGGCTTTGCCCCCAATTTGAGCATTAGTGTAATCAGGATACTGCGTCGCCGAGTGATTACCCCAGATCGTCATGTTGCTGACTTCGCTGGAGTGAACGCCCGCCTTATGTGCCAATTGGGACTTGGCCCGGTTCTCATCAAGACGAGTCATCGCAAACCAACGGTCGTTCGGAACGTCTGCCCCTGCATTCATCGCGATCAGGCAATTCGTGTTGCAGGGATTCCCGACAACCAGAGTGCGC
>Ga0181591_10001257_pt1 | contig 21473 bp, 18 predicted proteins | sample 071ome_33_FD_133757 | JGI IMG/M metagenome (GOLD analysis project Ga0181591, IMG submission 133757) | Coastal salt marsh microbial communities from the Groves Creek Marsh, Skidaway Island, Georgia - 071412AT metaG (megahit assembly) | ecosystem: Environmental > Aquatic > Marine > Intertidal...
AGAAGGATAGGACCCCTTGTTTTGAGTTCGCATGAAGCGGCTTATGAATTGGGTATCGCAGCAGGAGTCATCGGATGTTCTTTCAACCTCTGGATGCTACGTCGAGGGCGCCACAAACCAACCAAAAGGATAGCGTGCAAGGGCTGGATGGGACTGCATGTCGTACTTATATTGGCTTACACCGCCGCTCTCAAAGGCTGGATTCCTCTAGGCTAAGGAGGGCATTCAAGGCGTTCCAGCATGATCGTCCCTGTCTGCTGGCACTAGCGCCTTGATTCCAGAAAGGCCAGCAAATCGGCAAGTTGCTCAAGAGTGAGCAGGTCCCCCAATCCAGAAGGCATCAAGGAAACTTGGGAAGGCAACAGAGCGTGGATGTCTTTTTCTTCGATGAGAAGTTCGGACTGCGGACCCGTCATAAGGCGAACAAGACCTTTGTTTTCCTGCTGCATCACGCCACTGACGGTTTCCCCATTCACCAGTTCAATGTGAACAGGCTCATAACTGCGAACAAAACTGGCATTGGGATAGAGAATGGATTCGAGGAGGTCACGACGATCTCGAACCGCACCGATTTTGGAAAGGTCCGGGCCTGCACGCCCTCCCACATAACCGATTTGATGGCATTTTGAGCAGGCCGCTCCCTCGGCCTTGAAAACTGCCTGCCCTCTGCGCACATCCCCTCCCGGCAACTTGGCCAAAACGCTTTCCAGATGTTTTCTTTGACCTTCCAAATCCATCTGACGCGTCTGTATCCAAAGGCGAGCCTGTTCTCGAATGGCATCGGGAAATTGCTCCACTGCCCGGAGCAGGACGTTGACTCTGAGTGATCCAGCTGAAGGAGCCTTTGCCAAAACACGAAGAAGCCCCTCCCCCAAAGCTGGCTCCTGAGCTCCGTTAAACCATTGAACCATGCGATTCAAATCCAAGGGTCCTGCTTCCACCATGGCATCGAGCAGCGATGGAAGGGAATCCCCCTGGAGTTGGGATTGTTGCCAAATATCCATCACCCGATCCTGGGCCCCTTCTTGCTCGGAATGCAGGTATTGCTCGACAAGCCAGCGCATGTCCGAATTTGCAAGCGGCAAGGAATCCGAAAGATTGCACTGGAGAAGCTTCAGCCTGTTCTCAGGTGATGCGGGATTCTTTGTGGCCAACTGACGCAACACCTGTTGCAGCTCTGGGAAGGAGGACGCATCAAGCTTCCAATCGATCATCCAATCCAGCATCAAGGATTGTTTCCACTCCGGGAGCTCGGAGCGCGCGAGAAACCGCGATACCACCCACACCCAGGCATGCGGCATTTTTCGAAGTTTTCCCGGGGCCATGGTATCGAGAATCGAGACCATCAAACGATGAGAATGTTCCTGATCTTCTTCCAGCCATTCACCGAGCAACACTTGTATGGATGGGTGAGTAACCAGTGATTTGCATAGCTCCAGCAGTGCCAGTAAGGACTGCCCCTCGGGATCCTGGGATGAACTCATGGCACTCCGCTTTTTGCGCATGACTGCCGCCAGAGTTTCTCCCCATTCCGGATGAAAACCCGAAATCCACAGGGCGGCATCGCGCACCGTGGATGCTTCTGCAAAAAAAGACTCACCCACCAAAGCAGCGACTTGTTCCGAATCATTGAGCTGACTCAGAGCCAGCAGGGCGATTCTTTTCGCCTGAGGCTTATCCGAAGAATTCACGACATCGACGAGGGTTTCCGAATCGGCATCGAGTTGCACAAGAGCCTGAACGGCCGCATGTTCCAAAGCTCGGCTCTGCATGGAAGGCGCGCTCTCAAGAAGAGGTTCGATGGCCTCAGCGACCTTCATCCTGCCCAGGGCCTCCGCCGCTCGGCGTCTGACCTTGGGATCGGCATGCCGCAAACAATCCATGACTGCTTCCGATGCCCGTGCGTCATGATGGATACCAATGGCGTGCAAGGCGGTGCATACCAAGCTTGCTTCGGAGCTCTTCAGGACGCTTTGGAGGGCCTGAAGGGCCTCAGTGGAATGCATGCGGCACAAAGTCCAAACAATCTGCTGCCTGAGCTTGGAGGAAACATTGTCCAGTTGAAGGCGCTGCAAAAGCCTGGGAAGCACGGGATGTCCCTGACGAACCAGCTTTTGCATGGCTTTTTCCCGCACCCGATGCCTCTCATCGATGAGAAGATCGATATGGCGTGTCAGACTCAGGTGATCCCAATCCACCTGAGTCCCATAAGGATCCGTTACGGAGGAAGGCTTCTCCGGACGGACTCGGTAAATAGCGCCCAGGATATCGGGTTTGTATAGCTGGGAGGTTGGGCAACAAAGCTTGTACCACCCACCGGTATCCAGCACCAGAATGGATCCATCTCCGTCTTCCAGCACATCGGTGGGATGAAAGTCATGGTGCGAAGAAACGAGAAAATCCTCATCTTTGGTGATGTAAGAACCTTCCTTGGGAATGAGTTGATGCCGTTGAATACGGCGCAGATTGAATTGTGTGCTGAACAAGTTCCCCTGAAATCCTTCACCGAGAAAATTGGACTGGTAGGTCATCAACCCGCTGGGCGCAGCCGGCCCCAGGTGGGTCATGGCATCCAGATATGGCCCCGTGAGAATCAATCCATCGAGCACTCCATGTTCCTTGGGATAAACCCCTCGATACAGGGCGTGCACCAATCCATCGCGCTTTCCAGATCTTGGGTGGGAAACAAATGTGGTGGTGAAGAAGACCTCGCCGGTGGCATCAAAGGTCACCTCTACGGGATTGTCCATGCCTCCACTCATCACCACATCACGCTCGGTACCATCAGGAAGCATGCGAAAGAGATGGGCCGCAGAATCATCGATGGTGGAGCCGTCAAACAAGGTATGCTGCTGCCGGGCAAAAGCGCCCTTGGCCCAGTAAATCCATCCATCGGGTCCAAGATAAGGACCATGAAGATCATTGGCACACCCCGTCAAAGTCTTGCCATCCATCCACACTTCCCGACGATCTGCCTGACCATCCCCATTGGTATCCTCGAGACGAAGGATTTGAGGAGGGGCTGCACAGTAAACCGCCCCCTGGTAACAGAGAATGCCCTCTGGAAACATCAACCCATCAGCAAAAACCACGCTGGAATCATATAGACCGTCACCATCCTGGTCCCGGAGTCGAACGATGCGATGGGGACGTGTTTCCAGTTGCTGCGCCACCTTGTCGTTGGAACCGGAAGAATCAGCAACATAAAGGTCTCCACGGGCATCGAGGTCTGCGACGATGGGGCGATTCACCAAGGGGGGCCCAGCGACCTTTTCAACCACGAGTCCTTCAGGCATCCAAAACACGTGATGGTCCAGCGCCATCTCTCCCGCATGCATCCAGCTGGAGATGATCCAACCTACGGAGAGTATACGAAAGGACATCAAGGAGCACCTCACAGGAGATGAGATTGGCATGAGAGCAGATTAGGTTTTGTGGGATGGCTGGCAAGAAGGATCTACTGGCCTCGATCGGGAGTTGCGGCCAATCGCTTCTTTCCATCCAAGTATCTGCCCGTTAACCTGAAGCCGTGTTCCAGGCAGCAAAACCATCCAGAGAAAAAAGGTTCACTCCTTCAAAGGTTTACTTTGTATGCCAATACTTTTGCCTTTTTCTATGGATGGCAGCTACTTCAAGCTGCCGAACCATCGAAAAAAGAAATGCTTCATGGCATGAACACTTTGAGGAACAGCTTTCCCTATTGGGTCATCGAAATTGGATTATGATCGCCGATTCGGCCTACCCCCTCCAAACCAGCTCTGGCATTGAGATGATTTACACTGGGGAAGATCATTTCACCTTACTGCAACAGGTCACCCGTCACCTCAAGACAAGAAACCACATAGCCGGTAAATACTACCTCGATGCAGAGATGCAGCACCTCGAGGAGACCCAAGCCCCTGGCATCGCTGTTTTGCGGCAAGCGATTGCCCATCAGCTCGAAAACGAGTTAGTCCGCCATCTTCCACACGCTGCCCTGATGGAAAAGTTGGCTCAAGCTGGGAAGGATTATCAAGTCCTGATCCTCAAATCCGAAGGCACGCTTCCCTACACCTCGATCTTCATCGAATTGGATTGTGGATACTGGGGTCCTGATCAGGAACAACAACTGAGGAAAAAGATGCCTTAGTGCCTCGAACCCAATACGTCCTGGCCAGCTACCAGAATCCACTAAAAAAACTGAAAGTCACAGACCCCGGGCAACAAGGAGGCATCTGGAGAGCCTATGGGCTTACTTGGATCAGGGGGGCTTCTCCTGATTCGAACAGACCGATGTCAGCGGCTGTCTGTCCATGTTGAGTCAATGCCTCGATCAAGGCACTTGCCTTGTCTGGACGGACTGCAAAGAGGAGACCACCGGAGGTTTGTGCATCACACAGCAGGATGGCCTCCATGGCACCCACATCAGGATCCAAACGCAGATGAGACGCGATTGCAGCATGATTGCGGCGCGTTCCGCCGGGTATGCAATCCTCTCCCATCAGTGCCATCACCCCATCAAAGACAGGCACCTTGGAAAAGCCTATCGAAGCCTGCAATCCCGGCTTGAGCATTTCCTTCAAATGCCCGAGCAGTCCGAATCCTGTGATGTCCGTGGCGGCTTGGACCCCCACTTTTCGGCCTGCTTCAGCCGCCTTTCGGTTGAGGGTCTTCATGGAATCTACCGCGGCCTGCTCCACAACAGGATCGCAGACCCCCGCTCGAATCGCCGTGGTGATCACCCCGACTCCAATGGGCTTGGTCAAAATCAGTCGATCACCAGGACTGGCTCCCTGATTGGTCCAATGAGAGCCCGGTTGAACCGTTCCGGTCGCACACAGACCGTACTTGGGCTCCGGGTCATCAATGCTGTGTCCTCCCACAATCGGGATCCCGGCTTCCGCCGCCTTGTCGCTTCCACCTCGCAGGATTTCCTTGAGGACAGAAAGAGGAAGTTCCTCCGATTTTCGGGGAAATCCAACGATGTTCAGCGCCATCAGGGGATGGGCTCCCATGGCATAAAGGTCACTGAGGGCGTTGGCTGCTGCAATCGAGCCAAAAAGGTACGGATCATCCACAACCGGCGTGAAAAAATCGACGGTCTGGACGATCGCAAGCTGATCCGAGAGCTTGTAAACAGCCGCATCATCAGCTGTTTGAGCCCCAACCAACAAATTGGGATCGTCGAACTTTGGCAATTCGCTCAGAACCTGAGCGAGGTCCTCCGGACTCAACTTTGCCGCTCAACCAGCGCAATGACTGTAGCGAGTCAGCGCGATGGAAGGTTGTTCATGCTTTTGGCTCATAAGAAACTCAGTTAGTAGCATAGTTGGGTATCGAAGGAAACGAATTGTTGAGGAACCTCTCTGAGTCCTGCGCTCCATCAAGAATGCGGATTGCCCTTCCCAGGACGAGCCTCTAGACTTTCTTTATGAATGATGCGCAGGTGCACATTTCTCTGAGAGAAGGTAGCGAGAATGAGGCGCGCGTGGTGACCCGCCCAAGACCCAAGGATCCCCTTTCGCAGGAAATCCTTCGACTGAAGGAGGAGCTCAACGCCGTCTTATTGGCTCATAATTATCAGATTCCGGAAATTCAGGATCTGGCCGATTATGTCGGGGATTCCCTTGGACTTGCCAGGCAAGCGGCCGAAACTTCAGCCGAAGTCATCGTTTTTTGTGGGGTTCATTTCATGGCTGAAACAGCGAAGATCCTCAATCCCGACAAACCGGTCCTCCTGCCCGACCTAGAGGCCGGATGCTCACTGGAGCAAAGTTGTCCAGCAGAACAACTCAAGGCTTATCAGGAGGCGCACCCGGGTATTTACACGATCGCGTACATCAATTGCAGTGCAGCCGTCAAAGCACTGAGTGATGTGATTTGCACCAGTGGAAATGCAGTCAAGATCGTAGAATCCGCGCCTGAAGATCGAGATCTTCTTTTTGTGCCAGATGAAAACCTTGGCGCATGGGTGATGGAACAAACCCAACGCCCCATGGAGTTGTGGAAGGGCAACTGCTACGCCCACGTCGAATTCACCGCTGACAGTATTCTGGCCATCAGGGAAAAACATCCGGATGCCCTTCTAGTCGCCCATCCTGAATGCACACGCGCCGTACGCATGTTGGCAGATGAAATTTGTTCCACTGAAAAAATGGTCCACTTCTGCCGAAGTAGTGAGGCCAGTGCCTTCATTATTGCCACTGAAATGGGTATGCTGCATCGGTTGGAGAAGGAGTGCCCTGCCAAGCAATTCATCCCCGCACCCACCGACCACTGTGCCTGCAATGAATGCCGATACATGAAGATGAACACTTTGGAAAAACTTCATGCCTGCCTCAAGGGAAGGCATCCCGAGGTATCCATGTCCGCAGAACTGCTTCAGAAAGCCCGAGAGCCAATCGAGCGCATGCTCGATTGGTCTCAGTAGGTCATGAAAGGCCTCAGGGACATAGCCGCTGAAGCTGCCATGGACCCTCGGAGGACATCTGATAAGAGACACGATCGTGAAGTCGACCCGCCCGTCCTTGCCAGAATTCCATCCTCACGGGTAGAACGCGATAGCCACCCCAGAAACCAGGTGCTGGAATGGGCTGGTTCTCGAAGCGTAACCTGACCTCCTCGAAGGACGCCTCCAACGCTTCGCGGCTGGCCACAGGTTGACTCTGACGGGAGGCCCAGGCGCCTACCTGACTTTCGCGAGGTCGGGTTGCGTAGTAGGCTTCCACTTCAGCGCGAGGCAGCAAGCTCGCCTTTCCATAAACAATGACCTGCCTCTCCATGGCTATCCATGGAAAGAGCAGGGAAACCTGCGGATGAGAGTGGATGTGTTGTCCCTTCTGGCTTTCCAGATTGGTATAAAAATCAAATCCCTGCGGTCCGTAGCCCTTGAGAAGCACTGTTCTGAGTGATGGTTGCCCCTCTTTCGACACCGTCGCAAGACTCATGGCATTGGGTTCATCCAGGGAGGCTTGACAGGCTTCCTTGAACCAAGCGGCAAATTGCTCCATCGGATCGGCATGCATGGTGTGCTCGTCCAATTGCCCCTGGGTGTAGCGTCTCCTCAAGTCTTGAACTGGTTGCTCCTCCATAACTTCAATATGAAACATCATTAGCTGCTGCGCAACGATCACAGTTTAGCCAACCGAAGACCGGTCACATGGCCTGGGATACTTCGGCGATGGAAGCTTCCAGAATATCCATGGCGTGATCCATCTCGTCACGTGTAATGGTGATAGGAGGGGTCAATGTGAGGATGTTCCCCATGGTGACCTTGAAGTTGAGTCCACGATTCAGGCAAGCATACATCACGGCCTCGGCTTCCTGAATGGCTCGTTCACCCGTATGCTTGTCCAGGAGCAACTCCATTCCCATCAATAGCCCAAGGCCGCGAATATCTCCAATCAAAGGAAATCGAGTGGCCATGTCCTGCATGCGCTTTCTGGCATGCTCGCCCATGTCAATTGCATGATCCAGCAACCCTTCAGTCTCAATAACCTCGATGGCTGCAAGACCTGCCGCACAAGCCACGGGGTTCTTTTCATGCGTGTAATGCCCAAGGGCCTTGTGTGGCATGGCTTGATTGAGCTCTTCGCGAGCCAGCAATCCAGCCAGAGGAAAGACCCCTCCGCCCAGGCCCTTTCCGATCACCAGCATGTCCGGCACAATGCCATAGTGCTCACAAGTGAACATGCGCCCAGTTCGACCAAGACAGTGGGGAATTTCATCCAGAATGAGAAGCGCACCATGGCGATCACAGGCTTTTCGAATGCGCTTCCAGTAATCCGCGGGTGGAATGAAAGGCGTGCAACGCACGGTTTCTGCAACCACAGCTGCCACATCCCCCTCCTTTTCCAGGACGTATTCCACGTAATCTGAGCAGGAGAGGTTGCATTTCTCACCACACTTGAATGGACAATGTCTGTTGTCGGGTGGAGGCACATGCTCACATCCGGGCAGGAGGGGCCCCATGCCAGAACGAAAAATCGCCTCTCCACCGATGGAAATGGCATCCAGAGAAGCGCCATGAAAGGAATCCCACATGGAAATGATCTTATGCCTTCCGGTCGCCGCTCTTGCCAGCTTGAGTGCCATGCCCATGGCGGCTGTTCCCCCGGGAGCAAAAAGAACGCGGTTGAGATCACCGGGTGCCAATGAAACCAATTTACGAGCCAGATCAATCGCAACCTGGTTGGTGTAGCGTCTCGTGCAGAAAGACAAAGAAGCCATCTGCTGCTCAATAGCAGCGATTACCTTGGGGTGTGAGAATCCCAGTTGATGAACGTTATTCCCGTGAAAATCCAGCAAGCGTCTGCCTCGGGTATCGATGATGTAGCTCCCTTCGCATTTTTCGAGGACATTCAAACAGGGTGTCGAAAGGGATTGATGCAGGAAAACCTCATTGTCCTCCTGCAGGACTTTTTGCGTCTCCTCATCGATGTGCTGGAGCGACCACTTCTGACGCAAGGGACTGATGTTGATGTCACCCTCTGAGCGCAGGTGATCTATGTCAAGGGATGGATCGGTCATGATAGGCGTTCAGCTACCTCATGGGGACGGCAGGGAGAGAAGCACCTGGCGCATGGCCAGGAGCTGATCGGTATTGAGAAAATCAAGGCCGGCCTGGTAGGCAGTCCTCCAGAAAGTTTCCGTTTCAGGTGTGGCCCAAAAGCGCACCTTTCTTCCCTGATCATGGGCCTGATCAACCCAACGACGCAAGGCCTGGACCTCGGCCTCCGGCATGACGCCCGTGCCGTCCCAGCTGAAGTGGTTCTTCCAGTTTTCACTCACCCAGGGAATCAGGCTGCTGGGCTTTTGATTGGACTTCATGTCGCTGAGACGACCATCCACAAAGACCCACCGTTGGGTTTGATGTTCAATCAGGTCGATGGGGCGGTTGCCGGATATGACAATGGTGACGGGCCCCTGATGGAACCCCTCCGCATTCACATGCGACAGAATGGATCGATAGGGCTGGATGATTTGCTGGCAAATTTTATAAGTCGACGCACCCTCGCTCTTGAAATCAATCATGAGGTAGAACGCCGTCTTCTGATCGTAAACCGCCCCCCCCTGTTGCTGAATAAGCTTTTGTAATGGATCCAGGTAGAGGCTGGTCAATGTGCGTTTCGGGTCCAGATGGATGCGGTCGTGGGCCACCCACAGGGCACCGTCCACTGCAAAAACATCTGCTTCGACACTGCAGAAACCCGCATCCAGGGCATCTTCCAAGGGTCGCTCATGCTCATAATCATTATGAGCATGAGCCCGTGGCAAGGGGGATACTTGAGCACAGATCCATCCATGCCAAGGCATCAGCAAGCATCCGATGAGTAATACTTTCTGCAGACTCTTCATCGAAAAGAGTATGAAGTGATTCAAATGCATCTTTGCATGGACCATCGAACTAAAGGGAAATTTGTAGGTCGTTCAGCGTCGCTCCGATAGCACCGACCAGTGCCTGCACATCTGAAACAAAAATGCGCCCAATCGAGCCGATCCGGAACAAATCCACCTGACTGATTTTGCCGGGGTAAATGATCATCCCTCGGTCACTCAGTTGGCGGTAAAAGGCATCAAAGGTGAAGGTCGGATCATCGGGATAGTGAAAACTGGTAATCAAATAGCTCTGCGTTTCAGGGGGAAGGTAGGAACGAAACCCCAGTCCTTTCATTCCCTCCATCAAGGCCTCATGGTTGGCGCGGTAGCGATTGCCCCGGGCCTGGATACCGCCTTCCATCTCCAATTCATGCAAGGCACGTTCAAAGGCAAGTAGGGAGTGAGTGGGAGGGGAGTAACGAAACTGTCCGTTTTTTTCGAAGCCCTTAAGCTGGGCCATCAAGTCCAGACTCAGGCATCTGGGCAGCGAAGGGTTGGCTTCCAGACTGGTGCGTCTTGCCAGAACGATGGAAAAGCCTGGAACACCCTCAAGGCACTTATTGGCTGAGGTGATGAGGAAATCAATGCCACATCGCTCGAAATCAATCGGCATGCCACCAAAACTACTCATCGCATCCACAATGAAGGTGCGTCCCGCCTTGCGGGTCACATGACCGATGGCCTCAATCGGATTGAGGATGCCAGTGGTCGTTTCGCAATGCACCATGGCGATATGCGAAATGCCCGAATCCTTCTCCAACGTTTCGGCAACCACCTCTGGATCCGGAGTCACATCTTCGGCGGTCCTCAACACCACATGGTCGATACGAAGGCATTCCAGCATGGCAATCATACGCTCCCCGTAGGCACCATTGGCGAGAACCAACACCTTGCCCTCTTGAGGGAGAGCCGTGGAAAAAACCGACTCGACCCCGAAAGTGCCACTGCCTTGCAGAAGGATGCATTCAAACCCAGCGGCTTGACTCACTCCGGCCAGATCGAGGACCTTTTCGCGGATCGCTTGAACCTTGGCATTGAACTCAAAGTGCCAGGACCCGGCATCGCGCAGCATTGCTTGCTTGACATCCAAACTCGTCGTCAGTGGTCCGGGGGTAAAAAGCGTCTTATCCTTAGCTGAGGGAATCATGAGTTGTTTGTTATAAACCTTTCCTTGGTTGGTGGGGCACTCGCCCCCCTGCTCTGAAGTCTCATCGAGAAACCGATATAGGTTTGTAAGTATCACAACCGGCAATACATGGCAATGCTGATTCCAGAGCACACCCCCTTTTGGGCCTTGCCTTGTTCATCCATCTTACTTGCCAGGAGTTTCTTGCGAACATGGCTTGACACTCACGGGGAAGCTTTAAATTATTATACTGAGCTTCCCGTCATTAATTAGTTCAAAGACCATCCATACCGCCTAGCCTCCCAACTCCATTGGATGCCATGAGATCCAGAACTTATGCGTGCCCTGACAACCATGGATCAGAGCAAACACGGAATAACCGGACTCGGCATTTGACAAAACAAGCCCCTATCCTTCAGGCTTGCGCGCGGTGAAAGGAATCCAGGAATTTCCCAAGCATTATTGTGGGGTGTTTGGCGTGTTTGATCACCCCAACGCAGCTGAAATTGCGTATTATGGACTGTACGCACTTCAACATCGCGGTCAGGAAAGTGCAGGAATCGTTACTTGCGATGGGAAGTCATTCTACTCTCACCGCAAAATGGGTCTGGTGCCTCAGGTATTCAAAGGCAACGCCCTGGCTGATCTCAAGGGTAACAACGCGATCGGACACACCCGCTATTCGACGACGGGGGCTTCCCACATACAAAATGTTCAGCCACTGATTGTGGATTGCAATCGAGGCAAGATAGCGATTGCCCACAACGGAAACCTCACCAACGCAGGGGCTTTGCGTGACGAACTTGAGGCGGGTGGAAACATCTTTCAGACCACTGTTGACAGCGAGATCATCCTTCATTTACTGGCGCGTCCCAATTTGTCTGCCGATGCCAACCCCCTGTTGGATACCATAAGGCGCATTCAGGGAGCCTATTCGTTGGTCATGCTGACCGAGAACGAAATGATAGGAGTGCGCGACCCTCATGGATTTCGTCCTTTGAGCCTCGGGAAATTGGATGGCAAGTGGGTCTTGTCCAGTGAATCCTGCGCCTTTGATCTCATTCAGGCAGAATTTGTTCGTGATGTGCGCCCAGGTGAAGTCGTGATTATTGACAAACAGGGGATGCGGAGCATGGATGCCTTTCCAGATCAGAAACGGCGGGCTTTCTGTATTTTCGAATACGTCTACTTTGCCCGACCTGACAGCCAGATAGCAGGGGTGAATGTTTACCAGTCGCGCATCGAGATGGGGCGACAATTGGCCAAAGAACATCCCATCGAAGCCGATATGGTTGTTCCTGTCCCCGATAGCGGGAATTACGCTGCCCTGGGTTATTCACTGGAATCAAAGATTCCCTATCACATGGCCTTTGTGCGCAATCATTACGTGGGGAGAAGCTTTTTACAGCCCTCTCAGGTAACGCGCAGCATGGATGTGCGGGTCAAGCTCAACCTGGTCCCCAATCTGGTTGAAGGAAAGCGGGTCATCATCGTCGACGACTCGATCGTAAGAGGCACCACCAGCCAAAGTCGCATTAAAATACTCAAGGAGGCTGGTGCCAAGGAGGTGCATGTGTTGATCAGCTGCCCACCACACAAGCATTCCTGCGTTTATGGCATTGATTTTCCGGATCGAAAAAAACTCCTGGCAGCAACGGCGACTCATGAGGAGATTTGCCGACATTTGGGAGCTGACAGTGTCGGCTATTTGAGTGAAGAAGGCATGGTCGAGGCAACGCATCAGCCAAAAGATCATTTTTGCCTGGCTTGCTACAACGGAGATTATCCCGTTGCTTACGATGCGGATGTCGATAAGGAGATCATTGAACGGAGAAGCGTGGAATCGGTCAGCTTCGGTGAACTGCTCGATAAGGAAGCTTCGCAGTCAAAGCTCATCTAAGACTCTTTCGTTCAAAAAATGTATTTTTCCTTGCCTTTATGGCATCCTTGCTTCGTTTTAGAGACAACATTGTTCGGGAATAAAAAATGGTCATCACAGGTCCAGATTTAACCAAAGCACCACCTCGCAGCCCACGCGTTCGATTGGGAGGATTTGTCATTCTCCCCAGATTGCTGGATAAGGGAAGGGCGACCATTGCAGCCAAAAACGGGGATTACGTTTTCAATTGCCCCATGGATCGGCGCTTCTTTGACTTTGTCGGCACCAATGCCAACACCTTGATGAACCAGCTTTCCTGTGGAAAATCGGATGGTCAGGTCCTGGCGTGGCTTTTGAAATCCGCCACTCAGAGACGCTCAGCTCATGAGATCAGCGCCTGGTCAACGCTGGAAGAAAACAGGGCACCTCTGGACGTCGAATCCAGGGCCTATTTCAATAGCATTCATCAGTCCATCGCCCCACAACGATTGGACATCATGACATGGTTTGATTTGTTGGACTTGGATGATTACGCCACTTTCGGTGGGCATCCTTGAATCACCCACCCTGCCGGCTGGTTGCGTTTGAGCCAGTTGGAACGCGAGTGCCTAAGGATGGGTAGAGGCCTTTTTTCCCATGCCTCTGGGCTTTCTGGGCTTGATTCTGGGGGCATCTCCCCAAAGCCCTTCCAAGTCATAGCGAGCTCGTGTGTCATCACTCATCACATGAATGATGACATCGTAATAATCAAGCACCACCCATTGTCCGGATCCCTTCCCATCGGAGAGATGTGGCCTGATATCATGGTCCTCCTTCAATTTCTGCATGATCTCTTCGGCAATGGCCTTGAGGTGGGGCGCACTGGATCCAGAAAGGATGATGAAAAAATCAGTCAGCGAGGAAATGTTCCTGAGGTCGAGAATCACGGGTTGCTGGGCTTTACGATTGTCTGCATAGGCGCAGCAGTATTGTGCAAGTCGTTTTGAATCCATGATCAAGAGTTGGCGGTGGACCGCCGAATACCCTTATCCCTAAAGGTAAATACCCCGCTTGACAATATCCTCTTCAACTTTTGGATGGACCAACCCCCTTATGGAGAGCCTTTCGCGCAACCGCAGGCGAAGGGTGGAAGATGAAACTTCGAGCGGAAATCCCTTCAGGTATTGCCCTGAGAAGGGTTCGGAGATCGAGCAAGGCGCTTCTCCAGGTCGTGGAACGATGAGGAATTCGACCAGTTGGGCCAATTCCGGTGCCCTGCGCCATTGTTGGAGTGTCGGCACATGGTCGGCTCCAATCAGATAAAAAAGCTGAGCATCAGGATACCGATCTCGATAACTGAGCACCGTTTCAATCGCATAGGAAATCCCCCCTCGCTGCAGCTCCTGTTCATCCACGAAGTAGTCCGAACAACCCTGCAAGGCCAATCGCAGCCACCGAAGCCGATGCTCGGCTGAACTGGCTTGATCGTCATGCTTGAAGGGTGACTGGGCGGCCGGAACAAAAAAGACCCGATCCAGGCAAGCTTCCTCCATGGCCGCCTGTGCCACCAGGAAGTGGCCGGCATGAAAGGGATCAAAGCTACCTCCAAAAATACCAAGTCGCATACGGGGCATATCAGGAATCAAGAGGACTCGGTAGCCGCCTGAGGAACCACGTTATCGGGAGAGCGTTCCAAGACTCCCTTCACTTTGGGGAACATGATCAAGGCCTCGATGAGCATCCACACTTCTAAAGCGATGGTGGTGATTCCGACCCCGACAAGGAGCCAATGACCGGAGGCCAGCCAACTTTCCCCCGAGCCATTCCCAAAAAACAGCTGCAACACCATGGCCCACATGGGGATAACGAGCATGAACAGGGCAGGTAAGATCAGAAACCAAACGGGCTTATTGCGGCGCCAAAGGTGGAACGTGATGACAAGAAAAGCCAGACCTGCAAGCAGCTGATTGGTCGCACCAAAAAGCGGCCAAAGAATGAGCCCGCCCTTGCCGCTGGTGGCCAGCGACCAGTCGGTCTGACCAGGTGCCGGGGCGGCAGCAACCACCGCTGCAATCAGGATGCCAAAAAGAGTGGCACCGTGGCGATTGGTGAGCCATGACCACGGCATCGAAAATGAAGAAGTCGATACGGTGGATGCCAATTCCTGAATCACATAGCGCTGCAGGCGGCAGGCGGTGTCCAAAGTCGTCCCTGCAAAGGAAGCGACCAATACGGCCATCAAGGCCAGAGCAACCGGCGCAGCCAGCCCGATGGACCGCAACAAATTGGCAGCACCATCCACAAAGGCCGCGACTTTAGCCCCCAGGGAACCCGCAGCTCCCCAGGTAGCATAGCGGGCTTCCCAGGCTTCCACTCCAGAGACCCACTGACCTTGAACTTCCAACCCCAATCCCAAACCCGCAGCACAAGCCACAATAACCAGGGTCGCCAGAAAACCCTCCGTCAACATGCTGCCATAGCCTACGAAGCGTGCATCGGGCTCACTTTTAAGCTGTTTGCTGCTGGTGCCGCTGCTCACAAGGCAGTGAAAGCCACTGATGGCACCACAGGCAATGGTGATGAAGAGAAAAGGAAAGATGAAGGGGGCTCCCTCTGGATGCCATTGGAAAGCCGGGGCAACCCATTCCAAGGGAGCTCTTTCGACTCCGCCGGGTGCCGAAGCGCCACCCAAAAAGGCCGCCCCCATCAAACCAAGGACAATCAATGCCAAAGCAGAAATCAACTGCAGGGAATTGATGTAGTCCCGCGGTTGAAGCAATGTCCACACGGGGAGCACCGATGCAACATACGAATAAGCCAGCAAGAAGATGACCCAGGTGATCAAATTCCAAGATTGCATGGAGGCATTGAGTGTCCCAAGCCAGCCCTCATTTCCATAGAGGACGGTTCCATACATGATGATGAGGGAAATGAGTGAAGGCAGCAGCAGATTCACCCCTTTGCGGTTTAGCCAGAAACCAATGAGCATCGCCAGAGGTATCTGAATCAGACAGGGGAAAATCGCTGCAGGATACATTTTGAATACCGAGGCAATGACAAGGCCAAAAATGGCCAGAACGATGGTCAGGGCCATGAAGAGAATGAACAGAAAGAGGAGCCTCACCCTTCGGTTCATCACCTTGCCTGCAATATCCCCCACCGTCTGTCCACGATGCCTGAGACTGACGACCAGAGCTCCGAAGTCATGTACGGCTCCAATGAAGATGGACCCAAGAACCACCCACAGCAAGGCAGGGACCCATCCCCACATCACGGCGATGGCGGGGCCGACGATCGGTCCCGTGCCAGCGATGGAAGTAAAATGATGACCGAAGACAACTCCTTTGGAAGTCGGCACATAATCGACACCATCTTCCAGCGCAAGCGACGGACAAACCGTCTTGGCTGAAAGTTCGAAGATGCGGCGACCAAGCCATCGACCGTAGGTGTGGTAGGCGACCACAAATCCCAGACCAGCCAGAAGAGCCACAAAGAAGGGTTGCATCGTTTGGATGGGTTTTCAGCGAAAAGTCGGGCCCATTACTGGATGGGTGAATAGTCGGTTGCTGAAAGAAAGACTGAATCCACTTTTTTAACAAGAGCGCCATCCTTTCGAGAATCAGCAAAGGCCTTCTTCCAATTCGGATCCGCGCCAAAGGCTTTCCATGCAGCCTCTCTGGCTTCCTTGCTGGGGTAGGCAAGGATATAAACAAGGGTATCTTCACTTCCTTCAGGGATCCAATAACCCACCAGGCTCATACCGTGTTTGACAAAAATGGCGTTGGTATGTTCACGGAAGCGCTTGTTGAGAGCGCTCAATTTTCCGGGGTGCGTGTAGTAGGTACGCATTTCAAAAACCCGGTTTCCGGGGCTCTTGTCAGATGACTTTTCCAGATGGTGATCCGCCAGAGAGGTGAAAAAAGCTCCGAAGGACAGGACGATGGACAACAATGTGGTTCGAATCATGAATGACGATTTTCTATGGTTTGGGTTTGAGACACTCACTTACTGAGCGTTGCGGTTGATGGGGTCAGGGACGACCAGGTGATTGGGGAAATCCGATGCCTGTTGCCCACCTCGCGGCGCCAGGCGCTTATTTTGAGAACCGCCTCTGGGCTGGTTGAGCGGGATGGCCATGCCCCCTTGCTCCTCAAGCATGGTGTAAAGTTGATTTTCAAACTGCTTGGCGATGTCCCTGAATTGGGGATCAGCAATCAAATTGGTTGTCTCGCCGGGATCCTTGCGGATGTCGTAAAGCTCATCGGTATCCCAAAGCCCATAATAGGTGGTGTATTTGTATTGGTCACCTCTCAAGGAAAAGACGGTCGGTGACTGAGGGAAGTTTTTCTCCCAGTAATAAACATAAAGGAAATAATCTCTCCAACGAGTTTGCTTTCCCTGAGCGAGCGATATGAAACTTTGTCCATCCATATGGGCGGGGGTTTTCAGCCCTGCAGCTTCCATAATGGTGGGCCCAATATCAATGTTGGCCACCACTTCTTCAACCACTCCACGACCTTCAAAAAGTTCGGGACACTGCATGATCATCGGCACCCGGATGGAGGTTTCGTAAGCAACACGTTTGTCAATCAAACCATGTTCACCAAACATGAAGCCATTGTCTCCCATGTAGATCACAAGGGTTTCCTCATAGATCCCCATCTTCTTGAGCTGCTCGACGACACGACCAATGCTATCATCAACGGACAGAAGCGCTTCGCAGTAGCGCTTGTAATACCGCTCAACATCCAATTCGCTGTGATAGGGAAAATCAACGCCATGCCAGCTGTTGCGCTGATCCCTCAGCCAACGGGGTTTGCCTGCGTAATTGGCGGGTGTGTTGGCTTCACTGGAAGGGCGTTCCCACTTGGCATCGGTGTATCGCCCTGCATGTCTTTCTGCGGGAGTGAAATTGGCGTGCACCGCCTTGTGCGAAAGGTAGAGGAAAAAAGGAGCTTTCTTACTTTGCTGCTGCTCCATGAATTCAATGGCATAATCCGTCAATTCGTCGGTGATGTAACCTTTCTGCTTCACCCTGTCTCCATTGACATTGAGCGTGTAGTTGGGATTGGGTGGCAAGTAATGTCCCTGTCCCCTGAAACTCACCCAGTGGTCAAATCCTGGGCGGGGCGCATCGGTTTCTCCACCCATGTGCCACTTGCCGATGTAGGCGGTTGTGTAGCCAGCCTTCTGCAACCATTGTGGGAAAAAACGTGTCCCTTGAGGCACGAGTCGATTATTGTCTATGACCCGATGCTTGTGAGTGTAAAGCCCCGTCAGGATGGAAGCTCGACTGGGGGAGCAGAGCGAGGTGGTCACAAAGGCATTCTTGAGATGGACACCATTTCGCGCGATTGCGTCCATATGTGGCGTTTCCAAAAATGGATGGCCCATGAAGCCCATCGCATCGTAACGATGGTCATCAGCAAGGATGAAGATGACATTCCGCTGCTTGGCTCCCGAGACAGGTTCAATCTCCACAGCCGAATCAGCGGCATGACCCGGCATGGATCCGAAGATGAAATGGATGCATAAAATGAGGCTTCCCCATCCCTGCGGGCGGACAAACTCCGATGACAAACCTTTGACGTGTTTCATGATCTAGCTAAAAGTTTACTCTACCCCCGAAGGATGCCAAGTGTGGAGTGCTCGGCCTTGTGCCTCCGCTTCCATGCGAGGGGAAATTTTCACGGAAAGGAATTGCCACAATCCGAGCCTCCCGTTTTAATCAAAAGCACTCCAAAAACGATAATATGATGATCAAAGCAATAGGTGACAAGGCTTGGCTGGGACTGTTGATAGGCGGTTTGATGGTGTTATCGAACTTGCAGGCTCAGGAGGCCGAACCTCCCGCAGAAGAAGAAAAGGCACCTGAAGTATCCATTTTTCCGGACAAAAACCTGGAGGATGTCGTGCGGCAATCCGTTTATGAAAAGCGCAACACGGACAAGCCGATCACCGCAGAGGATGTGGTCGACGTCTCCACCATCAAGGGTCGGGGAAAAGAAATCAGGGATCTCTCCGGTCTCGAGCACTGCAAGAGCCTGGCACTTCTTGATCTGGCGAACAACCAGATCACGGACATCTCCCAGATTGCTGGCCTCAAAAGACTCCAGTCTTTGGACCTTTCCAATAATGACATCTCCGATATTGGCGTCCTTGAAACCGTTCCCGCACTCCAATACATCGAGTTATCCCACAACAAGGTGAAGGATCTTCGCCCATTGGCTGGGTTGAAAAACATGTCTGCTCTTTATCTGGGCTACAACCAGATCGAATATATCTACCCCATTCTTGGGCTTCCCAAGCTGGCCTCTCTCCACCTGAGCGTTAATCGCATCACCTCCATTGAGGGGATCGGTCAGCTCAAATGGCTGAGTTCCCTGTCTTTGGATGGTAATCAAATCTATGATCTCATTCCTCTGGACGGCCTTCAGAACCTCAACTTTCTCTTTCTGGAATACAATCAGATTCAGGACATCAGCCCACTGATCTCCATGGCCCGATCCGATCAGGAAGGAGAAAGACGATTTGCCCCCTTCCTCAAACTTTACCTGAAGGGAAATCGAGTCCGAAAAAGCCAGGTCGAAAAACTCAAGGAATACGGTGTCCGTATTCAATATTAGGTAATTGAAAGCCTTTAGATGAAGGCTTCCAGATCGAAAAGCGATGGAGTCAAGGTCGACTCATCGCCAGATCCTCTTCAAGAACGGCGCTTTTCAAGGCGCCGTTTTTTCTTTTTAAAGGCCTTCCAGCGATCATGCACCCAAAACCAGTTGAGCGGGTCTCGATGAATCGCCTGCTCAAAGACATCATTGATCTCTCGCGTGATGAACTCTACAGGTCGCCGCTCTCCCTGAGCAAACAAGGGAATCTCCTCTCCATACTCAATATGCCATTGAGCGGGTCCTTCCCGGTAACAGATGGCGCTGACGAGCCGGCATTGATACCGCTGCGCCATGATGGCGGGTGCAGTGCTGCACTTGCAGTTCTTCCCGAGGAATGACAAGTCCAACCCCGAACCGGTTGTCTGATCCGCTAGCAACCCCATGACCGTAGAACCTTTTCGCATGAAGCTGCGGAAAGATTCCACGTCCTTGCGTCGATCAAAAAACTGGACCCCTGAGCGCTCTCTCAGCTCACGCAAGAGGCGATCGGGGCCCGGCTGGTTGAGCCCCCGATAGGTCGCGCCTCCCTGGTATCCCTGAATCTGGCTCATGGTGCGAACGTAAAGCTCGAAATTACCAAAGTGGCCGATAGCGACCACCCAACCTCGATTCCATTCAGGGGGGCTTCCTTCATCAGTCCCCTGATCGAAGACCTCGAAACCACTGTAGCGGATGTGGGGGTTTATCGCCTGATGAGACATGTGAGCGGTTTTAATCGCACACAAATAATTCTCCCCTAGACGACTGAAATGTTCGCGCGCCCAGTCAATGGCATGGCCTTCTCGCTGATGCGTTTTCAGATACCAGGCAAGCTGGCCTACCGCAACCCGCCGATGCCGGCGGTCGACCATAAATGCCAATCGCCCCATCAAACGCCCCAAAAAAGCAACCCATCTCAGGGGAAGGGTGGCAATCCCCCAAACAAGACACTTGCCCACGCCGTAAACCATTCCGTTCAACCAACCCTTCATGATTCAGTGGAAACAAATCTTCTTCACGCAGTCCTGAAAGTCCGTAGCCCCTTCGATGATCTTGATTTCCACCCGCATGAAATAAATCGGCAGATCCCTTCGGTCCAGCTTGGGAAAGCGTACGGCATCCTTTTGGGTCGTGATCAGGATTTCAGCCTGTCGCTTGACACCGCGATTGATCACATCCAGCACTTCCTGCTGAGTGTAGCGATGGTGATCGGCAAACCGTCTTTGATAGACAATTTGATTCCCCAACCGAATCAGGCTCTGCTCAAAACTCTCGGGCTGGGCGATGCCACTGATGGTTGCCAATCGACGATGCCGGACGTGCTCCAATGGCAGCTGTTCTCCGGTGAACAGGTCTTCAAAGAACAATGGATGATGCACACACTCGATGATGCCAGCTTTGGAATTGATCTTCTGTATTCGCTTGCGCAGTTCTTGGGTGGAACCATCGATTTTGGTAATGAAAATGGTGTGGGCACGTCCGAGATGTGACGGGGGTTCCCTGAGCGTGCCCCGCGGCAGCAGATGGCCGTTACCGAAAGGGTCCTGGTAATCGATCAACACCACGTCGTGTCGCCTGCCGCGCAATTTCCAGTATTGGAAACCATCATCCAGCAATAAGGTATCACATCCGAATTTTTGAATGGCGTAGCGGCCACTTTTGACCCTGTCCTTATCGACCAACACCACTACATCGCGCAAGTTGGAAGCCAGCATGTAAGGCTCATCGCCTGAAGATTCCGAATCCAGCAGCAGCGACTGACCATCAGAAACCACTTTCGGCGGAGTGATATCCTGCCTCAAAAGCAATTTATTGCGCAATCGCTCGTGAAGCGGCCGAGGCTTGGAACGATACCCACGCGAAAGAATGGCCACTTTCCTACCAGCATCCTGGAGTTCGCGAGCAAATTTTTCGACCACAGGAGTTTTGCCCGTACCACCCACGGTTAGATTTCCAACGGCAATTACCTGCACACCGAGTGTCGCATCGCGCATCAACCGTAGATTGTAGAGTGCCCTACGGCACTTGATGGCCACTTTGAATACCAGGGAGAGCACGTAAAGCACTCCTCTGATGAGCGAGGCTTTTCGATCCTGTCGATGACCTGAAATCACCTCCAGCACCAGTGTCTCAATGGACTCTGTCCAATCCCTGATCAATAACCGCATGTGAGGTCTAAGCTGCCAAATTGTCACCTTCTCGGCAAGAGGTCTCCGAGCATCTACATTTGACTTTACCTCAAGCAAAAGCCGATCAAACTCGGCGACATGCAATCAAGTCGCCCTTACCGAATCTCCATGGGGTTGTTTTCGTGCTTACTGTTGAGTTGCCTGCCAGTAACAACCAATGCTCAGACAATCCAGGATTGGGATGAAATGGGTTACATCCGGCACATCCTAAAGAAGGCATCACCCGAATGGCTCAAATGGCCCCTGCCCTCTGCCCAAATCGCCTCGGTTTCACACAATTCTACGGCAGGAGGATC
>Ga0181591_10001258_pt1 | contig 21472 bp, 36 predicted proteins | sample 071ome_33_FD_133757 | JGI IMG/M metagenome (GOLD analysis project Ga0181591, IMG submission 133757) | Coastal salt marsh microbial communities from the Groves Creek Marsh, Skidaway Island, Georgia - 071412AT metaG (megahit assembly) | ecosystem: Environmental > Aquatic > Marine > Intertidal...
GGTAACAAGGTATAACTACCCCGTAGCGATCAAGCCGCTAGTGCAAAGTTTTCGTTTGCGTTTGTAGTGTTTGCTGATTTACGGTCTCGCCTACCGGTAACTCCACGTTCTCTCTTACGCCTGTCGATCCTATTCGCCCACATCATAAGCACTCTGTTTAGTTCTTTACGATCCGCCCTCGTCAGGTTGGGATAGAGTGCTTATGGTGTAGGCGCCGGGTACCGCCCCCGGGTCCAGCTCGTCGTTGATTGGCTTCAACGTTACAGTTATATTTATAACACCTTTATCAAAAGATGTCAAGCTCTAATTGTTCTGCTTGTTCTTTTTCTTGTTGGGGAGTTTGTAAAGGGCGTAGCCAACTGTCTGCAATGTATGCTCTTGGGCTAGGTCCTAGTCCTATTTCTAAATCTTCTGCTTCAATCCACCAGTAATGATCTGTAACAGGAGCCTGGCACGGCATTCCTCTAAATTGAAATTGTTCACGTTCGTTAAATTTACCAATGTATTCTGCTACACTAACATAACGGCCAACATTTTTTGGATGGACTGAAAAAACTATTACTGCTCTGTCACCTGCTTTAACATTCATTTTTATTTCTTTCGTAATTAAAAACCATTTCTGATAACTTATCTACTTTACGTAACCATCCATCGGCGCCTACAATATAAACATCGCCTTCTTCATATAATGTACCTTTAGTATTTGATTTATTACCGTCAGCATCATAACCCATAACTTCCTTATCCCAGTCACCTTTGACACGAAACCCATTAGGACCTTGTTCTATTGCGTAATCAATCCAGATTGACATTAAACTTTCTCCACTAATTTTGCTTTAGGGTATTTAAGTAAAAAATGTGTAGCTTGTTTTGAGTCGGGTAATTCTACGTAGATGTCGCAACGGCAATAAGTATCACCTGGTATTGTTTGACTCTCTGATCTTAACAAATGCCATTGCCAATTGTTAGATTCGATTAATTTATAAACTTCATCACCTAGTTCCCTGCGAATCCATAATTGCTCCATACTTGATTTTGCATGAGTCCATTTGTATTCGCAGGAACTAAGATAGTAACGCATCACCATATTCCTAAGGTTCTGCCATTGCCTGCTATGATAGCAAGGCAAGTAAGAATGTGCAACACCACCCAAGCAGTACGAATGATTGCAACTCGGTCAGCCTTATTGTCATCATTGTATGCTTTCTGCCCAAGGGCCTTGCACCAGTATTCCCACATTTACATTGCATTCTTTTTATCTTGGATTTCTTTTCTGCGTTCTTTTGTAAGTTTACCTAGGTCACCTAGTGCCTTACGTGCTCTTGCGGCCGCGGCCTTAACACCTTTTTCTTCAAAAGTTGCATGTTCTGCAAGATAGTTGTTGTACGCTTGTACAATTTCTTCATGGTTTGTCATGTTTTTCTCCTTAGTTTACGTTGGTATCACCAGACGCTGTTATAATCTTAGCAACATATGGTCCTTTTCCTACACTATCATTTAGCCTAGCAGTAGGTCTATTATTTGTTTTTTGAGTACCAGATGCACTTATTATTTTACTTTGATGTCCGCAATCTGCACGAACAATATCATTTAACCTTGCTACACCTCTGCCGTTGGCTTTTGTGTCGCCAGACGCTGTAATTATTTTGCCACCTACTCCTAAAGGAGGATCGTGAGCAAAACAAGTACCCGTAGTTCTATCATTGAGTCTTGCTACGCCTCTTGCCATATTATGCTAGTGCCGCTTCTATACGCTGTTGAATTGCTAGTGCGGCTTGCTCTAGTCCTGAACCTGCAGAAGCAAACGCACCTTGGGCGGCTTCGGCAGCCTGTCCTGCGGCTCCTGCGGCTGCGGCACCCAATTCTTCTAGGTTAGGAGCGGATGATTCTAAACCTTGTGCAAGTGAATCAAGAGCACCACCTGGTGCAATTACTGCTTTTAATTGTCCTGCACCTGCTTCGGCTACATCAGCTATAGTATCTAATGCACCTACTACTCCGCCGCCAACACCTTCAATTACTGCTGTTACTGCTTTACAACTTCCAGCACCGATTGCATCGATTGCTTGAGAAAGGACTTCGCCAACTGTTCCTAAAGCACCGCTAATAGCATCTACTGCTGAATCAATAGCATTGGCCATTGCTGAAGCCGCATCGCTTAAAGCCGTTCCTAAATCTCCAACCGCACCGTCTATTGCTGAAAATAAACCTGCTATTGCTTCTGCGCTAAGAGTTAATACTTTGTCAATTGCAGATGCAAGTAAATCTGTGACTTCGGCTATTACTTTTGCTACAACTGCACCGACTGCCGCAACTGCACCAATTGTAAGAGCAATAGCCGCTTCGGCTGCTCTTGCCGCTTCTGCAACTATATCGCCTGCCACTGATCCCAATGTACCTAACAAATCACAAGCATCTCCACTTTGTGCTGCCATTTGGGTAGCACCTTGCTCAACTGCCGCTTGTAATGGTGCGGCGGCCGCTTCCATGTCGGCTTGAAGAGTTGCAAACTGTTGTTGTAATGGATTTAATACCATTCGTTACACCTTTATTCCTGTTGTTTGTTCTACGTATTGGCTTGCTAATTCTTTTGCAGTTTTAGCAATACATGTAACTGCACGACTTTGTAGATTATATTTTCCGTCATGTGCTACGCTAAACATGAATGGCGCCATACCAATCCCTTGCTGACCGGCAACTAGTGCCATTGGTTTATGTAGTACATAAGCATCATCTTTTTCTTCTTCTAGTCTTGCAATTACTTCTTCACCTGAAGTAAGTTTTAGTGAAACTGTGTCGCCTACCTTGTATGGAGTTTCAATTAACATTATAGAGTGTGTCCTGTTCCGGTATAATTTGTTTCTTCAATATACTTGACCATTTGCTCCCAGCCGCCGATTTTATTTCCGTTAATAACAATCTGCGGAACTGTTCTTGCTCCTGGGAATGTTTCAAGCAATTCCTCTTTGGTATAGTCTGTGCCTAGTGTTTTGTATTCGTAATTATATCCACGCTGTTCACAAAGTGCTTTTGCTTTGTCGCAGAATGGACACATTGGTTTGCCATAAATTGTAATCATTGACATAAGTCCTCATATTTTGTTGTGTGTGCTCTGTGTAATACGCCGTTTGGTACATCGTTATGTAGGCCGAACAGTCGTTGAATAAATCTTATCATAATGAAAATCCTTTAAATGTATCTGCTGATACATCTTGTTTGGTTCCGCCTGATACATAAGAACTTATTTCTGTTTCCTGAGGGGCTACTTGTACATCGCTACCAGATATCCATTTTTGTGTCCAAGGTAATGGATTATTTTTTATGGTGTATGGACTTTTTAAGCCAATGTTATTCATTCTACGTGTGCAAATAAATTCTATGTAGTCTGATAAAAGTCTTGTATTCAATCCAATCATTGATCCATCCTTAAACAAATAATTAGCCCAGACTTTCTCCTGATCAACTGCATCTACAAACATCTTGACGCACTCGTCTTCAGTTTCTTTTGCAATTTTTTCATAATCTTTATCATCAGTTTTTAATATCTTAAGTAAAGCCTGAGTTGATGCAAGGTGTAAATTTTCGTCACGGGCAATTAATTTAATAATTTTTGCGTTGCCTTCCATTTTCTTAAGTTCAGCAAAAGCCCAACTACATGCAAATGAAACGTAAAAACGCACACCTTCAAGTATATTTACACTCATCAATGTTAGCCATAGTTTCTTTTTGAGTTCGTATAAATCTACGCTTACTTTCTTTCCATTTACTGTATGATTGCCTGCGCCTAATAAATTAAAATACATTGATGTTTCAATTAGGTCGTCGTAGTATTTTGATATGTCGTCTGCACAATCTACAATTTCTTTAATATCCATTAGCTCATCAAATACTTTTGATGGATTAGAATACACATTACGAATAATATGAGTGTAACTACGACTGTGAATAGTTTCACTAAATGTCCAAGTTTGGATCCAGTTTTCAATTTCAGGCAAACTGACAATAGGAGCAAATGCTTCTACAGGAGCACGACCTTGTACACTGTCTAGTAGTATTTGACGCTTCAAGTTCGAAGTAAAAATATGTTGTTCGAAATCAGTTAATGCTTTGAAGTCCTTTGCATCCTGATAGATATCAACTTCTTCCGGTCGCCAAAAGAAACCTAGTTGTTTATCGGTTAATCCGTCAAACTGTTTATACTTTAATGTATCATATCTTTGAATAGTTGGTCCTCCTGATGGATCAAGAAATGCCAATACCTTTGTATGATCAACTCGATTTTCCGTATCAAATACACTCATGTTTTTACTTCCTTATATTGTACAACTTTCACATGCTTCTTCGTCTATATATCCTTCATTAGGATAATCTACTGGTTGCGACTCAAACATTTTGTTTACGTCAACTTCACCTTGACCATCGTTAGTGTTAAAATAGTACAACTGCTTACCACCGTACTTATAAAACATGAGCATGTGTTGTAGTAACACACTCATAGGAATTTTTTCATCTTCGAAGAACACAGGGTTATAACTTGTATTCACACTAATACCTTGATCAATATATTTTTGTAACACACTTACAATTTTTATATAACCTTCTGGACTACGTTGATTCCAAAGAAGATCATACTTATTTTTTAGGCGTTTAAATTCTGGCACTACTTGTGTCAGCACACCGTGTTTGCTCTGTTTAACAGAAATCAAATTTCTTGGCGGTTCAATGCCATTTGTTGCATTTGCTATTTGCGCACTAGTTTCGCTTGGCATCAATGCCATTAGTGTTGAGTTGCGGATACCTGTCGCTTTTAATTGTTTACGCAAGCCTTTCCAATCCATTCTTTCTTTGTGCGGTAAAATTTCGTCAAGGGCTTTTGCATATGTTTGATTAGGTGTAATACCATGTCCGTATTTTGTTTCTAGTGTGCCGGGACATGCACCTTGTTCTTCTGCTAAATCTGCACTTGCTTTAATTAGATGATATGACCATGCTTCTGCATACTCATCAATAAGAGCAAGGCCTTCTGCATCTATATCTTGGTATGATAGTCCTTGTTTAGCCATCCAATATGCAAAGTTAATAATACCAATGCCTAAGGGTCTACGTTTTTCAGTTGACAACTGTGCGGCTACCACAGGATATTTTTGATAGCTTAACAAAGAGTCTAAACCTCTGACTGCCAGTGTTGCTACTCTTTCAAAGTCACTTGGATGTTTGATGTTACCCCAGTTGATAGCACTTAGTGTGCATAGACTAATTTCACCTTCTGGATCACTTAAATCATTTAATGGTTTTGTTGGCAAATCAATTTCTGCACACAAATTTGATTGTCTAATAGGAGCAACTTCAGGCAAGAACGCACCATGGTCGTTTGCATTGTCTACATTCTGTAGATAGATACGCCCTGTGTTTTTACGTTCTTCCATAAATGCACTAAACAAATCGATTGCTTTAACTGACTTTTTACGTAGTTTTGTATTGCGCTCTGCTGTTTCATATAATTCACGGAACTTATCTTGATCTGCAAAGAAAGCATCATACAAGCCTGGTACATCACTTGGCGAGAATAAAGTTATTTCTCCGCCTTGAATAAGTCTTTCATAAAACAGTTTATTAAATTGTACACCGTAATCTACGTGTCTAATTCTATTATCTTCTGTGCCTTTGTTATTTTTTAACACTAGCATTTCTTCAACTTCGTAGTGCCAAATTGGATAGTAAATGGTTGCCGCTCCGCCTCTCACACCACCTTGTGAGCAACTTTTTACTGCGGCTTGGAACATCTTATAAAAAGGAATAATACCTGTATGATATGCATCGCCTTTCCTAATAGGAGAACCTAAAGCACGAATAGCGCCTCCGCCAATACCAATACCTGCCTTTTGACTCACATACTTAACTACTGCACTTGTAGTAGCATTAATGCTGTCTAAACTATCATCGCTTTCAATCAATACGCAACTGCTAAATTGTCTTTGCGGTGTGCGAACGCCTGCCATTACAGGTGTAGGCAAACTAATGTCATGCAAACTGATTGCATCATAGTAGTCCTTTACCCATTGTAATCTTTCATCTTCAGGATAGGTATGGAAAAGTGTTGCCGCTATTAACATATAGCACATTTGCGGGGTTTCAAATATTTCACCTGTTACTCTATTTTGACAAAGATATTTGCCACGAAGCTGTTCCATGGCTACATAGGTTAAGTTTTCATCGCGGTCGTGTTTAATGTAAGAATTAAGTTTATCCCATTCATCATCGTTGTAATAATCTAAAAGTTCAGGATCGTAAAAGCCAAGATCTATATTTTTCTTAACAAGGTCTTTGATGTGCCACGGAGTGTATTGACCGTAAACATCTTTTCTTAAATGATAGTTAATTAATCTACCACCAACATATTGATAGTTAGGAGTTTCTTCAGTAATGAGATCAGCTGCCGCTTTGATTAAAGTTTCTTGTATTTCTACTGTAGTCATTCCATTGTAAAATTGTATTTGACTTTTAATTTCTACTTCACTAGGACTTACCCCTGTTATATTATCACAAGCATGGAATACTACTTTGTGTAACTTTTCAATATCTAAGGTCTCTTTAGACCCATTGCGCTTTGCAACTTGGATTTCATTTGACACTTTTACTTTCTCCTATCTTCTTTATTAATTCAATATTTATTGTAAGGCTGGCATAGGATATGTTTGATGCGGCTTGAGATTGTTTGGCAAGTCTTCACGTTTACATGCGTCATGATTATATCCTAAAAATAAATCATCGACGGACAACATGTAGACATATCCTTTGTTATCGTCGACAAAAATATGTATCTCAAAATCCGAGTCCTTAAAACGTTCGGTTAACTGTAAAGAATAGCAGTAACCCAGTACACTTGTGAAGTAACAATATTCATTCAAGTGAATAAGCTCCCACGGGTCGGGCCAGGTAGTTTTGTCCCAGGGATCTGCATTTAGAGAAACACTTGGTGCTTCTTTATATTTGTCTAACAAACACCGAAAAGGTTCTTCGTCTGTTTCTAACTTTTCTCTAAATTCAGCCCACGAGGCTAATCTTTTTTCATATTTTGGTTCAAACATTAAATAACGTCAGTCTTTTTAGCTTTAATGACAAACTTAAATTCAGTCTGGTCATCGTTTGGCATTGTTGATGTTACTTTAACATCAATTGTGTCGGGTGTCAAGTCTGAATTGGCATCCCTAGCCTCTGCATCAAAGGTTACTGCGTCCAAATATGATCCAGCATCGCCAACAAAGTTGTATTCGTCTGATATCTCGACTTCTGCTGGGTTTGCATAAGCATTTATAATCACAGATAGAACTCCGGATCTTACTGCTTGGTAGTTTTGACTAACCATTGTGTAGTCGATATCATAACTTTGGTTAATCACTCCAGGTAAACGGAACAATCTTGTATTATTAAGTCTACCAAATGTCACTGAATTTTCAAAATTCAGATCAAAGAATGCTGTGCCTTCTACTTCAGGAATGTATGGCACATTAAGTAATCCGCTACCACTAATTAGATTCTCTGTTCTAGAGAACCAGTCATTAATTGATTTATTAGTAGGCTTTAGATATTGTATTACAGGATATACAGGCTGTATTTCAGTGCCTGCATCGTTACCTACAAATTCATATTGACATGTTTCACTTATGTTGAACCCGCCGTTTATAATATGAATTGCTTGTCTATTGATATTACTAAAATCACAATTGATAAAGTGATTATAGGAAGGTCCTGTAAGTTGACCAGGTGTTGAAGAAGTGTTTTCTCCAAAAAATACACCTTTACCAAGTGTATCAAAAGAACATCTTGACCAAGTATTATCATGGATGTCCCAATCTGAAACTATGCCGTAACTAAACCCATTAATATCACAATCGATAAAGTTGTTCAACTTGGTTTCTACTTCGTTACTTAAACTAATCATTTCAAGAGCAACATCTGCGGCATTCAGAGCGTCTACTTGTTCCCAAGTTCCTTCCATTGCTATATTAGTAAAACTACTATTTGTACAATTTTCTAATATAATTGCTTTACCTGTACCAGTTAGTTCTAGAGTCATGCCCTCTAGTCTAATGTCTCTCGCTTGATTTAAAGTAGTTGTGCTTGCGGCTGATGCAGGAGATCCAGGAGTGCTATCACTATTCACAGTCCTAAAGATTGGATCACCTACAGAGGTTTGTTTAATAATTGTTTTATCTTTGCCAGCACCAATTAGAGAAACATATGAAGGTAATGTAATTGTATCGTCGATTAGATAAATGCCTGGTTCAATGTGTAAAAGAACACGGCTTGCAGGATTAGTTTTATTTGCATCATTAATAAAGATTTGATCAATAGCGTTTTGTAATTGTGTTGTAACTATAGTTACTCCGTCTCCTTTTACACCAAAAGAACGAACACTTACTATATCATCTAATCTTTCTTGCAAACTTCTGCGTACTGGAACTGTGCTGTTTTGTCCTGTAACAATGTAATTGTCTTCTGCTCTATAAATGTATGTGTCTGCAAGTTCAAATAAATTATCATATTCAGTAAGAACTTTTGTATTTCCAACTGCTGGTGCACCTTCAGATACAGCGCCGTTACCTATGAATAATTCTCTTGTATCAATAGCCCAACCTAGCTCACCAGAGGCAAGCTGAGGCAATCCTGAGCCTTGATTCTTTTGTCCTCTACGGACTTGTATTCTACTAATTTGAACAACAGCCACGTGTTTCTCCTACGCTTTTATTATGTATTTATGCGAAGTTCTCATAATACTTGTAGACTCGTTCATACCATTCTTGCCGCCATTCTTCGTACTCATCAGGCCAAATATCAAACTGCTGATATTCTCCTGCTCTACTACACATAAACACATGACCTTCTCGTATGTTAGTTCCATAGATTTCATTGTGTGCTTCTGCGTATGCTACAAGTTGTAGGAAGTAGTCAACTACCCATTCAACTTTCTTGGGCTTGTTGGTTTGCTTGAAGTCCATGATAGAGGGTTGACCTTTGTATTGTCCAACTAAGTCAGTTGTTCCTGCATACATGTTGGGCATGTATAAGGCTACCTCAGACCCCCATATCTCATCTACATCTGTAAGCGCCTGGGTCTTGATTTGTTCTGCCATACCATGTGCTTGTTGAGCATATGGATTAGACCCTGGCTCGGGCCATACACCAGTTTCGATGTAGTCCTCGAGATATTTGTGCATACGGGTACCGACCCCCGCCGCTTCAGTTACAATCTCTTGTGCTTTAGCTTCACCCACCCTCTTCTTCCAAGCGATGAGGTGTGTCTTATCTTTGGTAGCGTCGAGGATAGTTGTGACCGAGGCCACAGCATTTCCATCGGGGGTCTCATAAAGTCTGCGACCCTCTACTTGTTTTCGTGAGATGGGTTGGTAATCGTATCTATTTACTATTAAAGTCAAAACGTTTTTCCTATATTAATACTTAAATTATATAGTCTAACGTAGTGTATGTCAATGATAATTTAGAGATCGGCGCCTACGTCTGTAGCACGTTTGGCCATTTGTGAAACTTTATCACCACCGTCATCTGCTGATGTTGCTGGTTCTTCTGCATCTTGATCCGTTTTTAATTCAACACCTTCAGCACTAAAATTGCTTACCATGCCCTTTACTCTAGGATCAGTGTCGTGTGCAACTTTGAAAGTTTCATATGCAAATGCTTCTGAGCCTATGTTTTGCATAATTTTGTTAAAGTCAAGATTAATTGTGTCAGGCTTTAATTGATCTTTGCTAGGGGTTTCAAAATGCAAGAAAGCTGGTTTGCCTTTCTGATTAGCACTGCCTTGGACAGTGCGTAAAGCCATTACCAATTTTTCGTTTGCTTGGGGATTCTCAGTCAGCCAGTCTTTTTTTTAGAAAGGATTGTGCCTATTCTCTGACTACGCTCTGCTATCTTTTTTTTAGAGTATTCTTTAGATTCTCTACGAGCTCTACCTGCGTCTTCAGTACCACCTGCGGCAGGTTCACTTGCACCCATGCCATCATCTGGCGGAGCAGTTAAATCTGCATCTTGATCAACTGTTGGTTCCATTGCAGGCTCTTCGCCTTCTGGCTCACCAATGACTGGTGCTTCACCTTCTCCAGTTAGCATACCAACACCTGCTGTAAGAGCACCGCGTGTTGATTCCATTGCAGTATAAAGTCCTTCTAGTGCAGGCTTAACTGTTGACACAAACTGCTCTGATTGTACTTGACCCATTTCGTCACGGATAGCATCTGCTAGTTCTAGCATTGATTCTGTCTGCATTTCAGCAGTGTCTTCCATCCAACCTGTAACACGATCAACCATATCTTTAGCTGCCATTACTAGTTCTGCTTGGTCTTCTGCACCTTCACGTAGTTTTGCTTCGCCTATCATGTCACGACCGTAATAAACGTTTATTGCTCTTTTACCTAGTGCAGTTTCTTTTGCATAAAAATTCATCCATTGTCCAAATTTAGGATCTTTGTCCATTTCGTTGTTTAGATAATCTTTAAATTCTTCAGTGCTTTTTGCTCGCCCTAGTAAATTTTTTATTATATCTAAATATTCTGGATTGTTTATTTTATCTTCTTTAGTATTAACTTCACGCTCTGCAATCTCTGCATTCAACACATCAAGGAAGAGTTTATTTTTTTGATATGAAGAACTTTTAACTGTGTCAAAACTTTCGTTGGTTTCGACTTGACTTAATACTGTACGAATTTTGTTTCGAGCATCTTCTAATTGCTCTACTGTAAACTTTTCTAAGGCAATACGCTTACCAAAGCGTTTTGCTAGGCTCTCGTTCAGCGACTTTGCTGTAACTGGTTTTGAAATTTCTCTAATGTTCATTTGTACTCTTCCTGTCTGCACATTATATAACTTATTTAGCCTTTTACCAGATAAACTGTTCCAATTTCTTCTTAGCATCATTTACCTTTTCCCAGCTTATATCGAATCTGGTCTGTGTAATCCATTGCTTAGTTTCATCTTTGGACTTGTTCATTGTGTTTTTATAGAACATGCAATCTATATAGTTTTTCATTATAATCCTATCTAAGTCTAGGATTTGCGTTGTGTTATTTCTTCTTTTACTTAGACTTTTAACTAACGCAATGGCGGCTGTTTTTGAATATGTTTCAGCAACTATCTCATTAGTTTTATAACTTTTTACAGTGTGTTTATCTCTATGGCAAATAATACTAAAAGAACCTATATTGATTTTGTTTCCAACTTTTTGGGGGAACAAAGTTGGGTCAATAGGTTTAGATAGTATGTCTTTAAGGTCATCCGCTAGTCTGCTCATTTTTCATCACCATATAAGATCTATTTCTTAGTATTTTAGTTATCAAACTTTTCCTTACTAGGTTCTCTATCACGAATTGATCCCTTTCAGAATAAAGTTCCATAGGTTTTATACCTTCCATTTTATCCAAAAGTTCTTGTTCTTCGTTAGTAATAAAAATACTAAAACTATTTAAAAGCTCATTAATTTTCATCTGATCGCGGCTAATTGTTTCTTCATTGCGGCAATTTGTTCTTGCTGTGCTTTTACTTGATCTTCTGCACTTTTGATTTGTTGTTGTAACATTGCTTTTTGTTGCTGTGCATTTTGCTGTCTGTTTGCTTGCATTTGTTGCATTTGATCATTCTGTGCATCTGGTGCTGTTGCAGTAGAAGCGTCTGCGGCCATAGCAGGCCCGCCATTGACACCTGCTGGTGCAGTTGGTTCTTCTATTAAAACGTCTTTCATTTTCATCTTGCGCTTCTCCTACGATTATATCTTTTTGCCCTGCGTGAATTAGGACTTACTCTTTTTGTTTTTGTGCTTTGGAAAGCAACACTTTTACCCTTTACGGCTTTTGTTCTTTTTAATGTCTGTGCCGCCTTTGCTTTGTAAGGAGCATTACATGCGGCAGGTGAAGACATTACTCTTCCTTTCCTTGGGCCAAACGTACAACGGTATTTTCTAACTACCTTACCGCCTTGACGTTTCCATGCTACTCCTTCTATAACTTCTTCTACTATCATCTGCGAGCTGCCTTGTTTAATGCTTGTACTCTACGACTTGCTGGATTAACCCTTTTTGTTCTTTTAGATTTACGTGCTATCCTTGGTCCTAATCTAGCCTTTGTTCTTTTTAATGTTGCTCTTTTCTTTACATCAGGTGCGGCAAAACACTGAGCCATCTTGGCAACAATGCGTCCTTTTCTTGCTCCAGAAGTACAACGAAACTTACGAACAACCTGTTTGCCCGATCTGGCCCAAACTTGCTTTTCATCAAGAGGCACGGTATCTTCTATATATAACTCTCGCAGTAACATATAGTTATTTAGTATATTTTATTGGAAGGAAACTAAAAGTACTATTATTGTAGATAGCAAGCCAGCTACTATTGTTCCGGCTGTACCGATTAATACTTTGGTCATTGACTTTTGTCCGTCAATAACATCTTGGTGAATGTCGTCTACTTTTTGTTCTAGGCCGGTTAGACGACGATCGAGAGCTTCATAGCGTAGAGCGCATAGATCTACGTGTGCTTCTAGACTTTCTTTTTCTAAACTTGTTGTTGGCAAATCAGCCATTTAATTCTCCGTAAAGTAAACTCGTAGTTGGCCTTTGGGTGTGTTATATTAAATGCCTGATAGTATAAACTATGTTAATATTTATCAATCTTCTAATTTTTTAAACACTATGTTTTTATATTTTTTATCTTTTGTGTTAAAAATTGCTGTGTCAAAAACAACGGACTCTGTAAGACTTTGTATAAAAGGCACTAGATCAAAATCCTCTACTAGTTCATCTACAGATGTGCTTCCGTAGTCTATTTCAAATTTGAATATCCAATAAGTTTGGGTGCCTTTGTATGCTGAACCAAAACCAAGTTTGTCATTTACAATATTAGTTTCTGTTTTTATTACTTTCTTTGGTGTAGGATTAGCTCTTAATCCGATAACTTGTATTAGAGTATTATAATTTGCCTGTTGACTGACTGCTAATTTATCTGGTCCTCTATGGCTGCCAGACTCTGTTATATCAACCAATGTATGTAATTCAAATTCCATACTGTATTTACAGCCATAAAAAAAGAGCTCACATAAAAGTGAGCTCTTTGAGTTTGTGACGCCTAAGCCATCACGTTCCTAAGGTAGTTAGGATTTATTATACTGGGTTCTGATCAAAGTCAGCAACTAGAGCAAGTGTGATGTCTGTTACATATCCACCGCCTGCTGTATCAACTGCGCCAGTACCTTGTACTGCAACGTATACTGGGTCAGTACCAACTGTACCTGCGATACCTGCAACTGTTACTGCGTCTGAAGTACCTTTAGTTACACCCATTGTCATTGCTTTCACTAATGAAACTAGTTCTGCTTCTGTGTGATCGCCAGTACCTTTGTTTACACTGTAGATACGTGTTCTTGGACCTAGTCCGCCAACACCTGAGTTGATTTGCTCGTAGTTTTGTCCGATTGAACTAATTAAGTCTGCCATTTTTTTCTCCTATATTCTCTTAATGACACAATCCGCTCTCTGCGAAGTTGTTATTATTATTTAGCAAATATGGTGAAAAACTACTTTTTAAGGGCGTTTTTGGCTCGTTTATGAACATTCTTTAGCATTGCTACATGTGCAGGCCCTGCTTTTATAATATCTACAAGCATTTGCACGGCAGGATTAAAGGCTTTTGTAATGTTGCTAGGTATAGGTTTGCCTTGTGATGAAAGCTCAATATGCTTAATTGCAAGGAATAGGTTCTTTTTACCAACTATTTGAGCTAACCAGACAAGCTCTGATCCTATAATAGGATTATCAGGAGTGCTTACTGTAGGTTCAGTATCTTTAACTCTGTTGCTTTCGAGGTCTTTTAAAACTGCTAATTTTTCTAAATCATCGATTAAATCGCCCGAGCGCAATCTTGCTCTTGCCGCATACAATAATTTAGTAACTGCTGTTTTGAGTGTTTGTTTATCAGAGCTATCTATATTCACAATAACTCTGCGTACACTCTTGTAGGTTGCATTGCTAATATTTAAACTAGATTCTAGTTTAATAAAAAAGTTTGCAGGCTTAGTTGGAATGTTACCTGTCGCTAATTCATTAAGATAAACGTTTAAAGGTAACAAAGGGACTTTAGTTTGTGCTCTAACCTTTTTAGCCGCATCTGGATCTTTAAGTTTTTCCATTGCACTGTTATCGCCTACAACAAAATAAATTAAGTTGTGTAGGTCAGTGCCACTAAATCTAAAGTCCTTGTAGAGAGATCTGCTTTTGGTTGCAGCCGCATATTTTTGCACAAATCTAGAGTGCCCTGGATAGTTTCTTAATAGTTCTAATATTAAAAGACTAAGGTATACTCTCTCACAGCAATCTGTGTAAGACAAACTTTTTACATTATTTGGACTTCTAGTTAAACGAGCTTCATGGATGTCTTTCAAGAAACTATAACTGTCCTTGAGAGGCGTTTCTATTTCATGTCCGCCTTCCATTGTTGCCCATTCCATTGCTGTGAACTTTTGTTCCATATTACATATACTTCTGCATAAAGATTTTTGGCATTTCGTGATAGTCTTTAACATCTACAAAGTCATGTAGTGTTGAACTATTTTGTAGTTCTCTGGTAAACTGTGCTTTTACAGCAGGTTTCATTCCTTCTGCTGTTAACATCATACGGAGTATTCTTGCTTGCTCAGGTTTAACTTCAATCTCTTGTCCGTCATCTGTCATAACTGTTCTTACAGGATTTGGATTACCTTGGCTATCTAGGATTTTACCTAACTGGATAAACATGGCTTCTTTTTTAAAACCTGCTCCGCCTTCGTCGTCTACATCTAGTTCTGCACCATGACTGCCTAATCCGAGGTCTCCCAAATCGTCGTCATCTTGAAGAACTGGTTTAACAATTTTTGTTAGAGTGTCTTCAAACTCTTTTAAATAATCTTTCATTTATCTCTCCACAGCTCTGTTAGCTTTTGTAAAATATTCTCTTGGTACAAGTTTTATATCGCCTTGAGGATGTGCAAGCACATAGCCTTCGCCGCCTTCGCCTTGTCCAGGAATAGTTGCTTTAACAGTTTGGTCATGTAAATCAAACTGTCTAATAATATCATCTTTTACTTTCATAATTGACGATACAGTAGTCCATAATGCTTTAAACGCATTAAGATGTTCTTTAATATATTCTAAGACTTTTGCTTTCATTGCGTTACTAATCTTAGGATGATTTTCTAGCCATTGTGCAAAATCTGCACCTAAGTTATCTAAACTAGAATCTACTTTATTGTTAACATAGTTGTACAACAAATCTGGAAACTTTTTCATCTTTCTTGCTGTTAGTGCTTCTACATTTAAAAGTTCGTCTATGCCGCTGGCATTTTGTTTTATTATTTGCTCTAGCTGTGCAAGTTCTGCATTATCAACATCAGCTGGTCTTTCAACACTTACTGACGGCACTACTAATACTTCGTTGCCTTGGAATGTGTCAATACTATTAAACGGAGTTTCTGCTCCGCTTTCGTCTATTTCTCTGTGTATTACAATACCTGTTTTACTTTGGCCTATTTTCTTACCTAGCTCAGATTTAGCATCAACTGCGTATTGAACTATGTTAGGTTTAAAAATATAATTTCCGTCTTGTATTTCAGGAGTGTTATAGTAAAGTAAGTCGCCTTTAAAATAACCTCTATGACTCTCGGGAACTGCCTTTTCATATTCATCAAAGATGTCAGCCATGTTACCTACAAATTTATGATAGTCTGCTTTCTTAGCAGGATCAGGATTAGATGCTCCAGGACGATTCATTAACATTTGTTGGAGGGCTTGTGCTGAAGTTGCCCTTCCATTGTAACCTTTTGCTCCAAAGCCGCTTTTGTCTGTAAGAATAAACTCTCCATTTTCATTGCGGCCAAAAATGAGTGCAGGAGAGCCGTCCCATTTGATTGTGACATCTTTATGACTTTCTCCTTCTAAATTCTTTAAAGCCTGTAAAGCTCGCATTGCACCTGCACTACCTTCCCAAAACACAATGTCCTCTGCGTGTTGGATACGTGCTTCGGCTTCATGGAGTGCATTGCCTGTATTTTCTTTACTGCCTACAAGTTTGTCTTTTAAAGGATGCGTAGTGCGTCCTGGCTTTGCACTAGGCATTGGATCGCTACCGCGAGCATAGTCACCGTCTTTTTGTTTTTTACTTTCTTCAGTTTTATTTTTACGACTTTGTAAACCCGGAACAGGATCTACTTCTACTCTTTGCATAGGCTTAGACATGTCGTTAAGGAACTGATCAACTTGATTGCCGAATCCATTTTGTCTAAAAAACTCTGCTTCTCTGTCTAGTTGAGCTTTTTGATCTTTCATACTTTGATCAAACGCTTGGCTAGTAACCATGAGCTCGCCTTGTATTGTATCCATAGTTGATTGATTCTTAAGCTGTTGCCAAGTGAGATATTCCGCTTGCCATTTATCAAATCTTTTTTGAAGACGGGCATTAGTTTCTACTATTTTAAAGTCACTAAATCTCATGGAAGTAATTCCTTTATTCTGCGTAACTGCTTATCAGCAAGACTTTCTTGTGCTTGTACATATTTTGTTAATTCATCAGGAATGCCAATATCTTTGACTTGACCATTTTTTGCAAAACTGCTTAGAATTTTATCTACAAGCTCGGGATCATAATTTGATTCAATTGCTTGTTTTAAACTTTCATAACTGTTTAAATCACTTGCATCATTAAGTCCTAGGGCTTTTGCAATTTCGTCTGCTGTTTTAATAGGATTACCTATTATCTCATTATTATTTTTTTTGGTATAACCTATTCCATTTTTCTTAGGTACTGGTGTACGCTTTATTCTTACCAAGCCATCAGCAGGTGACCACATCCAGCGTTGACTTTCTACAGGACGTCCGTCGTCAATAGTTTCTTCTGAATCTTGTCTTTGATAAACTGCGGCAATAGATGCTATCATAATATTACGGAACACACCTTTGTATTTGCTTTCTGTTTCACTAGGCGAATGATAATAAGTTTTTAACCAACCCGGATCGCCTGGCATAAAATCAACTTGTACATATCCTGTTCTCTGTTTAGGTGTTGCATTTTTTTGTGCATCGTATCCTACAATCTGAGTCTTAGTCATAATCACAGAACTCTTTTCAACTCCTTGAATAATAGGACTGCGTTTTAATCTTTCTATAAATTCTGGTATTTTATCTGGATCTATTTGAAGCGCAACATCAATGTCACCCGAATACTCTTTTTTTCCTACAGAGCCAAGAACATTGTTTTTTAAATCTATACCTAATGATTTTTCTAGTGCATCTAGTGTAGGTTCAATCTCATCAATATGAATTGGTCCTACGCCTGGCATAGCGCCGCCTTCAAATAATTTATTGCTCATTCTTTTTGCTCTCGATTATTTTTTGTATGCCTCTTTTAAATTTTCGAACATCTCCGCTTTTAATAGAATTTAGAAAACGTCTTTCTAATTCTCCTGCGGTATCTGCATCATAGGTATTTCCTATTCTTTCTAAAAGATTAATTGCACTTTCAATAATATTACTAGCAGATGCTTCGATAACATAATCGTCGTTCTGTTGTCTGCCAATGTTATTCAGTTCTTCTAGAATAGATCTTGTTCTTTTTTTCATAACATACTCCGATACAGTATTTAGTTAAGTCAAACTATAAATACAGTTGCTACTGGGCTAGTAGTTTTTATAACAAAAGGGGTGAGCATGGGCATATCACAAATGGATTTTCCAAATCGTTCTCTATTGTTTGCTAAATTAGCAAGTATAGCTTACAATAGTAACGTCAAAGAAGTAAAAAAACAAGCAAAAAGGTTAGGATTTACTACTGTAGAGTTTTATGACAAAGCAGGCGCACAAGCCTATCGCTTCCAAAACAAGGAAGACTTGGTAATTGCTTGCCGAGGTACAGAGCCTACACAATTTAACGACATCGCGGCAGATTTAAAAGCGGCGCCAGTTAAGAGCGAAAGCGTCAGTCGTGTACACAGAGGATTTAAAGCAGAAGTCGACGAACTTTGGCCAATGGTGCTAGAGGATGTAAACAGACCTGTAAACAAAGATAATAAACTTTGGTTCTGCGGGCATAGTTTAGGTGCCGCAATGGCAACTATAATGGCTAGTAGAGCTTTTTACGAAAAGTCAATTAGAGATCCTGAGGAACTTTATACATACGGATCACCGAGGGTAGGTTGGCCAACATATGTAAAAACTATGGCAGTTAAGCATCATCGTTGGGTAAACAACAACGACATTGTTACTACTGTTCCGCCTTGGTTTATTGGATATAAACACGATGGTGAAGAACATTACCTAAACTCATATGGTAACTGTCGTAAACCTACTAGATGGCAACGTTTTAAAGATAAAATTAGAGGATTATGGACGGGTATTAAGAGAGGACAAATTGATAGCTTCTCAGACCATTCAATGGTTAACTACTGCGCATATTTAGAAATGTACGCAAGCGGTAAAGAAAACTCACAAAGTTAAAGTTTACGAATACTTTTATTGTATTCAACTGCTTCTTTTAGAATAGACAGCTCAACGTTATCTCGTTGGGCTGTTCTTATGAGTGCGTCTATATCTTTAGGGAAACAATGTCCACCGTAGCCTCGCTCTGCTGTAATTGAAGTATGACTGTCACCGATGCGATTATCCATTGCTGTATAATGTTTAACTGCTTCGTAGTCAACACCTAGTGCTTCACATAGATCATACATTTGATTAAAGAACGCAACTTTAAGAGCAAGAAAACTGTTGCGAGCATACTTGGCTAGGATAAGTGCTTCAACATCACATATCTCAATAGCAACATCAAATACCTTATTCCAAAAGTTAATAGAGTTACCGCCAATCAACATATAGTCTGCTGTTGACAAATCATCTACTGCTGTTGCCGCACGTAAGAACTCTGGAGAGAAGTTTAGCATTGCGTTTGGAAAGGTATCCTTTAGCATTTGCCAACCTTCTAGTGAGATTGTGCTTTTGATTAGAATAGGCACATCGGGACAACGTTCGATAACTTCGTATACATTTGTCATTTCACAGGAGCCGTCTGCTCGCCTTGGTGTTGACACACAAACAATAACAGACTCTGGGTCGCCAAAATCGTTATATCCTAGTGCCGGATCGTATACAGTAATGTCGTGCTTGTCTTTTAATATTTCGTTATGTGCTTTGCCTACAAAGCCATAACCTGCTATTGTTATTCTCATTTTTTACCTAGTGCTTTTAACATTTGTTGTTGATCTCTTACCTTAATAAACTCTGCTTCGTCTGCATAGTTACTACACTTACTCAGCTCATCTTCTATAAACCAAAGTAATTGATATAGATCTTTTTTACAACCCCAAGTATTAAATCCATCCATGTGTCCATCAGTTGCCGCAAGCGTAATCTTACGGACCTCTTGACAGATATCTTTGACGCTCCAATCTTTGATCATACAAATAATTATATTGTTTTTACTACCTTACTTATAATATTTGACTAGAGCCATGCAAAAAAGTTGACACAGTTATGCACAAATAACACTAGGAAAAAAATAAACAAGGCTGTACACTATAGATAAATAACTGGGTAAAAGAAAGCGCAAAGCTCTTTTTTACTACACACATATAGACACATAGGATAGACTATGCGCATCATCCATGCGTTACAAGCGATTGCACCGCCGGGGAAGTTCCGGGGTATAATGCTAACCTCAAAGCATCCATAACATTTCAAGGAGAAGTAAATGATGAAACGCATCATAGACAGCCTTGTGAGTATGTTTGGACGCCAAGGCTACAAAGCCTACCAAAGAGATATGCTCACATACGCTAAGACAGAGTATGCTAATGATTGGGAGTTTGCCTATCACTACATGCTTAATCACAACGGTCGAGGACCAAAAATGGGAGTATATCAATAATGACACAAGCGATCTTGACAGCCGCACAATGGCTTAATTTTGATGGACTAGCGGACCTAATCCGTGACTACCGACGCAAGTCAGCTCAAAAGGCTTTAGAGCGTCAAACAATCAAAGAACTATCTAGACTATCAGATAGAGAACTACACGACCTTGGTATAGGACGTTCTGACATTAGATCAATTGCTAGAGGAGACTTCTACAGAGATCAAGTTGGAACTAACAAAAATTTGGGAGGTTGGGTATAATGACTGCACTAGCACAAACTTATTGGACTTATACTTGCAAATTTTGTGATGTTGTTCGCAAAATTCTTGTAGGTATGTTTATTGGACTCATTGCAATGGGCGAACAAGCAGGTAGAGCAAGAGCGGCATCTGAACTTGCTAACCAAGGTTACTATAAAGAAGCAAAGGCTTTAATGTTAGAAGGAGCAAAGAAGAAAGATGTATAGTTTTAAAGATTTAGTGAAAACGACTATTATTTTTATAAGTATGATGGCATTCCTAGCTGGCTTTTTAACATTAAACGGCTTACACTATGCAGGAGTACTGTAATGTGTAACTTTTGGCCTTATACAGATGAAGAGATGGATATCATTAATGGCAAATAAGCCTAACACAAGGTTCAACTTAAACGTAAAAGATATAGAGCTTATTGAACAAGCTCTATTTCTTCTACAAACAAACGCTGATGATGCAGGCAAGCGTGAAATACAAAATGTTCGTGCAAAACTACATCATCAAAAAGTTTGGTATAGGCCAAAAAAAGATTACGTTTCAGGTTGACTTATACTAAATACTCTGCTACATTACAATAGTATTTGTAGCCAACTACACACATACACACAAGGAGAAAAAAATGAGCGTAGATACAAAATACGGTGAAACAATCTTGAAGCAAACTCAAGAGATTGCCGAAATGTTCAAGGCAGCAATGCCAAAAATTTCAACAAATAAAAATGGATACGAAATCCGCACCAAAGTGCTAGAAATGGCGCAGAATAATGTATGGAATGATTATCATGCAAAGTATGGTCAGTTCGAAACTTCAGTAACCAAAGAAGGTGACGAAGTAGTAACTAAAGTACAGATGCCTGAAGTTCCAGGTGCTGATCAAGTCTTAGAAGCCGCTGAGAAGTTTTATGACTTTGTAAACGGTAAGACTAAATAAAATATAACAAGAAGTACATTACGGGGCATAGCCCTTAACAATAAAAAGTAATAAGTTACAGCCCCTAGTTATTAATTTAGCTAGGGGTTAATCTTTTATAGTAGATCAGTAATAGGTGCTTCTGGATCGTTCTCGACAAGCAATATATCAAAAGCGGCTGTGACCCTAGCATTGTTACTTCTAACTGTTGCTCTTACATCAATATCGCTTTTCTCTGGTATTGGCGGCGGAAAAGCAAACTCGTAATCATATTGTGATCCGCCACCAACTTCAAAAGTATGTCCAACACGGAAGGTTGTGCCTAATGTGTTTCTGCGAACAAACATAAAGCCTGTAGCATCTGCGTTAGCCTGTACA